>Ga0315534_1000303_pt1 | contig 33121 bp, 27 predicted proteins | sample SalMarSW160240MG_FD_203094 | JGI IMG/M metagenome (GOLD analysis project Ga0315534, IMG submission 203094) | Salt marsh sediment microbial communities from the Plum Island Ecosystem LTER, Massachusetts, United States - Salt Marsh Sediment SW1602-40 ...
GGGCGGTGCTGATATCGGGCGTCGGCTCGACCATGAGCGGCATCAATTTCCTTGTCACCATCATCAAATGCCGCGCGCCGGGCATGTATCTGCTGCGCATGCCGCTGTTCACTTGGACCATATTCGTCACCAGCATCCTGATGATTTTTGCCTTCCCGGCGCTCACCGTCGCCTGTGGCATGCTCGCGCTCGACCGCACGCTCGGCATGCATTTCTTCACCAATGCCATGGGCGGCAACATGATGAACTACATCAACCTGTTTTGGTTGTGGGGTCATCCCGAAGTCTACATTCTCATCCTTCCGGCGTTCGGCGTGTTCTCGGAGCTCGTGGCGACGTTCAGCCAGAAGCGCCTGTTCGGCTATATCTCGCTGGTGCTCGCCACCATGGCGATCGGGCTCCTGTCCTTTACCGTTTGGCTGCACCACTTCTTCACCATGGGCTCGAGCGCCGACGTCAATTCGTTCTTCGGCGTCATGACCACGATCATCTCGGTGCCCACCGGCGTGAAGGTGTTCGATTGGCTGCTGACCATGTATCGCGGGCGCATCATCTTCAAACCGCCGATGCTGTTCACCATCGCCTTTCTTGTCACCTTCGTCATCGGCGGCATATCGGGCGTGCTGCTTGCCGTTCCGCCGGTCGACTATCTGATGCACAACAGCACGTTCCTGATCGCGCACTTCCACAACATGATCATTCCCGGCGTGCTGTTCGGCTATCTCGCGGGCTACATGTTCTGGTTCCCGAAAGCGTTCGGCTTCAAGCTCGACGAGAAATGGGGCACGCGGTCGTTCTGGTGCTGGACCATCGGGTTCTACGTCGCCTTCATGCCGCTTTACGTGCTCGGCCTGATGGGCATGCCGCGCCGCATGGAGCACTACGATATCGCCGCCTGGCAGCCGCATCTGATCATCGCCGCGGTCGGCGCCTTCATCATTCTTCTCGGCATGATTTGCCTCGGCGTTCAGCTCGCGGTCAGCATCAGAGACCGGAAAAAGCTGGTCGACCTGACCGGCGATCCGTGGAACGGCCGGTCGCTGGAATGGGCGACCTCCTCGCCTCCGGCGCCGTACAATTTCGCGGTTCTGCCGCAGGTTCAAAGCATCGATGCCTGGTGGGATATGAAGCAACGCGGCGTCGCCTATCGGCGGCCCGATCGCTATGTCCCGCTCACTTTGCCCAAGAACAGTTTCATCGGCGCTGTCATCGGCGGTGCCGGCTTCGTGTTCGGCTTTGCCATGGTCTGGTACATCTGGTGGCTCGCCATCCTGTGTCTCGCCGCGATCGCGATCGCCCTGATCATTCGCGCCTCGGACGACGATACCGACTACGTCATGCCTGCGAGCACGGTTCAGGCGATCGAGGACGCCCGGTTCGACCAGCTCGCCAAGGCGCCACGCAACGAGATGGAAGACGAGCCGGGCTTTGCCGGCCAGCCCGTGCCCGAGGCTTCGACATGACCGCCGGCGCCTCGACCATGACAGGCGTTGCCGGACCGGCCCCGGAAGCCATCAACAAATACGAGGAACGGGCGTTCGGCTTCTGGCTCTATCTCATGAGCGACGGCATCATTTTCGCGCTGCTGTTCGCGACCTACGTCGTGATGCTCGGCCAAACTGCGGGAGGCCCGACCGGCAAGGAGCTGTTCAGCCTTGAGCGCGCCGCCGCAGAGACAGCGCTACTGCTTGCGAGCAGCGCCACATTTGGATTCGCTTCGGTAGCGACCGCGGCAAACGAGAGATCGCGCGTGCTCCTGTGGCTCATCGTGACCGTCTTCCTCGGTATCGGCTTCCTCTGTTTGGAATACGGCGAGTTCGCCGGCATGATCGCACAAGGCGCCGGTCCCGACCGTAGCGGTTTCCTGTCCGGCTTTTTCACGCTGGTCGGCACGCACGGACTGCATGTGAGCATCGGCAGCCTGTGCATCCTGGTCATGATCGGTCAGGTTCTGTTCAAGGGGCTGACGACGCCTGTGGTCTCACGGCTGGCCCGGGTCGGCCTGTTTTGGCATTTCCTCGACATCGTTTGGGTCGGCATTTTTTCGGTGGTCTATCTTCCGGGGTTACTGTGATGGACGTATCAGGACTTCCCGTTGAGCGCTCAATCAGGCCCTATTTGATCGGGCTCGGGCTCGCCGTGATCCTGACCGCGATCCCCTTCGCGCTCGTCGCCACAGGGGCGCTCGCGCGCGGCACAACGCTCGTCATCATCGCTGTCGCAGCGGTCGTTCAGATCCTGGTCCATTTGGGCTTCTTCTTGCATATCGGCTTCCGCTCCACGCCGCGGGAGAATCTGATCGCCTTGGCGTTTGCCTGCGTCCTGATTTTCTTCATGGTCGGCGGCACGCTGTGGATCATGTTCGACCTCTACCATCGCATGATGGTGTGAGGCGCCCGGGCTAGTGACCGCCGCCGAGCGTGAGTGCGATCGCGGCACCTGCCGCAAGTACGGCGAAGGAAATCGCGGCCATGACCGGAACCGGCGGGTGGGGCGACTGGATCGCCGACCCGGTCGACGCCGCCATGTCCATTTTCTTCTTCATGCCGGGGACCGCCGCTGCTTCGCCCTTCGGTCTTACGGTCAGCATGCCGTGCTTGAGGTGATGGGCAACCAGCCACCAATTCATCGGGTAGGCGAAGGCTGCACCCACCATGAGCGCCAGAGACATGCGGAACCAGAACAGCGGCTGGGTCGGGTCGTGAGCGGCCGGATCGCCCATGAAGGCGAGCGCCGACACGGGCAGCATGCCGCCCATGAGGCAATTCATGGACAGAAGCTCGGCCATGAAGGTGCCCTTGAGCGCGCGGGCATAGGTGCCGAACATCTCGCCCATGAACAGGGCCTGGAAAATGGTCCAGCCGAAGGCAAAGCCGAGCATATATTCAAGCGCCATATCGGCCGCGAGCGGCAGTGAAATAAGCGCCCCGATGACCGCTCCGACAAGGATACCGATCCCGTCGCCGGCCACGCAATGCATGGTCGAGCCGAGCGCCTGCCGCCAGCGCGCCGAGACATATTGCTCATGCAGGCCGGGCAGCGGCTCGCGGCAACCGAGCACGTAGAGGAACGCGCCGAACGGGCCCGAATAGGCGGTGAACAGGATAAAGGCCCATTTCATCACCGGGTGCTCGGGCGTGTTGCGGATGTCGATGGCGACGAAGGCCACCGACAGCGCCGTGAGCAAAAACCACAGCAGCATGACGCCATCGATGAGCATCAGGTCCCCCTCCGAGATCAGCGTCCGCGTCTTGCGCTTATCTGACCACCGCAATGACTAAGCAAATCACCAAGAGCAGGACGAAGGCCCAAAAGATGCCCCCATAAAACAACAGGCGGCGCTGTTCATCGTCCAAATAGAGTTCGATGCGCCGCGCCCATTCGCCTGGATAGTCCTGCCCCGTGACCTGGTGCCGAGGTTGCTGGGAGTAGCCTGCCGTCTTCGCGTTCGTCATCTGAGCTCTCCTGCGAATTGCAATATTACCGCATGGGGGTTGTGATCTGCACCATCTTCGCAGAGGATTCGCCAATTGGCGAATTTATCGATGGGAGGGCGAGCGATGGATTGGCTCATCAACGATGCTTTACCGGTACTGGCGCGCATCTTCATCGTCTGGATCTTTCCGTTCAGCTTCATCGACAAGATTATCAATTGGGATAACGCGATGAAACAGGCGACCTCGAGCTGGCTTCCCGGCGGAGCGGTTCTTTTGATCCTGGCGATGTGCGTCGAGTTGCTGACGCCGCCGATGATCGTATTTGGGATCTACGACGGCATCGCGGCCTTCATTCTCGCCGGTTATTGTGCCGTCACCGCCATCGCCTATCACATGTTTTGGACTTATCCGCGGTTCTGGTCGCCGCAAAGCGAAGGCTATCCGCATATCTGGGATTTCTTTAAGAATTTCGGCCTCGTGGGCGGGCTCATCTTCGTCATGTATGCGAGCGGCTTCATCCAGGAGGTGGGCGGCGAGATCGAGAAAGTGGCCACGCTCTCCATGAGCCAATGAGCGTAATCAACAGCAGGCGGGAGTGAACATGGCTGACGCAATCGGCAACAAGATCACTCAAGAGGGCGACGGCCCGCCGAAACTGTCCTATTGGCACGTTTGGGCCGATGACGACGGCGTCACGCATCAGACAAGATGCGAACTGTCCGCGTTCAAGGAGGAGAGCGTCGGCGGCATGGCCGACCCCGAATGGATTGAAAAATTGCTGACCTCCAAGGCCAACGTCGTGTTTTACGTGCAACCGGTCGGCTGGGTCGGCGACTGGCACCCCAATCCAAAGCCGCAATGGATCGTGACTCTATCGGGCCGCTGGTTCGTGGAGACCATGGACGGCACGCGGGTGGAGATGGGACCGGGTGAGGTCTCGTTCGGCAACGATCAGACCACCAAACGGGACCCCCAAGGCCGGTATGGCCACCTTTCCGGGACGGTCGGCGACGAGCTGCTGTCCCTCATGGCAGTCCAACTCGAAGGCGAAGAATGGCTTGGTCTGAAGCCGTGCTGCTTCAAGTAGACGGTCAGTGCGACCAATGCCGGTAACGGAGCTCATCAGAATCAGCCTCACGGTCGCCGACCTTGGCGGGACGGGCGCCTTTTACCGCGACTGGCTCGGGCTGGAAGTTGGACCGGAGCAGGTTCTGGGAGACCCGACCTGGAACAGTCTGCTTGGGCTCGCGCAAGACACGATGGCGCGCGCCGCCGAAATTGTGATCGGTCGGAAGACCGTCAAGCTCACGGCGTTCGATCCGCCGGGCAAGCCCTATCCTGCCGAACGGGCCGCTAACGATCAGTGGTTTCAGCACGGCGCCCTCGTCTGCGGCGACATCGAAGCGGTCTGGAAGCGGCTTAAGGGCGGCTCGCCGGGCGAGATCACCAAGGGCGCGCCAGTACGCCTGCCGCCCAATACCGGCAGCGTGACGGCCTTCAAGTTCCGCGACCCCGAGGGGCACGCGTTGGAGCTGATCTCTTTCCCCCGCGGGGTCGGTGCGCCCATCTGGCAAGAGACGTTGGGACCCGGAATCCTCGGCTACGACCATACGGCCGTCTCGGTGATGGATGTCGACCGGAGCATTGCCTTCTATACCGGCCTGCTTGGATTCCATATTGGCGGGCGGTCGCTAAACCGGGGGTCCGAGCAGGACCGGCTCGACGGTCTGAGCGGTTGCGAGGTCGATGTTGTGGCGCTTCAGCCCGCCTCCGTGGCCACGCCCCATGTGGAACTCTTGCATTATCGAACCCCGCCTGGCCGGCTCTTGAGCGCACCGGTTCAGGCCAATGACGTGGCGTCGGTCCGCCAAGTCCATAAGGTCGACGATCTTCCCGCAATGGTCCGCAGGCTCGAGAAGGACGGCGTCACCTTCGTGTCCCCCGGCGTGATGGCCCTGAAAAACGGCGGAAAAGCCGCGGCGATCCGCGATCCTGACGGGCACATGATCGTGCTCATGGGATAGTCGGCGGCGATTCTCAGCGGGCCATAAGAATCGCGCGAGAATCGCGCCTCGATGGCCCCGGCGAGTCGCAAGAAAAGACGGTTCGTCTTGGGGAGCGCCCTAAACCGCCCGTGACAAAATGGGCTGCTCTGGATCAGTCCATTCCTGTGCTGAGCAATAAAACCTACGTCAATTCATGGTGTTACGAGAAAACGCGATGGGCCGTGCCGGCGCTCGCCGGGCTTATCTTTTCTCGAAAGCGTGTCCGATTTGTCACAGCTTTCTCCGTGAAATCTGCTTATAGTGTTTTCCAGAAACGAAGGGGAACGGGGGATTAGCCATGCGTCTCTTTATAGCTTGCGCGATTATCATTTCGACTGCGGTTGGCCTCGGCGGCTGCTTTGGGCACCACGAGAAGGCCGTTATGGCTGAGCCTTTGAAGCTCGGCTAAGCGATTACGACGGGATAGCCCTACTTACCTATCTCTCCGGCATTGATATGCCAGCCCCGGCCGGAAATTCCGGCCGGGGTTTCTGCCGTCCTAAATTTGCGGCAAGACGGCATTTTGCGGCAAGACGGCATGCAGCGTCTTTTGCGGGCGCCTGAAAACCGGTGGCCTGCCCTAATTGCCGAAGAAGCTCTGTAAGGCCCGTTCGGCCACGGCCGCTGGTGCAGGCGCCCCTTCAGTGCGGGCCTGACGCTTCGTGGCCTTGCTCGGCTGGATGACCGGCCCCTCGCTGACCGGCTGCTCGGTAGCGGCGGGTGGCGGCGCTGTGGTCGCCTGAGGCTCTCCGCCAAGCAACTGGCCGAGCCCCTTCGCCGCACCGTTTTGGAGCGCGTCTGGGGCAATTCTCCCATTCTTGATCAAAGCGCCAATGCCGTCGGTTTTGGCACCCGCCGAACCGGGCAGCGACACCAGGCCGCCGCTCAGCCCTTTGAGCTGTTCATAGGCCGCCACCGGATCTTGGAGAATGCCCTCGATATCGGGATAGATGGAGGGGCTGGACCAAGGTCCAGCGACCATCACCGGCACGCCGAGCCCTTTGAGATCGGCCTGCCCGCCCTGACCCTCGAGACTTGCGACCAGCTTCGGATCCGTCCGGAGCTTGAGCGTTTGTGCCGGAAGATCGACAACGCCTGCTCCCGTCATCCGCACCAAGGGGCCGGCAAGCTGCAAATCCGACGTCGTCGCCTGGCCTTTGGCGATCTTGAAGCTCGCGCCGAGCGTGGCGAAATCGGTCTTCTCCGCCGCACTCTCCTGCCAGCCCGACAGAACGCCGGTGCTGAGGTTCCGCATCGTCTTGGCGATATTGATGCCGCGGATGGCGCCGTTAGAGAACTCGATTTTCGCCGCGCCGCTGAGCGCCGAAACCATGGCGCGCTGGCTCGACCCCGTTGTTGCGAGATCGAGCGAGACCGCACCAGTGCCCTCGATGCTCTCGAACCCGGCCGCATCCTTGAGGAAGGGATAGGCATCGAAATTGACGAGCGACAGCCGCACCCTTTGCGCAGGCATTTTGCCGCTCGCGTCGATCGTGACGTTCAGCGTTCCGGCACCGTCATACAATTTGAATTTCGGCAGTGTGGCGGCGAGCTTGCCGCCCTTGACGGTGGCTTGCAGATTGGCTTGGCCAATTTTGATGTTGTTAAAGCTGAGCTGGTTTGCCGACAGTTTGACCTTGGCGATGACACTCCTGAGCGCCGCGAAATCGAGCTTGTCGTCGCTCCATCCGCCCTGATTGTTTTCGCCGGCCGATGCCGCCGTGGCACCCTGCTTCGACAGCAACGTATCGAGGTTCAGGGCCTCACCGCTGAAGGCCGCGTTGACGGCAGGGACGGCACCGGACAGATCCGCCGCCACCGAGCCCGACAGCGTGTTTCCGCCCAAAGTCAGTGTAAGCGGATGAAGGGTCAGCAGGCTGCCTTTATAGTTTGCGCTGCCGGCCAGCACCTTGCCGCCCGTCTTGAGGGTGTATTGGCTGAGCGCGAAGATCTCGCCCTTGTAAGACGCAACGCCCTTTAGCTTCGCTTCGCCGTCAAGATAAGACGGTGCATCGATTGTGAGGGCAACCGGAACCGCCCTGCCCTCGATCAGCCCGCCGAGCTCGCCGATCGAGCCTGCGACCTGAGCCGTCTTACCGTCAACTACCGCGCTTGCCTCGAAGGTGAAGGCGGCATCGATCGATGGCAGGGCAGCCTTGAGATTAAGAGCCTCGATACGCCTGCCTTGCGCGCCGCCCGAGGGCGGCAGGATCAGCGTTCCGTTCTCGATATGAAGCGCGTCGAACGAAAGGGCCGTGAGCCCGGTGATCGCCGATTCCTTTTCTGCTTGAGGTGCGGCCGCATTTCGGGCTGCCGCGGTTGACGGCGGCACGGCGATCACCGGGTCGATCAACGAGACTTCCGTCACCTTGACCTTGCCACCGAACAGCGCCGAAAGCTGGAGTCCGAACCGCAAGGACTTCGCAGTGGCAATCTCGCTCGCGTCCTGTCCGGCTGGGGCCACGCCCACATCCTCGGCCACGAGATCGAGCGAGGGGATCAGCGAGACCTGCACCGGACCGCTAACCCGCAGGCGATAGCCTGTGGCGGACTCGACCTGCGAAAAAAGCGCCGCACGCAAGCTGTCGGTGGAAATGAAAAGCGGGCCGACAAAGGCTATGCCGGCAATGATGATGGCGATGGCCGCAAGGCCTAAGAGCGTAATCCGCACGTGCCCCTCCAACTTGAAACTCCGGGTTGGTTAACGAATTACGCCCGGAATCCTAAATAATGGATAAGGCCGATTAAACGCGCTCGTGGCGAGGCCGGGGCGAACGCGAAACGGCACGGAGAGCGATCTCCGTGCCGTTTGCGCGATGTTCTGGAAGGGGATTGACGAAGATGAAGCGGCGCTAGGCAGGCCCTTCGTCTTTACTACCGGCCGTAGTTTTCAGGCGCGTAAGCGCCACATGCCCCTTTCAACCGGGAATCGTGCCCATAGACCTGGCAGAGATAGACCTTTGTCAGCGCATTGTTACGAACCTCGGCGCCGGTGACATTGGCCCCATAGCTCCGGGCGACGCGCGCGATGTTCTCTTCCTGACAATAGGGCGTCGCGATCGGCCCGTATTTGCTGGCCTGGTAATTCCCATGGCACCTGATCCGCGCATCGGCAGGCGAGGCGAACGAAAAGGCTAGGAGTGAAACTGCGGCGACCGTCGCAAGGCCGCTGCAAATAAGTCCGTGCATCGATATCCTCCCACGATTCTTATGCTCGACGAGCCCGCCCCCGACACTGACGTCTTGGGCACATAAGGATGACCGGGGCTCTCTGCAACTCCCGCGCCGTTTCCAGCCGTGAACCATTGGCCAAAACAAAAAGGGCGCCGGTTCGGCCGGCGCCCCTTCGCATCGTCGAGCAAAAGTCTATTGCGCGGGCACGCAAGTCCCGTCGTCAAGCGCGGCCATTCCGTCGGGGCATGGCGCACCCTTCTTGCCCTTTTTGCCCTTCTTACCCTTCGACCCCTGGTCGCCGAAATTTTGAGTCGAAGGCGGTGGGCTCCGGTCCTGGGCCCCTGACGGCGGCGGCGGCCCGCCATGGTCCCTGCCACGCTTGCCCTGCTTGTTCGCCTTAGGTGCGGGCTCGTCCAAAGCAGGAGGAGGCGGTGGCGGCGGGGGCGGAGCGGCGTCCTCGGCCGGTGGCGGTGGTGGCGGCGGCCCGCTTTCCTTCGGAGCGTTCTTTTTGGCCTTCGGCTTGCCGGGCTTCTTCACCTCCGGCGCGACCTCCTCAACCGGTGGCGGAGGCGGTGGAGCCGCGTCCTCAACAGGCGGGGGCGGCGGCGGTGGAGGTAGAGCCTCCTCCTTGGGCTTACCCTTCTTCTTCGGTTCGGGTGCGACCTCCTCGGCCGGGGGCGGCGGGGGCGGCGGAGCCGTCTCCTCTACGGGTGGTGGCGGTGGCGGCACAGCCTCGTCGGGCAGTGCCTTCTTATCGGTCTTCGGCTTGCCCGGCTTCTTCGACTCCGGTGCAACGTCCTCGGCGGGCGGCGGTGGAGGCGGCGGAGCCGTCTCCTCTCCGACCGGTGGCGGAGGTGCTGAGGGCGGAGCCTCACTTTCATCCGGTGTTGCCGTCTCATCCTTCTTCGGCTTGCCGGTCTTCTTCGGCTCCGGTGCGGCCTCCTCGGCCGGCGGCGGTGGGGGTGGCGGTGGTGGCGGCGCCTCTTCCGCATCCGTTGCCGGCGCTCCGTCCTTGGCCGGCGGGGGCGGGGGCGGTGAAGCCTTCTCTTCGGCCTTTAGAGGCTTCTTGATCTCCTCGGGAACAAGGAGCTCCTCGGTTGCCGCTGCGCCTTCGCCCTGCTCCTTGGTCTTGCTCTTGGCTGCGACCTCCTCGATCGGCTTTGTTTCCGTGGGGGCCGCGACCTCCGCTTTCGTTTCAGGAGCCGGCTCGAAAATCTCGACGGCGTTACCCTTGATCCTGCTGCGCTTCGACTTGTCCTTATCCTTGACCTTGTCGACCTTGAACACCTCGACTTTCTTATTCGTTTTCTGCTCAACGTAGTTGACGTTGACGACCTTGTTCACAACGGTGTTGTTGACAACCGTGACATTGCCGAGAGGCCGCGTGTCGGTGAGGATGGGATCGTAACGGCGCCTATCACGCACGATATAGCGCGGCAGATCGGGAGCCAAAAAGTCCCGGTTCGGCACCACAGCCCAGTAATAATCGGGGACGTTGCCGACGGTGATGTTGATGCTCAAGCCTTCGTCAGCCGTCGGCGGCAACGGCGCCCAGGCAAGATAATTGGGCGACGACCGCCACGAAACCCAAGCCGGCGCCCAGCGATTTCCCGGTACCCAAAACCAGCCGACCCGGTTGGAGAAACCCCAGCGGCCATAATGATAAGTGGCCCAGCCGAACGGCTCGTCCGAGACCCACGTCCAGCCATAGCGGTCGGTAAATACCCAGCGGCCTTGCGTATAGGGGCGCCAAGAGGCGCCGACATTGCCCGGCACCCAGACATACTGCCCCTGGAGCCAGACCCAGTTCCCGTAAGGCTCAAGCGGACGATAGAACCTCCCGCGATCGACCCAACCTTCTTCGCCGTAGCGCGCACCCCATTTGGCACGCTCAGTATAGAATGGCCGGTCGCGATAGTAGTCGTCCCAATAGCTCGCAATCTCGAAGGTCACGACGGGATAGCCGAGCCGTGGCGCATAGTCGCGTAACGAGTAGTAATAGCCCTGGTACCAGCCCTTCAGGTAGATCGAGCGCATCCAGCCGCGATTGCCGTCAAAGATCACGTCGCACCAAGTGTAATCCCCAAGGCAGCCGCGAATGCTGATCGGTGCGTGCGTGGGCACGGTGACGATAACCGGATATTCGGTGCTGGGGCCCGCTCTTAGATTGACGTTGGTGATGGGATACCCATTGGGCCGTGCGGCGGCGCCGGCTGGCGCAGGCGACAATGTCGCCAGCACCATTGCCGAGAGAACGGCAAGCCTAACGATTATATTCATACGAGCGTTACCCTCGACGGATGTCATGACTTTACTTCCTGTTGCGAACAATCGATGAGACCGGAAAGTTCCCGCGGCTCCCCGATGGCTATCGGCCTTGGGGTGCTTCTCGAATACCCTAGACTGTCGCCCCTGAATTGCGCCTGTCGGTTATGTTCAGGTTGCATTCATCTCAAGGTATAGATCGCCGGCACGTCATCCTCCCTGGCATCCAATCATGTCCAAAATCCGCTCGAAAGCTGCCGCCCTGGCTCCTGGACTTCGTCCCCGCGAGGCGCTAACAACGCGGATTGGAACAGCGATCAACATTGCCCCGAAGACTTTGCCTCACCTTGCCAAAACACCACCGCTATTACTTTTATTGTTAGGTCGAAACGAGCGATGAGCCTGCCCGTCTTATCCGATGTGCGGATCGGCATTTTTGGTCTTGGGTATGTCGGCCTGCCGCTTGCCGTTCATCTCGGCCGCCATTTCCCGGTGACTGGATTCGACATCAATCAGCGGCGCGTGTCCGAGCTTGCCAGTGGACGGGACCGCACGCGCGAGGTGACCGAGGAAGAATTCGCAGCGGCACAGTCGGTCGTTTACACCGCCGACCCACAAGGTTTGAAAGACGTCAATTTCTACATTGTCACCGTTCCGACTCCGGTCGATCGGGCCAAACGTCCGGATTTGAGCGCCCTCATCGCCGCGAGCCGCACCGTCGGCAACGCACTCTCCCCCGGCGATATCGTCGTCTACGAGTCGACCGTCTATCCCGGCGCCACGGAAGAGGTGTGCGTTCCGGAACTTGAAAAAGCGTCAGGCTTGGCGTTCAACCGGGATTTCTTCGTTGGCTATTCGCCGGAACGCATAAACCCGGGCGACAGGACGCGACGCCTCCCCGATAGCGTCAAGATCACATCGGGCTCAACGCCAGAAGCGGCCGATCTCGTCGACCAGGTTTATTCCAAGGTCGTGACCGCCGGGACGCATCGTGCAAGTTCGATCCGGGTGGCGGAGGCGGCCAAGGTGATTGAGAACATCCAACGCGACGTGAACATTGCGCTCATCAATGAACTCGCCATGCTCTTCAAAAAACTCGGTCTCGATACCGACGAGGTGCTGCAGGCGGCGGCCACCAAGTGGAATTTCCAGCCCTACCGTCCCGGCCTTGTCGGCGGTCACTGCATTGGCGTCGATCCCTACTACATGACCCATAAGGCGGAATCGATCGGGTTCCATCCGCAGATGATCCTTGCCGGCCGCCGCATCAATGACAGCATGGCGGCCTACGTCGCCAACGACATCATCAGGACCATGCTCAAGCGCAAGCAGAGCATCGACCGTGCCCGCGTCCTGGTGATGGGCTTCACCTTCAAGGAGAACGTGTCCGACACGCGCAACACCAAAGTGGCGGATCTCGTCGTTACCATCGGCGATTTTGTAGCAGAGGTGATCACCTATGACCCGCTGGCCGACGTTGAGCTGGCGAAGCACGAATACGGGCTCACCCTCACCAATGAACTGCCGGCCGGACAGTTCGATGCGATCATTCTGGCCGTGAAACACGACCCGATCGCCGCGCTCGGCGAATCCGGAATTAATGCGCTGCTGGCGCCAGGCGGACTTATCTACGACCTACAAGCCATCCTTCCGCCTGCCTTGAGCCACGCCCGCATCTAGAGCGCCGTTCGGGCGCAATGCGTGTTGAACCCGGCAATCACGTCGTCGCTTGGCGGATGGCTGTGTCCTCGTCGTTACCGGGCGCTTCCGTACGCGGCCGGTCGACCGGCGGCTGCTGCGCCATCCGGCCGAGGCCGTAATAAACGAATCCCGCTTCCTGCGCCACGGCCTCGGGGTAGATGTTGCGTAAGTCCACCAGCGCGTTCCCGAGCATGGCTTGACGCATCTGCGCCAAATTGAGCGCCCGAAACTCATTCCACTCAGTCAATACGACGAGAATATCCGCGCCCTCGGCGACATCGAGCGCGCTATCGCACCAATCGATGTCAGGGAGCAACTCTTGCGCCTTGCCTGCGCCTTGCGGATCGTAGGCTCGGATACGTGCGCCGCGCGCCTGCAACATTGGAAATATCACGAGGCTCGCTGCCTCGCGCATATCATCGGTGTTGGGTTTGAAGGTTACACCGAGCACACCCACCGTCTTGTCGCGCACGCTGCCGCCGGCCGCCGCTTCGATCCGTCCCGCCATGGCGATCTTGCGCTCGGTGTTGACCTTGTCCACCTGCTCCACGATCGAGAGCGGCGATTTGGCTTCGCGTGCCGTGCGAATGAGCGCCGCCACGTCCTTGGGAAAACAGGAGCCCCCGTAGCCCGGGCCGGCGTGAAGGAACTTGTCGCCGATGCGCCGATCGGCACCGATCGCCGTCGCCACCTCATGCACATCGGCCCCAACCGATTCACAGAGATCGGCGATCTCATTAATGAAGGTGACCTTCATGGCAAGAAACGCGTTGGCCGCATATTTGGCGAGCTCGGCAGATTCGCGGCTGACGAAGACCACGGGCGCATTGCGCAGTGCAAGCGGCTTGTAGAGGCGCCGCATCGTCTCCCGGCCGCGATCATTCTCGCATCCGATCAGCACCCGGTCAGGATGAGTGAAGTCCTGAATGGCGGAGCCTTCGCGCAAGAATTCCGGATTGGAGCAGACGGCAATCTCGAGATCCGGCCGGAGTTCCCGCAGCCGCCGTTCGATTTCGCGGCCTGTACCGACTGGCACGGTGGATTTGGTGGCGATGACGGCGGAAGGGCCAATATGGGGAGCCATCTCCTCAACCGCCTCGAAAATAAAGCTGAGGTCGGCATAGCCGTCACCGCGGCGCATCGGCGTTCCGACGGCAAGAAACACGATTTCGGCTTGATTGACCGGCTCGGTGAGAGAGCCCGAAAAATGCAGACGCCCCGCTTCCATGTTGCGCTGAAGCAGGTCATCGAGCCCGGGCTCGTAAATTGGAACCTTGCCGCGTTTGAGCGTCGCGACGCGCTCGGCATCTTTGTCGACGCAAGTGACGGTCCACCCGAACTCCGCAAAGCAGGCCGCCGACACCAGCCCGACATAGCCCGCTCCAACCATACAAATCTTCACGTTAACCCCCCGCTTTTCACTCCGCCTGAATCACTACTGGTACACCTGCTGCGGAAGCTAAACGGTCTTTCATCGGCGCGATAATGACCGCCAAAGAATGTTACCACCGAACTCGCCAAAATTCAGCTGTTGAAGAGCACCGTCTGGCAGATTGTCATCGCTTGGACAACGAAATTCTTGGCCACCACACCAAGATATCATTGACCTCCATAAGGGAGTCCTGTTCCTGGGGAGAGCCAGCATATTTTCGCCTGAGTTCACCGCTATGGGATGGGCGCTCACACCTAGAGGAACCACAGTTTCGAGTGCGTTCATGGGGGATCCTGCGTCAGATTTCGCGCCCGTAAATCCCGTACCATCCGTCCGTTTGCCGCTCGGCGCAGATGAGAGGTGGTACGTGGTACGAACGCGCGTTGGGTGTGAGCGACAAGCCGCGCGCCAACTCACCAACCAAGGCTTTCCCGTGTTCGTTCCGCGTTGCTGGAAAAATCGCCGGCACGCGCGCCGCATCGAGACAGTGTCGAGGCCGCTCTTCCCCCGTTACATTTTTACGATCGTTGACCGCACAAGGGACCGGTGGCGCAGCATCAACGGAACAATCGGTGTCGATCGCCTGGTGATGTGTGGACGAGAGCCGCAGCCGGTGCCGCAGGGTCTCGTTGAAACTCTCATCCTCGCGGCGGACGCCGAGGGCAATGTCAATTTCAATTTCGATTTGCGGGAAGGCCAAAGCGTGAAAGTCACTGCCGGTCCTTTCGCAAATCTCATCGGGAGCTTAGAGAAGCTCGACGAGAAGGGCCGGGTAAGGGTCCTTCTGGAACTGATGGGCGCCACGGTCTCTGTGGCGCTTCCTGCAAATTTGGTCGCTCCGGCCTAGTTCAACCTCCAGCCTGGCTCTCTCTACCAGCGGCATTCATTGGGTCCCTCGGGCTGAATAACCCGGAAGTCCAAAAGACTCATCTCCCAGTCCGGGCGTGTCACCCGCCAGTTTGGATCTGTCGCAATGTTATCCGAGGAATAAACCTTGCCTTGGTATTCAAAGACAATCGGAACCTCCATACCCTCCTTCGCCCATTTACGGATGAGCTTTCGGAATTCCACGACCGGTAGTCCCATGCCTTCGTTAAGGCGAGGCGCATAGTGAAACTCTGCATAGGGCGCCGACTCATCAAATTTTAGGATCCGAATGCTGTCCTCCTGATAGTCCCAGATCTTCAGGGGATTTTTGCGCAGGAGGATGTGGTTGGAGGTGGCACCCTCGGTACGGAGGTTGCTAAACATTGAGAAATTTCCGGCAGTGCGAAGGCCTAGATAAGAGGTCATTCCGAAAAGTAAGAGCAGAAACGGGAACAGATAGAGGAACTTTGGCGTGCCACTGTCGAAAACCGCTACACCTCTCCAGCGCCATTCACGCGTGCAGCTCAAGAGCGCAGCAATGATTGGCCAGATCAAGATCAGGACGCCTACGTTGAACAGCAAGCCTTGCACCGCGCTAATGTTTTCGAATAGCGGCGTTACATGGAGCTGGACACCGGTGAGGAGTCCGGCCAATAGGTTGAGTCCCACATACGCGTAGACCCTATCGAAGCTGCGCGAGCCGAGATGAGCGTACCGCTCGTGGTTCCATGCCTCCAGGACAGGCTTAGGCACGAACGCCAGAAGCAAGGCCAGCGCCAGGGCCTGGAAGTCCACAAAGCCGATCATCGCCAAGAAACTGTGGAACAGTAGTGCGAACGACAGAAAGAATGCTTGAAGTCTTGGCACCAGCAGCAACGGTCCTTCGGCCATCTGCCAAAATACGACCAGGATAGCGATACCCACGACAAGCACTTCGATTTGACGTTCGTTTAATGCTGCGATGGTCATGAGAAAAATGGGCACCGCGACCAGCAGACTAGTGCCTATGATCAGCGCAAGTCCGCCGATCGACATCCATCGGGCTGAGCGGCCCAACCGACGAGGCAAGAGCCGCGACACGACGGGCGCCCCAATCAGAAAACCCGCTAGCGCTCCAACACCGCAAAGAATCAAAACAATCGTAAGTGCGGGGATCGTCGACTGTTCGAATAGAGGCGTTGTCAGCGTCCACAAGAAGGTCCCGAAGAACTCCCCGATGCAGGAGACGTCGGGGTTCAAGAAGTCGTAGTTGAACTTGTGAAAGCCGGCGACGCTAAAGGTGACGATCAGCATGAGCCGGAGGGGCGACAACAAAGTCTCGAAATACGCGGGAAATTCCTTTTGGCCCGATTGCGAACAGTGTGAATAGGCTAAGCCCAGGATCAGGAGCAGATTGCAAAAGAGCAGCAGGTTGATGTGGTTAGCGACCTCCGGGAACCGGAATATGAGGAAGTACGCGGTGGTCGAAACGAGAAATGCCAGGAAGACGGTGCGGTTTTGGGCAAAGGCAATCGTTACAACGGAAAGCAGCACGCTGGCGGTCGTCCACGCAGGAAAACGCCACCACTCGACCATCTCCATCATGAAGGCGACCACGTAAAGCGTCACGAACAGAGGAAAGATCGCAACAGCGGCCTTCTGTTTGGCGACTTGAGACTTGGCCGTGCCGCTCAGTTGGCTGCCTTAGCGCCGCGGCGGCCGACAAACGACCAGGCACGGCGTGCGAACAGCCTTGCCTGATATGGCCAGCGGGGTTTGCTATCGAACATACCGTTCAGCAAGACAGTCGCCGTGACAGGGTCCGGCCAGCGGGCGGCGAATTCCACAAGAGTCTGTCTTGGCAGTTGCCCCAGGACATCATCGAACGGGGCGCGCGGCATATGCTCGCTGAACGGCCGACTCCATTGTTTGAGAACTGCCGGTGCAAGCCATGGCGGCAGCTGTGGCGGCGGAAAATGCGCAGGGACCGTTGTCGGATGCGCGTCCAGGAGTTCGCCGGCCAGAGATATGACGACCATGAGCCAATGGCGAATCAGCTTGTCATCTCCCAAGCATCGCTCCCAATCGAAATCCTCCGGCAATGCCTCAAGCATCGCTGAGACATCGCAAAGCCAAACGGGCCGCCAGGCGCCGTGCAGCAAGAAATGCAGGCAAACCAAGCGGAGATGATCCTCCAAAGACAATGTTCGAATGCTTGCACTGCCAATTGGGGTCGGCTGCGCTCGCTCGTAGACATCGGCCAGTGGTTTAAGATGTAACCGGTCCAGGTCGCGATGGAGGTCGACCCGCGTGACCTGGCCGGGCAGATCGAGATTGAGCGTGAACGTTATTGTGCTCTCGTCGCCGTCCAATCCCGATTTGGGAACGTCGGCCGCGTACGAGGCAAGCAGCGTTACCATCTCGGCATAGCGCCCGGGCGGTGCGCAAAGATCGATATCGCCGACCGGCCTGAGCGACGGCGTCGCATACAACCGGGCGGCAGCCCAGCCCTTGAATATGATTGGCACAATGCCTGCCGGTTCAAGCAGGCGGACGATGCGCTCGATCGCTTCGGCCTGCATCGCGGCAAAGAGCCAAGCGGCCCGATATTGCTCGCGAAGACTGGCTGCCTCTTTGGAGTTCGCGAGTGAGGGTAAGCCGCTTATGCGCTGCCAAAGGAGCGGCCCTGCCCCAGTGGAGACGACAATGGGCGCAAGCCGGATGAGGTCATCAGGCGCAGCCGTTGGCGAACGGGGGTCCGCCCGCCAGGCACCGCTCAACGCTTCCGCGACCCGAGCTCCAGGTACCATTCAAAAGGCCCACGACATCAAGGTGCCAATGGATGGAAGTTGGTTTTGTCTCAGTCATCGCCAGGGCGGCGGCACCTTCGGGTGAACCGTCCCCTACAAATAAGACCGTTGCAGCAGGGCGCGTAACCCGTTCCGCACCTGGCCCCCTCCCCACCACACCCCGAAGTCGCTTGGACGGCAGTCGGGATTGTCATCGTCGTCACGATCGGGATCGCGGCAGTGACAGCCAGCGCACCGTGGATCACAGCACGACGGGTGTGGCCGCTCGGCGGGGCGTTGCCCGTGAAGCCTGTCACGAGATCCGCTCGCGCGAGCTTCTTGAGTGTTAGTGCAACCGTGTCCGCGCCGGAGTCATCAAGACCAAGTTCCTGGGTGACATCGTCAACCGTGCGCGTGCCGTCGCACAGGCGCCAAACCCGGGCCGAAAAGGCATTCAGGCAGGTCGCCTTATGAGACTCTAAAGAATAGATCAGCGTCTCGTTTTCCAATTCCTGAACCACAAGGCCGGAATTTACAGCCTTTGGTCGGTTTGCGTTCGAAGGTTGTTTGATCATGATCGATGCGCCTCGTTGGACGGTTCGGTTTCAAGTGAGTGGTTCAGCCAATCCTGACGCATTGAAGCTTCCGGACGCTGCAAAATAAGCGGCACCACGTCGCTAGCCTCGCCACGCGTTGATTTGATAAAGTCGGCACTCGTTGCGGCGTTACCCAGGAATCGCAACGCGCGCTCGGGCGCCAGGCGGCCGGCCGGGGTGTTCGACAGCAGCCATAAAATACCCTCTCCAGTCGACACCGGTTGGGGACGCCACCGTCCGCCTTCTTCATAGGACGTGACAATGACGAGACCCAAGGGTACCGGCTCGCGCCCCTCAACGCCGCCGATGGACGCGACGGGGACATCCACTTGCCTGGACTGCGGTGTCTTCCGCATCGAGATCGGCTTGGGATAGGGATGCACATGGCCTTCGCTATCGAATATGGCGAACTCATCTGAAAGATAAGTCGCGCCCGCGCGTACCAATTCCATGATCAGTGTACTTTTGCCGGAGAGCGACTGACCTGGAATCACGATGGCACGACCTTGCCAGGCCACCGCACCGCCATGTACGAAGATCCGTTGCGGCGAAAGCGCGGCTACGGCAAGCGCGAAAAAAGCATCGAAACGATCCAGCGCCTCGTCCAGGACATGAGACCGGCAAACTTCGGTATGGTTCTGATAAACGAGATGGAATCTCCGCACGCGCGAACCGGCGTCCTGGCCGCCGAGGATAACTGACATGACGGTGTCAAACTCAGCTCCACCGTAAGGCTCAGCGTGACTTGGCAGCCGTTCTCGCAAGATGGGAATCAAGCTTGCATCGCTGACCTGGACGCCGATCTTGACGCCGTGGCTGATGACGCCGAACCCGGCAACCCAATTGAGCTTGCAAAGCTTTTCGTAGCACGGGGTGTGCCACCGTTCGTTCAAAGCAAGCGGCAACCCGGAGCATTCGTCGGTTTGCATCTCACCCCCCAAATGAACGCGCAAGATGTGGAACAGTCATAGTTACCACGCAGACCAAACCCTACCAAGGCTTTCGGCTTGGCCAAATTTGGCCGGGGTTGAAGTGTGACTAACGGGCAACAGGCTGCGCCCACCGGGCGCATGCCCTCGGCTCGCCAGAATTTGCCGGGCTGAGCGGTCAATCACGCATCCCATGGTGGCGTTATTCGGCGAGAAGTTTTCACCCCATTCGAGGACGGATTAATGAGCATCAAAGTTTTCCCCTCAGCATACGCACGATCCGCTCGGCGGCCTTGCCATCCCACTTTTCGGGCACCCGGCCCGGAACGGTGTTTGTCTCGAGCACGCGCTTGGCCGCGGCAAGAATACGGTCCTTGTCGTTGCCGACCACCACGTTGGTGCCTTCGCTGCAAGTGATAGGCCGCTCGGTATTGGGCCTAAGCGTAAGACATGGCACGCCTAACACGGTGGTTTCCTCCTGAAGGCCGCCGCTGTCGGTCAGCACCATTCGCGCATTCATGTTCAGGTGCAGAAATTCGAGATATCCCAACGGTTCCGAAAGCCAAAGTCCTTTGACTTCTCTTCCGTTGTTGAAAAAAGAAGACAAGCCGAATTGATCGATCGTCTTCCGCGTCCTGGGATGGGCGGGAAACACGATCGGGCAATCGCCGGCAATGGCGCGAAGGGCTTCCAGTATTCCGGCGAGGATGTCCCGGTCATCGACATTCGACGGCCGATGCAAGGTCAAGGTTGCAAATCGGCCCGGCTCCAATCCGAGCTCGCGGATGAGATCGAGCCCGTGGGCCGCCGCGCGGTGCCGCTCAAGCGTATCGATCATCACATTGCCGACGAAATGGATTCGCTCCTCGGCGATCCCTTCCCGGCGCAGATTCTCGCCGGCCAAGCGGTCCGTCGTGAACAGGTGGTCGCTGACGGCATCGGTGCAAATCCTGTTGATTTCCTCGGGCATGGTCATGTCGCGCGACCTCAAGCCGGCTTCGACGTGCGCCACTTGGATACCGAGTTTCTTGGCGGTGACCGCGCACGCCAAGGTCGAGTTTACGTCGCCGACGACGATCACCAGGTCAGGGCTCTCCTCGAGGCACACTTTCTCGAAGGCCGCCATGATGCGCCCCGTCTGCTCACCATGACGGCCCGAGCCGATCTCAAGATCGATATCCGGGCGCGGCAACCCGAGCTGGTCGAAGAACAAGCGGCTCATGCGCTCGTCGTAATGCTGGCCGGTATGCACGAGGAGCTGATCGAAGGCGTCCGGATGCTTGGCCAACTCGGCGGCAATCGGCGCCATCTTCATCAAATTGGGCCGTGCGCCCACGACATTGATAATCTTCACCGCCGCTCCCCAGCCGCACGTGCCGAGACCAATTTGTTCGACGACCGGGCCGCTACGGCATCCAAGATTGCCAGCATGCGCAAGGCAAGCGCCGTGCGGTCATAACGCGGCGCCACTGCAAGGCAATTGGCGCGAAACTTTTCCCGTTCGCCGCCCGATTGCGCCATTCGGGTCAAGGCCCCGCACAAGGCTTCAGCATTCTCGGGCTCGAACATAAGCCCAACGCCTTCACGTTGTACGATCTCGGCCGCCTCGCCTCTGACACCGAGCAGTATCGGAATGCCCATAGCCATCGATTCGAACAGCTTCGAAGGCACGACGGTCTCGAACAGCTTGCTCTTACGAAGATGGATGATCGACGCATCGAGCAACGCCCAGTGCCGGGCCACCTCCGACTTGGGCACGGACTCGACAAAAACAACATTGTCGAGGCCCAGATCATCCGCTTCGGACTCAAGCGCCGATTTCATCGCCCCGTCACCCAGGAATAGAAAGCGGTAATCGCCGCCACCCGGCTCTTTGCGCATGCGCGCCGCCGCCTCAAGCACGGTGCTCAGGCCATGGGCAAGCCCGTGCGTTCCGATATAGCCCGCCACGAATTTCCCCTCCAGGCCATAGCGGGCGAGGAGCGTCGGATCTTTGTCCTGAGGTTTGAACCGGTCGAGATCGACACCATTGGTGACAATCTCGATCTTGTTGGGATCGACGCCGCGCGCGGTGAGATTCGCTTTGAAGGCGTTGGTCAGCGCAACAATCCGCGCCGCTTTCCGGTAAAGGAAAAGTTCGATGCTCTCGAGCAGCCGGAGCAGGACGCCGTCCTCGATTGCACCCACCGCCTTGATCGACTCCGGCCAGAGATCGCGCAACTCAAACACGAAGGGCGCGCCTTTCATGCGGCTGACAACATAGGCCGCGCAGGCCGTAAAAAAATGCGGCGACGTCCCGATCACGACATCGGCCTTGCCCACGAAAGGCGCAGCGAAAATGGCGGAGATCATAAAGCTCACATAATCGAGAATGCGTAAGGCAAAGCCCTCATTGGCGGTGATGTAACTCCATACTCTGACGACGCGGATTCCGTCCACCATCTCGGTTTGCCAGAACCGGTTCCGGTACCCCGGATAGACGACCCCTTTTGGGAAGTTGGGCGCGCACGTGATGACAGTCACTTTCCTGCCCGCCTTAACCCACTCGCGGCAATGCTCGAAGGTTCGCGATGCGGGCGCATTGACCTCGGGAGGAAAATTGTCGGTCAGAAAAAGAATGTGCATCAGGCTGTTTCGAAGCTGACGGCACATCGCGGCGCAGTCATCTCGACTTTCAGACACTGCGCAGCAACCGATAGACCGAATTGCGGGTGATAGGCGTAGTTCATCGGCTGAGGCGAACCGTTCTCCACGCGATAGAGGAGCTGGCCTTCGCCAGGGCAATCGATCCTGCTTCCCCCGGCAGAAAGCTCGGCCTCGGGATGAAGGTGGAAATAGCTCGCAGCGCTTGAGAAGCGCCCCTCAAGCCGGTCCTCGATCGAGAACCCGTCCGGCCTAAAGCGCCAGGTCCGGTAATGAGTGACATCTCCAGGGAGTCGGCGGTAACCGTCGTGCCCGCAAGTGACACAAAGCTCATCTCCTTTCTGCTCGATCGAAAGATCGACCGGCTCGGCGCGTCGTGCCACCCGAAAGGACTTCCACACCTCGCTTGAATTCTCCTCGTCCACTACGACAGTGTTATGGGCCGCCGTCGAGCGCTCGGTCAGGCGCTCGGGTCCCGCCTCATAGAGCGAGGTTCCGGTGTTGACGATCACTCTTTGTCCGCGGTGCGACAGCTCAAAGGACAATGTGTCGGCATGGGCATGGCCCGGGAGATAATCGGGGCCGATTTTTCCGACATCGAGGAATGCAAGGAAATCTCCTTGTTGGATGCGGACATATCCCGACTCGGCAAGATGCGTGATGCCGTCACCCGGCGTCGCCCCCGGTTTGAGACCGAGCCTTGCCGCATAGGCTTCGAGCTCGGGCGGGCTCGCGGCAATCCCTTGGGCGGCATCGTTGAAAAAGGAAATCTCCCCGTCGGGATGGATCGTCGAAAATAGCCAACCCCGCATGCGTTGAAGGGTCGAAATCCAACTGTCGACAGCACGCTCCGGTATCGCCTCGGGATAGCCGCGCGCGAGATTCACAAGATCTAAGAGATCCTCCTGGACGAGGCTGTGATACATCGGGCTGAGCTCGAAATGTCCGCCATCGGCAAGCACCTGTTCGCGATGCTGTTGAGCGAGAATCCTAAGTCCGGCGTCGCGCCAAGAGTCTGCCTCCTCGCCGGCAAAGAACGCACCGGCAAAGATCAACGCCTTGGCATTGGCGAGCAGGTGATTTCCGAGCAGGTGCCATTCGAGCCGGTTACGAAGAAAGCGGGCTTGAACCGCCAGACTGCGAACGGCATCGGGCGAAAGATCGTTGCCCGCAAGCGCCCATTTGATCCAGTTGACGATGCGGAGCGAGAGAGGATAGGGCTCCCATCCGACCCCGGCGCCCGCTTCGTTCTCCCGGACCCAGCGCGAGATCAGCGCGCCATGCCACGCGGCGCGGGCCGCGCTTGCCTCGGCATTGAGATCGTCGAAATAATGAAGATTATAGAGCCAGAGCCTGTCGGCACGGGCATCGTTCCAATCGGCCGCACCATCTAGCCTGCCGGTTCGATTGAGAAACCGGAACGAGTCCGGGCCTTCCATCGAAGGCGGCCGCAACGCCGGCCTGCACCATTCGCCATCGCGGTTCCGCTGGGGCGGCGGCGGGCCTTCTTGCGCATCGGCGTAAGGAAGAAAGAGCCGCGCGCGGCCGGCAATCTGGATCGCTTTCAAATGCCGGAGCGTGTGCCAATAGTGCAGCACTGGAGGCGCCAAGACGCTAAGAACCGCCGCTGTTGTTCACGCCCGCCCGAGCTCAAGGCTCACGCGGGCGACCTCGTGGATTTCGTCATAGGGGATCGGCATCTCCCGGCCGGTCCGGACCGCCTCAAGGAAAGCCGCCGCGCAGTCGCGGTGGCCTTTATCTTGGCGCCACAGACTGAGACGATTGAAGCCTTCCCACCCGAAGCCGCGCAATCTGCGAAAATTGTCGAGTTGCAGAACGCGGCCCCCGCAGAAGACTTCGAGCCGCTCCTTGGGAAAGCGCCGGTTGCCGTTGGCGAAATAGTGCACGGTGCCGATCGAACCGTCGGCAAACGTCAATTGCAGGCTTGCCGTATCGTTCGCCGCAGACGAGAGCATGGTGCGGCTGAAATTGGTAATCGGCGCGCCAGCCAGATAGCGCAGAAGATCGATAAAGTGGCACGCTTCGCCGATGAGCCGGCCGCCGCCGACATCCCGGTCCTGCGACCAATGGGTTTGCGGTATGGCCCCGGCATTCACGGTCAGGACGAACGATTTCGGTTCATCCACCGAGGTTAGCAACGATTTGATCTTGCGCATGTGCGGTGCAAAGCGCCGGTTGAAACCGACCATGAGGCCGCGCGGGGCGGTTTGCGACCGGTACGCAGAATCGATCGCTTCGAGGTCTTCCTCGGTGATGCAAAGCGGTTTCTCCACGAAAACGTGCTTGCCTGCGCTGAGCGCCTCGATCACCAGCGGCGCATGTGTATCGTGGCGCGTGGCGATCACGACTGCGTCGATCTCGGGATCGCCAAGGACCCGCTTCACATCGGTGGTGGCGTCGGCAAAGCCGTGTTTGCGGGCAAGCCGCGCGCTGCCGAGGCCGCCGCGCGAAGCAACGCTGCGAAGTTTCGCTCCGGCCGCTTTGAATGCCGGCGCCAGCTTTCGTTCGGCGTGATGGCCGGCACCGATGAAGCCGAGCACGATGTCGCCGTTCCGTCTGGGTGCCGAAGCCGTGAGGTGCACGGTTCTGTCTAGCGCGGCGCGCCCCGATGCGGTCTCTTCCCCGTGATACTCAAGCAGAATGCCGAGAGAGGGTGTGGACCCGCTCAAGAGCTCATACGCCTTGTTCACCTCCTCTATCGGGAAGCGATGCGAAATCAGCGGTGCGACATCGAGCTTTTGCGCCGCGATCATGTCCAGCACCGCTTCGAAATTGCGCTGCTCGGTCCAGCGGACGAAGCCGATCGGGTAGTCGCGTCCCTTCTCCTCATAGTCGGGATCGTAGCGGCCCGGACCGTAGGAACAGGAGACCTGGAACGTGATCTCTTTCTCGTAGAGGTCGCCGCGTTTCAGCTCGAGCCCGGTGACGCCGACAAGCACGATGCGTCCGCGCTTGCGGCACATTTGAGCCGCCTGGGCCACCGGTTCGCTGCTGTCGGTCGAGGCGGCGATAATCACGGCATCGACACCATGGCCGCGGGAGTAGGTCATCGCCGCCGCGACCGGATCGGCGCCATGCGAAAGATCGACGGTTTGGGCGCCGAAGGATTTGGCCATGTCGCGCCTTTGCCGGTCGGGGTCGAGCGCCAACACCCGGCACCCTTGCGCCAGAAGCAACTGGACCGTCAGCAGCCCAATGAGACCAAGCCCGATCACCGCGACCGTCTCGCCGAGCGTCGGTTTGGCGAGCCTCAAGCCTTGCAGGGCGATGGCGCCGAGCACGGTAAATGCCGCCGAATCGTTTGAGACTTGGTCGGGGATCTTGGCGCACAGATTGACCGGCACACTCACCACTTCCGCATGGCTTCCGTTCGAAACGACGCGGTCTCCCGGAGCGAAGCCTTGCACGTTGGCGCCGGCCTCGAGCACCGTCCCCACGTTGCAATAGCCGGGGACCAGTGGCTGATCGAGCTTGGCGGCCACCGCTTCCAGCGTGGTCAGCACGCCGTCCGTCTTCATGCGGTCGAGAACCTGCTGCACCTTCTCGGGCTGGCGGCTGGCCTTCGCCAGCAGGTTGGCGCGGCCGAAATCGAGCAGCATCCGCTCGGTCCCGGCGGAGATCAGGCTTGCGGCGGTACGGATGAGAAGGTGGCCGTCTTTCGAGGCTGGAGACGGAACTTCGAGCAGCTCCACCCGGCCATCTTTCAGACTTTGCAGGACTTGCTTCACGGTGCTTGAACCGGACCGGATTCCCGCGGCTTCTTCGCTAAACCGGTAGAGCCGCGTCTCTCCGGGTCCTGTTGTGGGCTTTGCGCGCTTGGTGCCGTCACGGATCGCCGCTCCTCGAGCTTCGCCATGATCTGAACGTCATGAGCCAAGCGGAGCAAGCAATATATCAGGCCGGGGCGGCCGTCCAAAAAGCCTCTCCGCCAGACATATGTATAGAGAAAACGCAGCCAAGGCCGCCCCGGAAGCTTGGCCGCCAGACGCTTCAAGCTGCGGCGCCTGGCGATGGGATCTTTGGCAAGAAGGTCGCTCCAGGGCAGTTTTTCCCGGCGCAGCTGGAGAATGAGCTCGGCCTCTTCGCTCGAATATCTGTTGTGCCGCTCGATCCACTGCTCCAGGCCTTTGCTCAGGGCCTCATGTCTCCAGTTTTCATTGAAATAGTGCAGTGCGCCGTCGGTTACTTCCTGCTGGCCATGCCCGCTTTTGCGAAACGTCACTTCGCCGCGCTTCAGCAATCTGAGCTGATAAGACGGATAAAGGGTCGCGTGCTTTAGCCACCGGCCGAGAAAGTAGTTGCGGCCGGCGATGAAGCCCCCGACTCGATCGCCCGGGTGTTCGAGCCATGTTTCAATCTCATCCAGGAGAGCGTCCGTGCAGCGCTCATCGGCATCGACAAAAAGAATCCAATCGTGCTTTGGCTTGGTATGCTCTATCGCCCAATTTCGCTGCTCGCCAAAATCGCGAAACGGGTGCGAAAAGACTCGGACATCGGAGCGGGCCGCACGTGCCAGGTCGAGCGTGGCATCGGTGCTTCCGGAATCGACGATTGCGATATCATCGACCCTTGCCAAACATCGAAGGCAGCGCTCGATATTGATCTCCTCGTCACGCGTGAGGACGATCGCCGTGATGGGCAACGCTGCTTTCGTGCTCATGCCGCCGCAGCCGGAACGGTCTGGTAGATCTCCAAGGTCTCCCGCGCGATCGTCTTCCAGGTGAACTTCTCCTTCACCAAGCGCCTTCCATTGAGACCCATCTCTCGTGCCCGGCCGGCATCCCTCACGGTTTCAAGGATCCCTTGGGCGAAGGGATGCACCTCGGGCGGAAGAATGCGTCCCGCTTTCCAGTCCTCGAGCTCAGGCATGTTGCATCCCGGCGTCACCAGCACCGGCAGTCCTGCCGCCATCGCCTCGATCGCCGCCACGGGGAGGCCCTCCGAATGCGAGGGGAGCGCGAAGATGTCCGCACCAAGGAGCGTTTCGCATTTTTCTTCGCCCCTCACCTCACCGAGAAAAATACATCGAGACCCGATCCCGAGATCTGCCGCGAGCCGTTTCAAAGTATCGGCAAAACCGGAGCCTGCGTCTCCCCCGGCGATAACAAGAGTGATCGGTTCTGTTTCAGGAATCTGGGCGAAGGCTTTGAGGAGAATGTCTGCGCCTTTCTTGGGGTGAAGCCGCGAGAGATAGAGCAGCGTCTTCTGCTCCTTCAGACCAAGTTTTTCGGCGAGCGGTTGCGCCTCGCGCTTCAACAGCCGGGCATCGACGCCGTTCGGCACGACGAAGGTCGGAACTTCAAGCCCGAAATCGCGAATCTGCTTGGCTTCGGCGGACGACACGGCCTGCATGCCAGCCGCACGCTTGAGCAGCGGCTTCTCCAGCAAGCTCCCATAAACGGACTTGGCCCAGGCGCTTTGCTTGAGAGCCCAAGGCTCGAGCGAGCCTTGCGGTGCCACCATGAAGGGAACGCGCGCGCGCGCGGCGCGCATCGTGGACCAGGTCGGGAAATTCCAGATCGCGTGGATATGGACGAAATCGAAGGTTTCGATGTCCTGCCGGAGCGCTGAGGCGAATGGAAACGAGATGCCGGCGTGGTTTGGTGTGGGCAGCGGGATCGAGACCGGAAAGCTTGAGCTCCGCACCAGCGTTGCATCCGGCGTGACGGGCGCGTCGCCGCCCTGCTCGACGAAGTAGAGCGAGACGTCGGCGCCCAGCTTGGCTTGCTCTTCGGCAAGTGGCCCGACGATATGGGTCGTGCCCGATGAGTTCCGCAGTCCGCGCACGACGTGCAAGATCCTCAATTTGCTCTTGTTTTTGACCTGGCCCGAAATCGAACGCATGTCCTGCATCAGATCTTCGCGCGCAGGGGGCTTTCGGCGTCCGGCCCCGCAGCCTCAAGCAGCCCTTGCGCAAACCGCGCGGGCGTCCATTGCGCTGCGATTTGAGAGGCGGCGTTCGACATGCGCGCGCGGCCGGCATCGTCCATACGCGCAAGCATCAGCATCTTGCCGGCGAGATCGTCTTCATCGGCGGGATCGAACGCGTAACCGTTCTCGCCCTCGACCAGCAGTTCGTATTGCGCTCCGGCCGTCCGCGACAGGAGCACAGGCAACCCGCTGGCCATGGCCTCGTTGACTACAAGGCCCCAAGGCTCGGACAGGGCGGGGTGAATGAAAGCGGAGGCAAGACCGTAATAGAGCGGGAGCTCGTCATATTGCACGAAGCCAGGCCAACCAACGCCCTCGACTTCGAGCTTGCGTTCAAGCAGGCGTAAGCCTTCGGCCTCTTGCCCGCTTCCGGCGATCACCAGCCCCCAAGCTTCGCCGGCAGACGCCGCTCTATATCTCGCATAGGCCTTAAGCAGGCCGTCGATATTCTTCCGTGGAATGAGGCGCGTGCAGGCGAAGAAATAACGCTGCGGCAGACCAAGCCGGGCGCGGATTTGGGCTTGGTCACGCCGTGCGGCCTCCGCGCCTTTACGGAAATATTCGCCGTCTACGACGTCATAGCCAAAGAAGATCTCACCCTTGAAACCGAGTTTCCGCAAATAGTCGGCCTGAGGGGTACCGCCGACCAAGGCAGAATCGCAACGCTGCACGAGACGGCGCTTGGCGATTTCCTTCCACCACAGGCGTGGCCTATCGTCTTCCTTGCTTTCCGACATCAGGATACATCGCGTGGCTCTTTGCATGCACCAGCCGATGGCCGCGCGGGCCTCGGGCAAAGCCCAACCATTGACAGCCACAATGTCGGGCTTGAACGCTTCAAGGATTCTACGAACGTGCTCGGCGATACGATGCGGCGCTATGGTCTCATACGCGCAGCCCGGAAAGAGCGTCTCGCGCGTTACGCCCGGGCACTCCAGCACGAGATTCCAATCGTGAGCCCGGTCGCTGTTGGCAATTTCAATTCCAATGACCTCGTCATGTCCCATGCGCTCGGCCACGCTTCGGAGTCTTGCAAGATGATAAGGCCCAAAGCGGGACCAGAGAACGGCCATGCGCATTGCTAGGGACGATGTGGGTAAAGGGGCCGCGAATAAGGGGCTCGCCGATATGGCGATCGTCTGATTGGCCCCACGCTTAATTTCCAGAAAAGGTAGGCGAATACCGACATGAATAAGAGGCGATGCATCCATGCCGAGAAGCTTTGGGTCGGCAAATAAATGGAAAGGGCAAGCATCATGAACATAATGATCGACCAGAACCCTCCCTCTCGCCGGTGGAGCCCATAGACGGCCGCGAACGCGCGGCCGAGAACATAAAACATTAGAATGACAAACCAGGAGAACTCGCCGAAGCCATCGGCGATAGAACCGTTCGAAGCACCAGCTGGCAATTTAAATCCGACGACCTTCGAGAATCGTACGTTGTCGAGCGAGTCCCCATAGACGTTGAGCCAAGTCGCGCCCATGTCTTCGTATTTTGTAGGCCAGATCTGCTTGGGAATAGGGCGTATCAAAAAGGTGACGAAGTACCGGTAACCCCAATAGTAGTCCTGGTAATGGTCGCTCGCGACCACGCTCGCGACCGCGGCGACGTAGGAGTTTGTCGTGTCGACGTCCTGACTCGCCAGCCCATCGGTTTCAAAGACACGCGAAATGTCCAGGGAGCGTTCTGAACCGATATAGACGAGCTTGCGTTGAGACGAGACGACCAGAACGGTGACACAAATTATTCCTATCCCGGCGATGATCGTTGACATCTTCGGCCGGCGTCCTCGCGCAAGAAACCAGGAAAAAAGCAGAGTTGCCAAGACAATGAACAGCGGCCCGCGCCGTCCACCGAGAAATCCGTGGATGAGTGGAGGCGAAGCGATGAAGAGAGCCGTAGCGATATCGGTGAGCCGGATACGCCGCCTCGAGGAGTAAACCGCCAAGGCCAGAATGAGCAGCGCGGGAAAAGACAGTAGAACGGCGTCGCCGATATATCCGCTTTCGGCGTGGCCGCCGCCCTTGCCACGCGAATAGGCTTCAATCAGACCGCCTGCGTTGTTGAGCTGAATGGCAAAGGCTGCCACCGACAACGAGCCCAAGATCAACGCGAGTGTCCTCAAGCGACGGCTCATTGCCGGCGTGAGTCTATCGCCGAAGGGGTTGAGATTCGGGGGAGGCAGGCTCCTCAAGCGCGGCAGACGGTGCAACAAACCGGCGTACAGCGCCGCGATCGAAAGCAGGAAGATCAACGCCGCAAACTCGAGCGAGCCTTCCGGCAATATCGCTTCTAACCGGCCGTGCCGATTAAGCAGGATCGGCCAAACACCGTAAAAATAGCCAAACAGAGGCGCCAAGAACACGGCAGGATGCAAGGGATCGCGCAGCAACGTGATCGCCCAGAACGCACCGCCGGCAGACACAACAATTATGAGTGCGCACATCAGCTCAAACATATTGCGCCCCGTTGGTTGACCCGGTCGACTTTTGCACCGGCGACGATATCGGCGAGCGCTGCGGCATAGGCCTCGAAGCTCCGTTCCGACGCACAGACCAAGGCAGCACGCCCGAGTTGCCGGCGAAGGTCTTCGTCGCTAGCCAAACGCTCAATCGCAGCGGCCAGTGCGGGAGAATTTCCCGCCGGCACGATCAGACCCTGCGTCTCATGCATCACTGTCGAACCCGCATTGGGCGTCGTGATCACGGGAAGTCCTGCTGCCATTGCCTCGCCGCAGACATTCGCAGACCCCTCCGATAGCGTCGGCAAGACCAGAACATCGGCCCAGTGATAATGGGCGGCCAGCTCAGATCGTGGAGCAGCACCGGTGAGCTCGAAATTGCGCGCCAACTCTCGCGTGACTTGGTTCGACAAAAGATTGGGGCCGACGAACCGCGCTTCAAACGATTTCGAGGACAACTGGCGCAACGCCTCCGCCAAATATTGCACCCCTTTACGAAGTTGCAGAGTGCCTACAAACAGGACTCTCAGTTTGCGTCCATCCCGGCACAGCTTGGGCGCAGATTGACCTGAAGCGCCGGATAGATCGATGGGATATGGCACCACTGAACATTTTTCTTTCGGCCCCCCGATGTCGCCCAATGCTCCCGCAGCAAAATTCGACCCGCAGACAATCGCATCGGCCAATTGCCATTCCTGCTCTTCGCGTTCCTGAAGCACGCCAGAGTGATCGATCTCTGCCGGCTGGTCTTCCCATTGCGGCCAGCGCTGCTGCTCCTCGATGAGCATGTTGCGATTCCAGCGCCAGGGCGCCGCAGTTTGGTCGAGAACGGTCTTGAGGCCTTGACTACGCGCAGCCTGGAAGATCTCAAGCGCGGCCGCGTTGAAGGCATAGACGGTGTTGGCATTGCCAAACCCGGCTTCGGCCACCCTTCGGCCAAATTCCGCGTTCCGTCTCGCCCATCGCGAGGTCGCAGCTTCATGAGAACTACGATCCCATGCGGCGGATAAGGCGAGTATTGGGAGCCCGCGAATCTTGCTTGCCGTGATGCCGTCCGCGCGGCGCCCGATAAAGCGGCGCATGGATTTCGGAGCGAGCCTTGCGGCAAGCGGGCTGTCGAACCAGCGCCAGGGCATGATGTTGGCGCACGCATCGGTTACGAGTTGTTCCAGCAACCCTGATTTTTCGAAGCTGCGCGGAACCAGGTAATGGCGCCGGGCACCGATTTGGGCGACGAGCACTCTTGCGCCGGCGCCCGCCCGGCCCATGGCTGTGGTTTGTTGCTTCGACCTCATGGCACTCGGGAGCATTCCTCAAACGCCGAAGCCAATCTCCCGACGCACGCGTTCCAGCCAAATTGCCCGGCGTGGGCGCGGCCCTTCGAGATCAATTCATGTCCCATTCTGGCGAGCGACGCGTTCGAACACTGTCAGGTGTTGCTCGGCGACCTTATTCCACGAGAATGCCAGTGCGCGCTGCCGCGCCGCCTTTTTGGAAAGTCGCCCCGGCTTGGCGGGATCACACTCGTGCAAAATAGCGGTGATCATCTCTCTTGTGTCGCCTGGTGCTACGGTAATGGCGCAAGAGCGATCCAGATAATCCTCAATCCCACCAGTCGTCGTTACAATAGGCACACCGCATGCGAGGGCCTCCAAAATCGAATTGCAGACCGTGCTCATCTTCAGTGGAAGAACGAACAAGTCTAGGCTCTGGAAGAGCGTGCGATAGTCTTCGTCGTTGACATCGCGATAAAGCCTGACTGCCGGGTGTGCCCGGGCCAAGGCGGCTAGACGGTTATCGCGACCGACGAGATGAAAATCCGCCTTGGGTGCGGCCAAACAAACATTGTTAACGACCTCGCGCAACATATCGAAATCTCTTTCGTGGGAACCGGCAAAGCCAATTCGAAAATGCCCGTCCTTACGTCTTGTTTTAGGCTTGAAGTAGTCGGTATCAGTCCCATGCGGGATCCAGGTAACGTTTCTTTTGCCAGTCATTTGCTCCAAGATGGGGACCGTCTTTCGGTCCATCGTGATGATGTGGGAGAATAGCTTGAAGTGATCGGTGCTGGCGAAAACGCGCTGGTGCGTGGCACCCGGCAGATGGACCGTGCCGACAAATCTATGCCCTCTTCTGCCTGCCATCATCGCAGATAGGTGAAACGACTTTTCAGCATAGATAAAGTGGTAGATCTGGTTACGTCTTCGCATCATATCGAGCAGGACCTCGAACTCCATCGAGCCATCATATCGAGAATATTGGCGCTTCCCGCCGTGCTGAGCCATGAGCTTAAATGCAGGCCGCAGCACTGTTTCACCGAGCCAGTACACTGGCGATGAAAGACGTATTGTCGGTGCAGCGACGTAGTCGCAAAGTCGATCATAGCCAGATGCGGCTGCGTGATGTGGGTATCGAAATCTTATGAACCGCAGCGGCAGCTCGCACGCTACCCTATGATGAGGGAGTGGCAGCGGCGAATCGATGGTCGGCCGCGGCTGGATAAAGCGCACAGTCACAATGGTAAGGTAATTGCGATTGTTCGTCCGCGCGGTGACACGCAAACTGCTCTTGAGGAAAATCGACGGCACGCGATGCAGGAAAATAGGCAATAGCGACGCGCATCGAACTGGGGGAACAGCGCCTGGACTGAGGAAGTCATCTCGTTGGCGGTACTGCGGGGCTTTGCTTGAAGGTCCTCTCATGACATGGCGGAGGCATGGGACCATCCCAGGTTTCGGAGCCATGGGATTTGAGCGTGCGGTATTCGCTGTACAGTTTGCGCGTCACAGGCCTGCGCAAATTCCAATACCGTGCACTCTCGACAAGTCCCGCACCAATGGCCCGCATC
>Ga0315534_1000304_pt1 | contig 33090 bp, 29 predicted proteins | sample SalMarSW160240MG_FD_203094 | JGI IMG/M metagenome (GOLD analysis project Ga0315534, IMG submission 203094) | Salt marsh sediment microbial communities from the Plum Island Ecosystem LTER, Massachusetts, United States - Salt Marsh Sediment SW1602-40 ...
CCTGGAAGCCGCCTGCCGATCACCCCTGGAGGAAATCATTTAAGATCCAAGCACACGAAACGAAAAACCCACCCTGACATTTTTATTGAACTATTACACTGACCTTTTCATTGACCTATAACAAGTATTTTTTCTCCCGGGATGGTTAAGAAAATTGCCACATTTTCTTCAATATTTATTGGAATGAACGCCGTGTCTGGAAATCTCCCAAATGACCTGTAAAGTATCCATTTCCTGCGCAACGTGTGATATGCTTTGCGAGATAAGCGCCAGTATTATCCAGGGGATGTAACGAAGCATCGATCAAGGAGCGATGAATGCCGACTCTCGAAGAAGCAAAGAGCTGGTACGATCCCAACGATCCGGTTCATGGCTTCGACCATGTGCAACGCGTGCTGCACATGGCGGAGTACCTGGGACAGGAACTCGGCGCGGACCTGGAAATCGTACGGGCTGCTGCACTGCTGCACGACGCAGCCGGCGCGCATCCGCAGTCCGACGTGCCTCGTGAGCAGCATGAATATGCTTCTGCGGATTTCGGTCGAAAGATATTGCAGAAGGAAGGTTGGCCGCAAGAACGAATCGACGCCGTGTTGCATTGCATCCTGGCGCATCGCTACCGCGGCAATCTGAAACCAAAGACATTGGAAGCGAAGATTCTCTTCGATGCCGACAAACTGGATGTGATCGGCGCCTTTGGAATCGCACGAACGATCGGCTATGCCGTACAAGCAGGTCTTCCCATTTACCAGGAGCCATCGAAGAAATTCCTCGAAAAGGGGGAGGCCGAGCCGAACGAATCGCACAGCGCATACCACGAGCACCTGCGCAAGTTACGTCACGTGAAGGATCGTCTGATGACGGAGCCGGCGCGCGCCATGGGCGAGCGCCGCTACCAACTGCTGCACGATTTCTTCGAACAACTTGCCGTGGAAGCAAATTGTGAAGTACCAGATCGCGCCAGTGGATGATCTTTTTACCGGGGGTGCTTGCCTGCGCGGCAGGTGTTTCTTGCCCGTTAGGTCCACGATGACCCGCTTCATCCGAGTTTGGTAGGATTCAGTCGATTTCAGGTAATTCGATGTCTGTAAAAGATAGACCGTTAATCTTGTTGACCAACGACGATGGCATCCGTTCCCCGGGGCTTTGGGCGGCAGCGGATGCATTGTCCGAGTTAGGCTTCGTCGTGGTCGCAGCCCCGCGTGAACAAAGCTCAGGCTACGGCCGTAGCCTACCCAACTCATCGGATGGCACGGTTCATAAAGAAGAAGTGACGGTACGCGGAAAAACCTGGGAAGTTTTCGCCGTGGGTGGATCACCGGCTCAAGCCGTGCAATGCGGCGTGCTTGAAATCGCGCCGCGTCAACCGGACCTCGTCGTCGCCGGAATCAACTATGGGGAGAACGTCGGTTTGGGAGTTACGATTTCCGGCACAGTCGGTGCGGCTTTGGAAGCTGCGGCGTTGGGGATTCCTTCACTCGCCGTTTCTGTCGAAGCGGAGCCTCACTTGCACCTTTCCTATTCGCGCGACGTCGACTTCAGCACTGCGGCGTTTTTCACCCACCGCTTTGCTGAAATTGCCCTGCGGATGGTGTGGATGTCCGACGTCGATGTGATTAAGGTGGAAGTGCCCTGCGATGCCACGATCGATACGCCATGGCAACTCACACGTTTGACGCGGGCGAAGTACTACGTGCCCCTCGTTCCCGACCGTGATAGTCTGGATGAAAAGTCTTCGGTAGGATATACGGTTTCCCAGGCGCACGAGACATTCGAACAAGGCAGCGATGCCCACGCGCTGCGTGTGCTTCGCCAGGTCGCTGTCACGCCATTGAGCGTCGACCTGACGTCCCGCGCGGATTTTCAGGCGTTAGAGACGACGTTGCGCGAAGGTAGATGAACCCTGGGGCTTCAAGATATTGATTTTGCGAGGACCGTACTCCGTTTAGATCTTCGCGTCGTTGTTTGTTTGCTCATGCGGGGGAAGAATACCCTCACCCAGCGCTTCAATCAATTCGGCGTGAATGTTTCCGTTCGTGGCGACAACGGAGGTGGCTTGACGGACATCAAAGCGGTCTCCGCTGGCACGGCTCACAGCCCCGTTCGCTTCGGTCACCATCAATGCACCTGCCGCGAGGTCCCACGGATAGGAAAACATCTCCCAATAGCCCTCAAAACGCCCCGCGGCGACATAGGCGAGATCCAGCGCGGCTGATCCCAGCCTGCGTACGCCCTGCGTTCGTAAAGCGAGATTGGAGAAATGATCCAAATTGTTATCGCTGCGCGTGCGAATGTCGTATGCAAAACCCGTTACCAGGAGGCTTTGATTGAGCGTCTTCACGTTCGAGACTTGCAAACGTCGGTCACCGAGCCAGGCGCCTTCACCGCGTTGGGCATGGAATAATTCATCCCGCAGTGGATCGTAAATTACGCCGAGTTCAAGTTGATCGCTTTGTATGTATGCGAGCGAGATGCAAAAAATCGGCACGCCGTGGGCGAAGTTGACGGTTCCGTCAAGCGGATCCAGCAACCAATGGTCGTCACCCGTATTGTATTCGCCTCCCTCTTCGGCGATGATGGCGTCTTCCGGGAAAGCTCGCTGCAGCTTCTCGACCACCAGGTGTTCAGAACGCAGATCGCTTTCCGTGACGAGATCGATTTCCCCCTTCTTGTGAATCTCGTTGGTGTTGCCGTAGCCTTGATGTAGAACCATACCGGCTTTACGAGCCAGTTCTTTGGCGAATGTGTATCGGTCAACGGTCACGATTGAGATTCTTTCCGGGAATCCCCCAGTTTGTTGAGTGACTCGATTTCCTCTGAAATTTGTCTGTATTGCGCTTTCGTTTGGCGCAGCAGCGCTTCGAATTCACCGCGTTGATTTTGCGGGACGCTCTCGACGAGGCGTTGCGCTCTTATGATTTGATCGTACTTCTGTTTCAGTTTGGATTCGAGGCGTTTTCGGTATCCTCGATGAAAGCTCTCGTCCGAAAGCGGTTCGGGGATTTCGATGTCGGATCCGGTGAGGATCTCTCCCACGGTAAGCAGCAGTTCTTGCGCATCGACCGGTTTTTCGAGGAACGTTACTGCGCCGAGACTGAGCGCAAAATCGATATCCTCCTGGCTGATGAAGGTCGCAGAAATGAAGAGGATGGGAATTTTTTCCGTCTTGGGATTGGAGCGTATCTTCTGCGCCAGGGCGAAACCATCCATTCTGGGCATCATGATGTCCGCAAGGATGAGAGAGGGTTCCTGCTTCTTTATCTTTTCCAGAGCTTCCACCCCATCTCGGGCGGAGACCACGACATACCCTCGATGGATCAGCGTCGCCTCGAGCAGTTCTCGAAAATAGTCGGCATCCTCAACGATGAGGATGGGATGTTCCAGCGTGTCCATGTCTTGATTGTACCCTCTCTTGATTGTAGATCAAACGCGAATCGCTTTACGAGCGGGTTGTGGTTCAAAGCTTGTTCCCGGATTCAGGTCCTGGGGTGTTGGAAAACGGCTAACGATTCGAGGTGGTATGTCTGGGGGAAGAGATCGATCGGGGTTACGGATTCCAGCATGAAACCAGCCTGGACAAGTACCTTGGCGTCGCGTGCGAGTGTGGCGGGATCGCAGGACAGGTATACCAGTTTTTCCGGAGTGAGTTCAATGAGTGAATCGCGAACTTCCCGACTCAAACCCTCTCGCGGCGGGTCGACGAGAATCGTGTCGGGCTTTTCTTTAATCGTAGGTAGGACCGTCTCCACGGGTGCTTCATAGAGCGTCACATCGTCGAACGCCTGTAGATTGACTTCGAAATCTTCGCATGACCAGGGGGACTGCTCCACCGCAACGAGCCGCGTGGCGTGGCGGGCGATGAAGGCGCTGAACAAGCCCACTCCGGCATAGAGATCGAAGATGCGTTGTCCGGGTTTGGGATCGATAGACCGGATTACGAGTCGAATCAAATCATCGAGCAGCATGCTGTTCACTTGAAAGAACGAGCGCGCCGAAACCTGGAAGCGCTGATCGAGCACTTTATGAGGGAGATGCGCGTTCCCCGCGATGACTGTCACACCCTGTGGGCTGAGCCATACGAGCGAGGCGGAAAGGTCGATGCGAATATCGAGATCGGGCTCGCTTTCACTCTGCAGCGCGATCAGCACCTCGCTATCCGCGCCTGCGCGCAGGATAATGCGTTCGATGTCGAAGCGCTGCGCAACGTCGATGCGGGACCAGACCTCGTCGATTTCGGGCAGCGGAAGGTGGCATTCCTGGATGGGCACGACGTCGTTGCTGCTTGCAGCCATGAAACCCAGGCGACCGTCATTTGCCAGTGAGAATTGAAGTTGGTTGCGGGTGTTCCAGGGAGACGGCGAGGGAACGATGGATTTCGTTGGGGGCGCTTCAAAACCGCCGATGCGTACGAGTTGGTCGTGGAGAATTCCAGCTTTTATCTCTAACTGGGTATCGTAGGGAATGTGCTGGTAATGACATCCGCCGCACAGGGAGAAGTGAGGACAGCGTGGATCGATTCGTTCGGGAGCTGCCTCGAGGACTTCCACCAACCGGGCGCGCGCCCAGCGTTTGTGTTCGTCCACGATTTCAACACGCACCGTCTCACCGGGCAAAGCGAAGGCGACGAAGGTCATCCTGCCGTTCTCGTCGCGCCCGAAGGCTTCCCCACCGTAGGCGTTGCCGGTGAGCTGCAGATCGATGGTCGTCATGCTTGTGAAGTCAGAAACGCATCGATCTGATCGAGCAAGGATTGCAAATCGCCCAACGTCGTCTCCCCCATGTGGCCAATGCGAAATGTATCGCCCTTGAGTTTCCCGTAACCGTTGGCCAGGACCATGTCACTTTTTTGCAGGAAGGAGCTGAGTTCGTTGAAGTCGATACCGCGAGTGTTGCGAACGGTCGTGACGGTTTTCGAACGGTACCCTTCTGCGGCGAAGAGGGCAAAACGGTCCTGCGCCCAGGATTGTGCGCGTTGGGCCAACTGTCGATGGCGTTCAAAACGAGCTTGGATTCCTTCCTCGAGGATGCGTTCGAGCTGCGTCTCGAGGGCGTAGAGCAAAGTGACCGCGGGTGTGGCTGGCGTCATGTTGCGCTCCAGGTAGCGTTTGTAAAGAAGAAAGTCAAAATACCAGCCGCGGTGCGGAATGCCCTCGGCACGCTGCAGCGCTTTCTCACTGACAGACGCAAAGGCGAGGCCCGGTGGGAGGGCGAAGCATTTTTGCGAGGAAGTCAGCAGCACATCGAGCTCCCATTCATCAACGGGAATATCGACGCCGGCGGCCGAGGAAACAGCATCCACCAGCATGAGGAGATCGGGGTTGACCTCGCGCGCCCGCCCGGCGATGTCCGCGATCGGATTCTCAACGCCCGTTGAGGTCTCGTTGTGGACGATCGCCAAGGCGTCGTATTTCTTCTGCTTGAGGGCAGCCACGACCTGTTCCGCTGTGTTGGGTTCTCCCCAGGTGGCGTCGAGCCGATCAACGGGAATCGCGTTGCTCAGGGCAACGCTATGCCAGCGTTCTCCGAAGGCACCACAAACGCAAATCAACAATCGTTCGGCAACGCAGTTGCGCAGCGCGGCTTCCTGCAGCCCGCTTCCCGAAGACGCGGTGATGAATACCCGATTCTCAGTTTGAAGAACTTTTTTCAGCATCGGCTGAATCCGGGCCATGAGATCAGCAAGCGCCTGGCCGCGGTGGCCGATGATGGCTTTCGCTTGTGCTTTTAATACTTCGTCCGAGACATTTGTCGGGCCGGGAATGAAAAGCTTGGGCATCCGTTCTCTCCCCTCGAGTGAGATTTGACCGATTGTAACAGACACGTACGTGGATATACAGGCGCAGATGATGATTTTTGATCGTAAACAGCGAGTTCTTCAATAATGTTTATTAAAATATAAAGAATATTAAACTAATACTTGACAATATTAAGAAAAGTGTGCTATATTCTGAGAAATTATGAACAAAACATAAGAAATATGGATTATCAATTCATTTTTAGCGCTAGACGGCAGGATGGAGAGCGGTTGATGAAAGTGAAACGTAATGCAAGGATTGCAAACCACACTTCGATGGAGTCTGACAAATGAATTCAATGCTATCCACGTGTCCCGTATGCGACCAGGCGCTTGAGATTACACGCTATCACTGCCGAAGCTGCGACACGACCATCGAAGGTCACTTCAGCCTCGGGCGGTTGGGAAGGCTTTCGGCGGAGGAACTCGCCTTTGTGGAAACGTTCATTCGCTGCGAGGGGAAACTCAGCCGAATGGAAGACGAATTGGGTTTGTCCTATCCGACGCTGCGTGGCCGCTTGACGCTAGTCATCCGGGCATTGGGATTTCCTGTGGGTCCGGAGTTGCAACACTTGAGTGATGATGAACGCCATCGCATCCTGGATGACCTGGCGAGCGGCGAGATTTCGTCGGTAGATGCGATGCGTCTACTGGAGGGCGAATAGAAATTCTGAGGATCATGAGAACGAGGATAATGAAATGGAAAAATACAACTTGGATGTAAACGAGAAGACGAAGGTGCGAATCGTATCCGTTGGACGAGACCTGCGCATATCCGGACGGAGCGGATCAAAACTGGAAGCGCAAGCACCGGATTTCGCTGAATTGAAGGTCGAGCAGAAAGAAGATCAAATTACGATTTCCGCACGCTCGGCGGTAATGGTGTACCTGCCTGCTTCCACTCCTGTCGCAATCGAACGTGTGGGCGGGGATGTTCGTGCAACGGGTTTGCATGAATCGTTGCTGGTAGAAAGCGTCGGGGGTGATCTGCGCCTGAAGCGCATCGGGCAAACAGAAATCCAATGGGTTGGCGGTGATCTCACGGCGCGAAAAATGGACTCCGACATCATCGTTACACATGTGGGCGGGGACGCGGTCATCGAGAATGTGGAAGGCGCCGTACGCTGCAATTCGATTGGCGGCGATCTCTTGCTGCGTTCTGTGCAAGGAGCGGTAGATGTCTCGGTCGGGGGTGATGCCAGTGTAGAAATCGTTCCGCTGAAGGAGGCAGGCTCGCGCGTCGGTACAGGAGGCGATCTTACATGCTACATACCGGAGGGAGCCTCAGCGAACGTGCGTGTGAACGCAGGCGGTGAACTGGTCCTGGTGGAACCGGGTGAATTCGAAGAAGCTGAAGAGGGCGTTGTATTTCATCTTGGCGACGGGCAGGGGGACGTCGAGCTTACGGCCGGAGGCGATTTGTGGCTGCGCGTGGGTGAATACGAGGCGCTCGATACCGACGATTGGATCAACGACATCACGCGCCGGGCGGAAGCAAGTGCTGCGGAAGTGGAAGCTCGCGTAGGCGCCATCGTTGGCGGCGCACTTGCTTTTGACGCCGACCGCATCGCGGAACGCGTCCGAAAGTCCGTCTCCAAAGCCCGCAGGAAGGCAGAAAGGGCACAAAAGCGAGCCGCCTCGTATGCTACTTCCGATGGCAAGAACGTACGAAAATCTTTTGGCAAGTTCGGATCGAACCCACCCGAAGTAAGTGATGAAGAGCGCATGACCATTCTGCGCATGGTCGAGCAAGGAAAGATCAACGTCGAGGAAGCGGAGAAGTTACTAAGTGCCCTGGAGGGCGAGTCGTGACGGCGTCGATTCTGGTAAAGTCTCCCGACTCAGCGACGGGCATGCGCCTGGTTAATCCGCAGCGCGATATGCGCGCTTTGGCGGAATTGATCGAGGTCGCCTTCTCGCGCAATCTGGAAGCGGGAAGCGAACGGATGCTGGGCTGGATGAAGTTTATGGGCCGCTTGGGTTGGCTCGGATGGGTTTTGAGTTTTTACCTGCTGCCGCCTGCAGCTCGGCCGCGTGGCTTCGTTTGGGAAGCTGAAGGGCGGCTCGTGGGAAACGCCAGTGTGCTGCCGGTCGGAGGCCATCCTCGACGCTGGATACTGGTTAACGTAGCTGTGCATCCAGACTTTGAGCGCCAGGGAATCGCTCGCCAGCTGGTTAAGGCATGCATTGCTTACGTGCGTGATCGCAAGGGCCGTGTACTGCTTTTGCAGACGGAAAGCGACAATCCGGGTGTGCAGGAACTGTATGCCGCCCTCGGCTTCGAGACGATCGCAACACGAACGACTTGGGTCGGTAAATTCGAGCGGCGAAAGTATCACTCGATGCCGAAGGGGCGCGCCAGCGTGGGATCCCGGGATGAATGGCGGGAACAGGCGGCGCTGGCTCGACGCGTTCACCCGGAGGGATTGATGTGGCCCTATCCCCCAGAATCGGGCATCTATCGCTCGGTGGGGTTGATGGATTCGTTATTAATCGGAGGAAGGCAGCATTGGGTCGTACGTGAGAATGGTGCGTTGGTGGGAAGCCTGAGTTTGCGCTGGAGTCCTGAGATCGATGCCTGGCGCATGTTGCTGGTTGTTGATCCGAAATTTCACGAACAAGTCGAGCGTGACTTGTTGGTGTGTGGCTTGGGTGATCTACCGACCCGCAAAGCTCGAATTGAATTGGAATATCCCAGCGGTATTGCCGAAGACCAATTGCGTGATTTTGGCTTCGAACAAAGACGACGATTAACTTGGATGAAAAGGGATCTACAGGATTGAGGTAGGTCCTGGATCCAAGATTTTTGATAGTACGATGTGACCGGTATGGAAAAAGTGGCGTAGGTTTTCCCGAGGCATTATCTCTAGAGTGAGGTATCGAATGATACGAAATCGAAATTTCCGACTACTTTGGCTGGCGCAGATGATTTCGGCCGCCGGCGATTCATTCAGCTTCCTGGCAATCGCGATTCGCATCGATGATCTTTCTGAAGATGCCGGAGCGTCGGCCCAGGCGTTGAGTTTGGTCCTGATCGCCTACGCACTGCCGACGTTGGTACTGGGATTGGTTGCCGGAACGTTGGTGGATCGTTGGGATCGAAAACGAGTGATGGTTGTTTCCGACGTTGCCCGTGCGGTGATTGCGCCGGCGTACCTATTGCTGCAGAACTCCGCGGATTTACCCGTGGCCATCATGACCGCTTTCCTGTTGGCCTCCTTTGGCGTTTTCTTCTATCCGGCGCGGACGGCAATTCTGCCGTCTCTGGTGCGGAAGGATGAGTTGATGTCCGCCAATGGCTCCATGCAGTTTGGCAATACGATTGCCAAACTCGCAGGTCCTGCTTTGGCAGGTTTGGTCATTGGTATTTGGGGGACTCGGGCAGCGTTTTTGGTCGATGCGGGAAGCTACATGGTCTCAGCAATTCTCGTACTGGGAATCAGCGGAGTCGTCACACGCGTAGCAGCTTCGGGTGAAGGCGCACGATCGACCTTGCAAGATTTTCGTGAAGGAGTCCGATTTACTCTGCAGAGTCGCCTGCTTCAGGGCGTGACCCTGGGAGTCGGGATTGCCATGTTGGGAATCGGTGCGGTGAATGTGCTCTTCATTCCTTTCCTTCGGGACGCATTTGTCGTCGAGCCGAAAATCCTGGGCGGCATCGAGACTGCACAAGGCGTGGGAATGGTGATAGGGGCTTTAGCGATCGGTGCGCTTGCGAAACGTCTCTCGTCATTAAAAATTTCGGTTGTGGCGATGATCGGTCTGGGCTTGGGGATCGGTGCGATTGGTTTTGCACCGGTGTTGGGATTAATCGTAGCGGCCATGCCGCTGGTTGGATTTACTCTTCCACCCCTGAACGCAAGCTTGAGTACGATGCTGCAGCGCGGCATTCCGGAAGGTTTATTGGGTAGAGCAGGGTCGGTGATGGAAATGGCTTCCTCGCTGACGAATCTATTATCGATGGGACTCGCAGGATGGATCGCAGGCGTACTTGGTCTGCGTGAGACGTTTGTCCTAGCGGGCGTCATCATCCTGCTCGCAGGTGTTGCCATGGGGTGGATGTTGCAAACGAATCAAGTAGCAAATCCGAATCGCGATACTGACCAGCAAGCACTGGGCGTCTCTCAAATGCAAGAAGTGCTTGCGGGAGATTAAGGAGAAGATGATGTCGAATGATAAAGACCCGATAGTCGAACAATCCAACGAAGAAGCGTTGGAAACCATGGACGTGCTCCAACAACTGGAGCAAGGGCAAATCGATGTTGAAGAGGCGGAGCGCCTGCTTATGGAACAAGTCCCGTCAGTGGAAAAGGACGCGGATTGGCCTGATGCGCAAGATCCCATACAGACGCGTTCCTGGTGGTTGATTCTCTTCGCTATCGGATTTGGGTTTCTCGTTTTCGGTTGGGGCGTGGCTACGTTGGGAGGATGGTGGTGGCTGTGTGCGGGACCGCTTTTACTGCTGGGTGCCGTGCTTGCAGTCCTTGGTGTGGGCACAATGCATTCCCCTTGGGCCCATCTGCGGATATTCGAACACAGAGGAAGGCGCTCGCATAAGATCAACATCAAGTTGCCCATCCCAACCCGATTCGCGGCGTGGGGATTGAAAAACTTCGGTCATTACGTCACGGGGCTCGATAGGACCGGAGTGGATGAGATTCTCCTTGCACTGGATGAATTGGAAGACAATTTATTGCAGGGCCCGCCCATCTTGATCGACATTACAGATGGCGATAACGGGGAGCGAGTTGAAGTCACATTGGGTTGATCCTTGGGGTATGGCGGCATGTCGTCGCACAGCATAAGTGAATAGGAAAATGGATACCCAAGGATAATCGCCTAAGGAGTGTGTTATGGTTACGACAGATGAACGGATGAAAATCTTGAAGATGGTTGAGGAAGGGAAGATCTCCGCAGACGAAGGGGCGCGCCTCCTTTCTGCGTTGGCGAAACAAAGGCTGCAGCAGACGATCCAGAGCGGTGACGCTCGCTGGTTGCGTGTCCGAGTCACCGATTTGCGAACGGGGAAGGAATCCGTCAAAGTGAACCTGCCGATCGATTTGGTGAACGTCGGACTGCGTATGGGGGCGCGCTTCGTGCCCTCCATCGAGCAGGAAGTGGCGCTGGAGGAGATGATCTCCGCCTTGAATCAAGGCCTGACGGGTAAGGTCGTGGACATCGTTGACGAAGATGAGGGCCACCACGTCGAATTGTTTATCGAGTGAGGTGCTGCGAACGGGTGCATTCGTGACGTGGTACAACATATTTGTGTGGGTGGCGCAAGCTCGAGGTTTGCAGCAGAGGAGAAAGGGATGAATCATTTTGCACTGCGGTGGGTCATTAACATGATCGCGCTGTATGTTACAGTAGGCACCGGGTGGATTCCGGGAATTCATGCGGAAAACACCACGGGTCTGGCGATCTTGGCCATGGCACTGGTCTTTACCTTGGTACACAATGTATTGAGTCCGATGTTGAAGCTGCTCAGTTGTTCACTGATCGTGCTGACCATGGGTTTGTTCGTCCTCATCATCAATACATTTCTGTTTTGGCTCACGGGGTGGATTGGAAATTCGTTTACACCGGGATTTGGATACACCGTCGACTCGGTGTGGGCTGCGTTTCTGGGTGCCATTCTCGTCGGGATCGTCAATATCCTGTTGTCCTTCGTTTTTCGGGAAGAGTTGAAAAACAAGCGCGATCGCAGTAGGGACTGAGCAGCGTATTCTTTCGCTTGTGCGATTGCTGTCCTTGATATTCGCAAGATTGTTTCGGGACCGTGAGTGGGTATTTTCTGCCTGTAAATTCGCCATCACGGGGGAAAAGTGTGCGCGAATGCCGCTTTGGCGGCCGAATGGTTGTGCCTTTTTTACTATATGAATCGGGCAATTAAGTTGTTTGCCCGATTATATCCCTATGCTATACTCGCACCAGTACACAAATCCTTCTCGACGGTGTATGCACGATCGAGCAAGCGTCGATGGCAAAATCCGAAACCGCCACCGAAGGGTTAAAGTGGCCTCAATGACAGCAAATTTACCTGCAACGGAGCGCGCACGCGCATCTCTGGAGCTCCTGTATTCGATTAGTCGCGAGTTGACTTCGGAGCTGGATCTAAACGAACTCCTGCAGCGCATTTTAAAATTAACCATCGAAAAAGTAGCCGCAGCTAGTGGCAGCATCATCGTCCTCGATGAAAATGGCCGTTTGACGGAAGGGGCAGTTTTCTACGAGGGCAAGGTCATCGATCATACCACCGAAAAATTAGAGGATCCCTTCGATCGGGGTTTGGCCGGGTGGGTATTCGAGAATCGAAAGCCGGCTTTCATTTCCAGCACACTTGATGACGAACGGTGGCTGCAGCAAAGCGCCGATGAAGCGGATGAGGGCAGCCGCTCGGCAATCAGCGTCCCATTGCTTCTGCGCGATCGTGTGGTGGGCGTACTTACCATGGTTCACTCCCAAGCAGGTTATTTCAGTGAAGATGATCTAACCTTATTGCAGGCCATCGCCGATCAAGCGAGTGTGGCGGTTGAGAATGCGCGCCTTTTCACTGCGGAGCAGGAGCGACGTCGTTTTGCATCCACGCTTCAAGAAATCGCACGCACGATCAACTCGACACTCGATCCGTCGCAGGTTTTCTCCCAGATCCTCGACCAACTCGCGCGCTTGATCACCTACGACAGCGCCAGCATCTTCGTCGTTGAAGGCGAAAGCCTCATGCTCGTCGCAGCACGGGGATTTAAGGACGCGGACGCCATTCTCGGCCTGAAAGTGCCCATTGGATTAAATACCCTGACCGGGGCAGTGATAAAAACAGTCAAGCCGCTGCACGTGGAAGACGTGCAATTGGATAAACGTTGGATCAAGTGGGAAAAACATCCGGAATCGGAAATTATCCGGGGATGGATCGGAGCTCCACTGATCGTACGTGATCGCGCTGTGGGGGTTTTAAACGTCGATAGCAACACCGTGGGAGTATTCGGTCCCACAGAGGTGGAGCTGGTCACGGCTTTTGCAGAACAGGCGGCAACGGCGGTGGCAAACACGCAATTGTTCGCAGAAAGCCAACGCAGAGTACAGGCGCTCTCCGCATTGGCACACACCGCGCAAGTGGTCACTGAAAGCCTCAATATAGATGAAGTGATCGAGCGCATTTTAAAACGCACCCTGTCCAGCTTGGATGCAGAAGCCGCTTCTGTGGCTTTGCTCAACGAAGCAACGGACACGCTCGATTTTGAATTTGTAAGCGGAGAGTCGGCCGATCATCTGGTGGGGCTGCAATTGAAGCGGGGCCAGGGAATCGCCGGTTGGGTCGTTGACCATAGCGAGCCGGTTGTGATTCCCGACGTGAAAGAGGACTCACGTTTCTATCCCAAAATCGACGAACAGACAGGCTTTGTGACTCGTACCATCGCGGCCGCTCCTATTCTGGCCGAATCCAAGACGATCGGAGTGCTGGAAGCCATCAATCCTCGGGGAGACATCTTCCGCGAGGAACAGATTAACCTTTTGATGGGCATAGCTTACCTTGCCGGATCGGCGATTATTCGCGCCAGACTTTTCTCGGAGACCCGATCCGCACAGCAGCGCTATGCAAGTTTGTTCGAGGACAGCATCGATCCCTTGCTCATTACGGATTTGAATGGATCAATCAAAGATGCAAACCGTCATGCAGAGCGCTTCCTGGGTCACTCGCGAGAGAGCTTGCGGGAACAATCGGTCTTCGAGTTGGGCATTCCGTATGCGGACAAAGTGCATAAGGAGCTGGCGAAGCTCGATCCGGGCGCGACATTCTCGTCGGAACCTCCATCAGCTCAGGGGGATGATCGCATGTTGCCGATAGAGATTCATGTCAAACGAATCGACATCGATCAACAACCTGTATTTCAATGGATTTTACGGGACGTTTCCGAACGCATCGAACTGGAACAACTGCGTTCTGATCTGACGTCGATGATATTTCACGATTTACGTGCACCCATCAGCAACATCATTTCGAGTCTCGAGGTATTGGAGACCTCGAAGATGATAGAAGACGAAGCTTTTCAATCCATACTTTCCATCGCGCAGCGATCCAGTCGGCGCGCATCACGATTGATCGAGTCGCTGCTCGACCTCGATCGCCTCGAGGCGGGAAATGCGGTCATCGATAAACAGAAGACCTCGATCGTCACGCTTATCAACGAAGCAGTCGAGGAGGTTCGCCCCATGGCCGAGGCCAAAGAGCACGTGTTGGAGACCGAACTCAAGCCAAAGCTGCCTGAGGTGGATATCGATTTCGATTTAATCTTGCGCGTTATGACGAATCTGCTGGAGAATGCGATCAAATACACGCGTACGGGGGGAAAAATCCGCGTATCTGCACAGAAGGCGAAGGACGTTCTCGACGTCAACGTCAAAGACAGCGGCAGCGGAATTCCTCCCGCCGACCAGAAGCGAATCTTCGATAAATATGCACGCATCCATCGTAAAGGGAAACCCAAAGGCAGAGGTCTCGGGCTTGCGTTCTGCCGTCTAGCCGTAGAAGCGCATGGGGGAGAAATCTGGGTTGAGAGTACAGAAGGCGAAGGTTCCACTTTTCATTTCACCCTTCCATTATAATTAGATCGTTAAATCTACATCTTGGAGAACGGTATGCGTAGGATTGCTTCCGGTGTTTTCATCGAAGACGAATACCCTGCTGTCGTGCTTGGCGCGGTTGTCACCCAGGAGGGTGTGATCGCGGTGGATTGCCCGCTGCGGGTGGAGGATACACGCACGTGGATGAGCACATTATCCGATCTTGGCAGCGTACGTTACTTGGTGATGCTTGACTCCCACGTCGATCGCGTGCTGGGTGCTCGCGTGGTCAATTTTCCAACCGTTGGCCATGATCGCACACGAATCATCATGAGCGCCTGGTCGGACAGTTTCAAGGGAAGAGCCAATCCGATCGGAGCCGAAGCGGATCGATTGAAGCGCATCACCGGCGTGCGCAGAGCAATTCCCCAATTGACATTCTCAGACGAAATGCGAGTTTATGATGGAGAACGTAAGGTGCATTTCATCCATTGCCCGGGGCCGACACCCGGTGCGATTTGGATGGTGCTGCCGGAAGCAAAAGTTATATTTATTGGGGATGCGGTCACAGTCAGAGAGCCCCCATACTTTGGAAACGCGGACATTGATGAATGGCTAGAAAACCTCGACGATTTGAGAGATTCGCGTTTTCGTTCGTTCAAATTTGTTTCTGGGAGGGATGGGCTGGTCAAGCGTGATGATATTAATGCCATGGCGCGCTTCTTGCGACGTATCCCGGTCCGAATCCAGGATTTTTCGAAACGTGGTGGATCTCCTGAACTCGCCGATGACTATGCAAAAGAATTGATCACGAGTTTTACTAAGGTCCACTCTACTAGGACTGATACTTGTATGCTCAGGTTAAAGGCGAGTATGATTCACCTTCATTCCAAATTGTATCCTTCCGAAACCTAAGAAATTCGAAGTGGTTTCGTCCATTCACATTCATTCGCAGCGAGAACGAGGTCATTTTTCGATGGCATATGCAGCGGTTCTGGAGGTCACCCGAGGCGGGATCGTGGAATCCGTGCATCATGGCGCCGTCGCGGTTTCCGATTCCAGTGGCGTGTTGGAGGCCTGGTATGGAGATCCTGGCGTAGTAACCTACATGCGCTCTTCTGCGAAGCCACTTCAGGCGTTGAGTCTTATCGAATCGGGTGCGGCAAAACACTTCGGTCTCACTGCGGAACAAATCGCCATTGTCTGCGCCTCTCACGATGGGACGGATGAACACGTGGAAACCGTTGCATCCCTAATGAATCGCTTTGGTTTGGAGGAAACCGACCTCCACTGTGGGGTTCACCGTCCTTTCGACAGAGAAACAGCACAGCGCTTACAGAAAGAAGGCCGGGCGTTGTCCCCGCTGCGGAATAATTGTTCCGGGAAGCATGCGGGTATGTTGGCCACGGCGCTCTTCCTCAATGAATCCATCGGCGACTACGAGCAGCCCGACCACCCGGTGCAGCAGCGTATACGGAAGATCATCGCCGAGATGTGCGCCCTCGAGGAAACAGAAATGAGCATCGGGGTCGATGGCTGCACTGTGCCCACGTTTGGCGTTTCACTGTATGCGGCGTCCACGGCATTCGCCCGCTTGGTGGATACGGACGGCTTGTCCACGAGTCGAGCGCATGCGTGTGACGCTGTAGTAGCTGCGATGAGCGCACATCCCTTTCTGGTAGCGGGATCCAGTCGCTTCGACACGCGCTTGATGCAGGCGACGCAGGGGCGCATCGTGAGCAAAGCGGGTGCGGAAGGTTTTCAGGTGATGGGGATTCGCCCGGGAAGCCTGGGAGCGGATTCGCCCGGCCTGGGCGTGGCGATCAAGATCGCCGATGGTGACTACGCAAAGCGTGCCCGCTCGCTGGTGAGCCTGGAGGTTCTGCGCTTGCTGGAGGCGTTATCCCCTTCGGAATATGCTGAACTCGTACAGGATGCCACAGTGATCCGCAACAATCGGGGGCAAACCGTCGGCCAACTCCGTCCAACAATCCATCTCATGCGAGGAGTACTGCAGAATTCGTGAGCGCATATGTTGGGCTGCGTAACGCAGCTCGGAAGCTTCTGCGGATCGATTTATCGCCGGACCAGCTATTGGCATTCGATCGATATTCCGCCGAGTTGCTGGCCTGGAACGAACGATTTAATCTCACCGCAATAACCGATCCGATGAATATCGAGATCAAACATTTCCTGGATTCATTGACCTGCATTCAGGTGATGGGTGTCCTGAATTTGGAACGCGTGGTGGATGTGGGCACTGGCGCGGGCTTCCCCGGCTTACCCCTGAAGATCTTGAATCCCCAGATGAAATTAACCTTGATCGAATCAATCGGCAAAAAGGTTGACTTTTGCCGACACGTGATCGAGACGCTCGGATTGAACGCTGTCGAATTAATCCACGATCGTGTGGAAAACATCGGCCATGCGGCTGATCATCGCCAGAAGTATGATTGGGCGGTAGCACGCGCGGTGGCTTCGATGCCCGTGCTGGTGGAATTCATGCTGCCGCTACTGCGCGTAGGCGGAAGAGCTGTGATCCAAAAGGGTGAAACCGGTCCTGCGGAGGCGCACGCTGCGGAAGAAGCGTTGCGTATTTTAGGCGGAAAACTGGAACAGATTATTCCCCTCGAATTGCCGCGGGTCGTCGAATCGCGTTATCTGATTGTGGTAGTAAAAAGCGCCGCAACGCCACCAAAATACCCGCGCAGAGTAGGTATCCCAACAAAACGTCCGCTTGGATAGATTTTGCTTTCGGCGCTGATCGAATCACGCGTCTTTCCAGGGGGAGACAACCCCGTTGGCGATCTGCCGCAGGGTGGCATGGCTGCGAAATTCCTCGGTAAACATATCGAGATCGGCTGTGGTAAGGATGGCTTGATGGGCCGTACGCAACCGTTCGAGTAGATCTTCTCGCCGCATGGGATCAAGCTCGGCCATGACTTCATCCAAAAGCAAGACCGGGTATTCCCCCGTTTTATACCGCAACCAATCCACCTCGGCCAACTGAGTCGCCAGCATGGCCGTACGATTCTGCCCGCGCGAACCATAAAAACGAAGATCGATGTCATTGGCCAGGAAACGGAAGTCATCTCGATGGGGTCCGATCGTGGTGGTGCCGCGCGCGATCTCCTCGGCTCGTTTACGCTGGAGGGCGGTCATCATTGTGGATTGAATCGCTTCTGAGTCGATTTGTGCCTTTGTCCCGTCGGAGGACTGTGTATCTTCTTTATCTAATTCGGAACGAGTCGCTGGCAGAAATGATGGAAGATATTCCAGTCGCAAAGTTTCCTTTCCCCGCGAAATGTCGTTATGGATCGGACGCGCCCTATCATTGATCTCCTGAAGTGCGCGCAGACGCGTGGTGATCAGCGTCGCAGCGTACTCGCAGAGTTTTTCATCCCAGTATGCGATCTCGTCCTTGCCGGATTTTCGCTCCTGCATCTGTTTGAGCAGCGCGTTGCGTTGGGAGAGTACAGCAGCATATTCCGATAATGCATGGGCGTAAATGGGATCGGATTGGTAAAGAGCGTTGTCGAGGAAGCTGCGGCGTTCCGTAGGAGAGCCTTCCACGATGCGCATGTCTTTGGGCAGAAACATCACTGCATTGAATACACCAGCCAGTTGGCGTACTCTACGTTTTACGCCGTTAATCAGCACCTCTCTGCGCAGGCGTTGACTCTTCGCCTGACCGACGTCGTTGAGAATCAGGCGAATTTCGATACGAAGCGGATTGGGTTTTTGAGCGGTGGCTGCAACATCCTGCGTTCCGAGTGAGTTGCGCTGGATTTCGGCCACGATGCGGGCGAAAGGCGGGGAGTCTTGCAACGCATCGAAATGGATCAGGTGGCGATCGTTGCTCGTGTGGGGAGATTGAGCGGAGGTCAGGTAATGGATGGCGTCAAGCAAGCTCGTCTTTCCCTGCGCGTTAGCCCCTACCAGAATGGTCACGCCTTCGGTGAAAGCCAGATCGAGACGAGTGAAGTTGCGAAAATGAGTAAGCGACAGGTGGTTTAATTGCATTGGCGCATGGATTGTAGCATAGGACGATGCGCTGCATCATCTTGCGTGAGCCGTAATCTGATTTCCGCTTGCGACAAGGATGGCTTACGCGCCCGGGGGAACTTCAATCTGGGTTTCTTCGATCTTCCAGACCTCATTGGCGCGATCGATGAAGAGAGCGCCATTAAGGTGGTCGATTTCGTGTTGGAAAATGCGCGCCAGCCAGCCTTTGGGCTTCAGGTGGAAAGGTTTTCCGTGCCGATCGAGCCCTTTAACGGTGACCTTTTCGTAGCGCACGACTTCCCCGTAGTATCCGGGGATGGATAAACAGGCTTCATTACCCAAAATCGAGTCCTTCGAATGGCGTACAACTTCGGGGTTGACAACGACGTAAAGCTTGGCCGGCTTGTTTTCCTTCTCGGGATCTTCAGCCCCCTCACCGTACTCGACAACGATCACGCGTTGGCCAACATCCACCTGCGGTGCGGCCAGCCCTACGCCTTTGGCGTCACGCATGGTTTCGATCATGTCTTCGATCAGGGTTTCGATGGCCGGCGTAATACTGCGTATGTTCTTGGCGCGCTGGCGCAGTGTTGGATTGGGAGGAGTTACGATTTCACGGATAGCCATGGTTTAGATCGTCTTCGGTTTCCGGTCGATTGTTCGCACTGGAATACTCGTCGTGATAGATGTCCAGTAATTCTACCATCTCGTCCTGGCGTTGCTTGCGGTCCATCTCGTGTTTTCTCTGGATCAAAGCCTCCTGGGCGTGAACAATGTCTTGCTGGACGCCCGCGGGATCGAATACACCTTCGAAGATGAACATGGCGGTGCCGATGTTGGTAATCACATTGCCGTAGTTCATAAAATAGCCGAGAACGCCCTTGCGATCGACCTCGGTGCTGAGTACGTTTTCCAGTGGCGCCACTTTGCGTACTTCGCGGGAAAGCGGCTTCTTATAAACGTCGACGATCTGGTCCGGTGTAATCTGGTAGATGTCGTTGGACCAGTCCACGTATCGATACAGCCACCATAAAGCCGCAGCGATCAACAGAAGGACGGCAAGCGGAACGAGTGTCGACGTGGGCAATAAAGTGACCCAGCCGGCCAATCCGGATACGAGTAGACCGACCGTGAGCAGGATGAAGAGGGAGGGAGCAGCGATCTCCCGCAGCAGAACGGCCCAATGTTTGCGATACGTAATCACGTCCTGCTCCTCATAACGAACCTTGAAGAAAAAACGGAAGAGGCCGGGTTTGTCCTCGGTTGGTTGTCGCGTGGGCGGCGTTTCAGTTTCGGCCGTCTGCTGTTCTTCCGGCTCTGGCTCTGGAGCGAGACGTTGGCGAACGGCTTCACGCAAACTTTCACGATCGGTTTGTTCCTGCTGGGTGCGCAAACGCTGCCAGTGCTCTTCGATGATCGCGGCCATGGCAACGGGATTCTCCACGTTGCGAAAGACGACTTTGCCCGTATAGGTGCGGATCACCACGTCGCCGTAGTCTATCATGCGTCCGACCATTTCCGTGCTCACGCTGACGGAAAGCAGCATGTGGAGGGGTGCTTCGACGCGGCTGTCGTAGAGGCCGACGATCTTTTCCAACCAGACCGCTCTGCGATTGGTGACGATGTAGTAATCGTTGCTCCAATCGATCCAGCGCCAGGCACTCAGGGCGAGTCCGAACATCAACATGCCGGCACCCACCCAGGCGAGCGTTGTTTGTTCCTGTATGAGCCCATAGACGATGAGAGATACGGCCGCAAGCAGCAGGATCAGGGGAAGCGTCAGGGATTGGAACAACAGCGCGTTGTGTTTGCGTGCCAGGCCGTAAATCACCTCGTCGTCGCCCAACCAATCGAAGCGTACCTTCCGGGCCAAGCGGCGGCTTTGGACGGCGAATCGCAGACTCGCTAGCGCTGCGGGATGTTGCTTCATGAAATCCGTCATCGCCAGCCGCTCCCAGCGGTAGACGATCGTAGGTTGGCTGGCGCGTACGCTCGCGAATCGAGCTTGGATGTAGATCATTTCGATTTCGCCGAACGTGTCACCCGCTTTCAGCGTGGCGAGTTTTTCTTCGCCTCGATCGGGATGCTTGTGGACAACTTCGACCTCACCCTGCGCAATGAAATACATCGCCTTTGGTCGGGATCCTTGGTGGATGATTGCTGTCCGCGGGTCATACGTTTCCTGTTTCAGCATGGCGGCAAGGGCGTGCAAGTCGTCTTCCGGCTCCTGGCGTAAAAAATGGGTGCTGGTCAGCAAATCGAAAGCGGATGAGAACTTCATGGCTGCAATTGTAGCATGGGCGAGCGAAGGTCGCCGATGCCGTGCTATAATCCGACCTGCGGAGTCCCGAGTGGCCAAAAAGAAGAGAACCTCCTCCCGGCGAAAACCGAAATCCAGGAGTAAAAGCGCTTCACAGCGCAGTTCTTCACGCGGATCGTTGCTCAGCGGGTGGAGCCTTTCACGGGATCGCAAGCTCGATTTGCTTGGCTTGCTGCTGCTCGTTCTGAGCGTGATCACGGGGATTGCCCTCTTTTCAGGCAGCCAGGGGGTGGTCATTGCAGCCTGGCTCGACGTGCTGCGTTGGACGTTCGGTTGGGGGATGTATCTGGCCCTGCTTGCCAGTTTTGGATGTGGCTTATGGCTCGTGGCGCGCACGTTCGGAAGACAACTTCCCGTCTTGGAATTGGAGCGCGTGATCGGAGTCGTACTGCTCTTTCTTGGGATCCTGACTTTCCTGCATGCCGTGTTGGGTGTGATGGATTTTGAGGCAGGAATGGCTGAAGCCCGTTTGGGCCGAGGCGGAGGGGCGATTGGTGCCGTTTTCCTGGCGATTTTGATCGGTGCGCTGGGCGGCGCAGGCACGGCCGTAGCCCTATTGGCATGGTTTTTGATCGGGATGATATTTACCGCAGGTCTTTCGATTCCGGAATTATTGTCGTTGCTCATGCAGAGCGTGCGATGGATTATGGAATTCGTACGAGAAAAAATGACCATGCCATCGCAGCCGGTTTACACGCAGCCCGTGGTCAACAAGGCGACCTCAACCACGCCAGAAGAAATCAGCTCGCCGCCGCGCGCAGTGCCTCGGCCGCAGCCATCAGTACAGCAGGATTTCCAACACGATGAGACGTCGTCCGACAAAGCCTGGTCCCTGCCTGCATTGACCGAGATCCTCGACATCGGCACCGAGGCGAAAGCCGATGAAGCTTTCGATCGCGAACGCGGACGTCTGATCGCAGAAACGCTGCTGGCCTTTGGGGCGCCGGCCCGCGTGGTGGAAATCAATCGGGGACCCACAATCACGCAATTTGGTGTGGAGCCAGATTTTATCGAGGGGCGAAGCGGTCGGCGGACCAAGGTAAAGGTCAGTAAGATCTCCGCGCTCGCGGATGATCTCGCTCTGGCGCTGGCAGCACCTTCCATTCGGGTTGAGGCGCCCGTTCCAGGCAAGGGATATATCGGCATCGAGGTGCCCAACACGGAGGTTACCCTCGTCGCATTGCGAGATCTAATGGAATCGGATCAATATCGAAAGATTAAATCCCGCTTACGGCTGGGTCTGGGTAAGAACGTCTCCGGCCATCCTGTGGTGGCAAATCTGACCAGCATGCCGCATCTATTGATCGCCGGTACCACGGGATCCGGCAAGTCGGTGTGTGTCAATGCCATCATCACTTCGCTGTTGTTGCAGAGCACACCGGACCAGCTGCGGTTTTTAATGGTCGATCCGAAACGCGTCGAGCTGACTTACTACAATGGAATTCCCCACCTTCTCGCTCCCGTGATCGTCGATCTGGAGCGCGTGGTCCCTTCGCTGCAGTGGATTTCGCGGGAAATGGACTCGCGTTACCAACGGTTTTCCAAAGAAGGTACGCGCAACATCGAGGACTATAACCGGCGCATGCTCGATGTCCAAGGGAAGCAACTGCCGTATCTGGTCGTCGTGATCGATGAATTGGCGGATTTGATGATCATGGCGCCGGATGAAACCGAGCGTGTTATCACACGTCTGGCGCAGCTGGCACGTGCGACGGGCATTCATCTGGTGATCGCCACGCAGCGCCCGTCGGTCGATGTGGTGACAGGGTTAATCAAGGCGAATTTCCCTTCACGAATTGCATTCGCCGTGGCTTCTTCGGTAGACAGCCGCGTGATCCTCGATCAACCGGGTGCTGAGCGGTTGCTCGGGCGAGGGGATATGCTTTTCCAGGCGCCGGACGCCGCCGCTCCAATTCGCATGCAGGGGGCTTTTGTCTCCGAGGTCGAACTGTCGCGGCTGATTCGTTACTGGAAGAACGCCGCGCTGGGCGGAGATGTAACCCAACCTTCAAACGTCGGTCCGGTAGACACCATCCCTTCCGGCGTGCCCCTCAAACAAGTACCCATGTGGGACGGACAAGAACCCGCTGATGAAGACCACGATCCGTTGTATGATGAGGCCGTTGCCATCGTGCGCGAAATGCATCGAGCATCGATTTCCTTACTGCAAAGAAGACTGCGTATCGGCTATACTCGGGCGGCGCGGTTGGTGGATCAACTCGAAGAGCGAGAAGTAATTGGGCCGGCAAAAGGGGGTTCCAAGGCACGCGAGGTTTTGGATTATGGGAGAATAGCAACTGCAGATGAGTAGAAATCGCAATCATCACCGCGTTGGATATCGCAGGGGCACTGCTGTAAAGAAAGCTTAATAAAGCCCAACTTATAAAAATTATACGAAAATAGTCAGAATAATTGTCATACAACTAAACCCATGATATGATTGATCAGAGAGTGTTTTCAGTACCTCCCGATCAGGGAATTGACTTTCCAATCCACGGAGAAAGGAGAAGACCTGGATCACGAAACGAACCCCATATTGACCCCTAATAAATTCAATCCAAGAACATCCAATCCGAAGAATTAGTTGGAGGAGAGAGATGCAAAAGAAGCTTTATACGGTAATAACGTTTCTGATTTTCGCCTCGATGGTTCTCACTGCATGTGCTCCAAAAACCGCCACTCCTACAGAAGAAATGGCTGAGCCAGAACCAATGGAAGAAGCTGAAGAGCCGGCGGAGATGGAAGAACCGGCGGAGGTGGAGGAGGCCGAAGTTCCAATGGAGCCCTTCCGGGTTGGGTTTGTCACCGACACGGGCGGCATCGACGACCAGAGTTTCAACACCACGCAGTGGAACGGCGTTCAGCGGGCCGTTGCAGAATTAGGTGTTGAAGCACAATTCATCCAATCCGATGAAGCCACGCAGTACGAGCCCAACCTGACCGAGTTTGCCAGCCAGGGCTACGATTTGATAATCGCTGCTGGATTCTTCCTGGGAGGCGATCTTGCTAAAGTTGCGGCGCTTTACCCTGACATCAGTTACTCGATCGTAGATTACAGCTACCCCGATCCGTATGGCGTTCCTGAGGGTGTAGTCGGCAACAGCGAATGTATTCCCAACGTTCAAGGTCAGGTCTTTAAGACAGATCAAGCGGCATTTTTAGCGGGCTACCTCGCAGCCGGCATGACCGAAACCGGCAAGATCGGCTACTTCGGTGGATCCAAGATCCCTACGGTTACGATATTTGGTGTCGGCTTCCAGGCCGGCATGGAGTATTACAACGAGGTTCACGGAACGAACGTCGAACTCATCGGCTGGGATAATGCCACCGGTGATGGGCTGTTCACGGATGACTTCGTCGACCTAACCAAGGGGAAAGAATCTGCCGAGTCGCTCTTCGATCAAGGCGCCGATATCTTCATGGGAGTCGGTGGATTGATCGGTTCACCCGGATTCGACGTTGCCCGTGAACGCGGCGGCTACGGAATTTGGGTGGACGTGGATGGCTACAATCTACTGCCCGAAGCTCGAGATGTACTGCTGACTAGCGTGCTGAAGAACATGGACAACTCGGTTTACGCCGTCATCAAGGACGCGATGGAGGGCAATTTCGATGGTTGTGGGGTCTACGTCGGCGATATGGTTAACAACGGCGTTGGTTTGGCTCCCTATCACGACATCGAGGCCGCAGTTCCTGATGAGCTCAAGGCTGAAATCGAGCAACTCAAGCAGGATATCATTGATGGGGTAATCACCGATACCGGCTGCATTTCCAATCCGGATTGGTGCCCGACGGGTCTATACTAAGAGACCATTTTGTTGTAGTGAAAAATAGAGGGACAGGCGGTGCCAAGGCAAGTGCTTGGCACCGCCTGGTAGTAAATCAACTCCTGCATTGAAATCTTGCGTAGGGGTTACTGACGAGGAGCGGATGTATGGCCCCCGTATTGGAATTACGAGGAATCACAAAAACTTTTCCCGGAGTACTTGCGAACGATCAAATCGACCTGGTGCTTAACGAGCGGGAAATCCTTGCCTTGCTGGGTGAGAACGGTGCCGGTAAAACCACCCTGATGAATATCCTCTACGGCTTGTATACTCCAGACGAAGGGGAGATATTCATTCGTGGGAAGAAGGTGGAAATCCAAGGTCCGGAAGATGCAATCCAACAGGGCATTGGCATGGTTCACCAGCATTTCATGCTCATCCCTGTCTTCACGGTAACCGAGAATGTGATGCTGGGTGTCGAATCGATGCGCTACGGCCCCTTTTTAGATCGAACTGCGGCAGCTGAGCGTATTCGCGAGATCTCGATGCGATTTGGTCTAGATGTAGACCCGGACGCGTTGGTCGAAGACCTGCCGGTAGGTATCCAACAGAGAGTTGAAATCATCAAGGTGCTGTATCGAGAAGCTGACATTCTCATCCTGGACGAACCTACCGCTGTGCTCACGCCGCAAGAAGTGGATGAGTTCTTTAAAGTCGTGCGCTCGCTCGTCGATCAAGGCAAGTCGGTGATCTTTATCACCCACAAATTGAAAGAAGTGTTAGCGATTGCGGATCGAATCGCAGTACTGCGAGCGGGACGGGTTGTGGGAACGGCGAAACCGGACGAAGCCACGGAAGCTTCCTTGGCGACCATGATGGTAGGGCGTGATGTGATTTTAAAAGTCGATAAAAAGCGCTCAGATCCGGGTCCCGTAGTCTTAAATATAGAAAACTTGTGTGTCAAAGACGATCGTGAAATTGTCGCCGTTGATGAGGTATCCCTGCAGCTACGTGCGGGGGAGATATTGGGTATAGCCGGCGTGCAAGGTAATGGTCAAACGGAACTCGTCGAGGCATTGACCGGGTTGCGGAAGACCGAGAGCGGCAAAGTGATCATACTCGGCAGCGACACCACGAATGCCACACCCCGCGAGATCACAGAGCTCGGTGTGGCGCATGTTCCGGAGGATCGGCAGAAAGATGGGTTGGTCTTATCCTTCCCGGTCGAGGACAACCTGGTGCTGAGTACCTATTACGTACAACCTTTTGCGAATGGGATTATCTTGCATCAAGAGGAGATTGAGAAAGCAGCTACGGAAAGGGTGGATTTGTTCGATGTTCGCACACCGGGTGTGACCACTCCGGTTTCGAACTTGTCGGGTGGGAACCAACAAAAGGTCATCGTGGCACGCGAGTTTTCTCGGCCTATCCAACTATTAATTGCCTCCCAACCGACGCGTGGTTTGGATGTGGGATCGATCGAGTACATCCACAATCGAATTATCGAGAAAAGGGATGCTGGTTGTGCAGTATTATTAGTCTCCCCGGAACTTGATGAAGTAATCAGCTTGTCGGATCGCATCGCCGTGATGTATAAAGGGCGAATCGTAGCCATCCTGCCATCGTCGGAAGCCACCAAGGAGCATCTGGGGCTATTGATGGCGGGAGTCAATGCATCTGAGATCGCAGCAGATAGGAGAAACCCATGAGTGGACAAGGGCAGGTATCCCCACCTGTTATGAGCGATGCGGAACTCGAAGACGAAGAAAAGCAAGGTCTATTGGCCAGAAAGGGTTCGCTTCAGTCGGTGCTGCTGCCATTGTTAGCCGTCTTCACCGCCCTGGTCCTGGGGGGCGTTCTTATGGCGGTGTCCAACGCGGATGTCATCGCGGCGTGGAAAAATCTCTTCAACGCGCCATTGAAGACAACCATCTCCATAACCTGGGTAACCGTGCGCGATGCTTATTCAGCCCTGGCTCAAGGTGCATTTGGAAGCCCGGCACGTTTTACGGAAGGATTTCGAATCTGGAGAGAAACGGGGGAAAACCGGGAACTGCTGGAGGCGATTCGGCCATTTGCAGAGAGTCTGGTCATCTCAACGCCATACATTTTTGCCGGTTTATCTGTTGCACTTGGTTTTCGGGGGGGCTTGTTCAATATCGGTGCCGAAGGGCAGCTTTTCGTGGGGGGCTTGGCCTCGGTCTTTGTGGGGTATTCGATTACAACCTTGCCCTGGTTTCTGCACTTACCACTCGCCTTACTCGCGGGAATGCTTGCCGGAGCGATATGGGGAGCAATTCCGGGCTATCTCAAGGCACGCACGGGCGCGCATGAGGTGATCAATACGATCATGATGAATTACATCGCCTTCCGGCTGGCGGATTATTTACTGCACGGCGGACCGATGATGGCTGGGTCAGGGATACCGGCAACACCGGAAATCCAGCCCACCGCGTACTTACCCGCTTTGTTTCCTCGTCCTGTCCGACTGCACGCGGGTTTTTTCCTGGCCTTGATAATGGCGGCGTTGGTCTATTGGTTCTTATGGAAGACAACGCGCGGTTTCGAGATCCGTATGGTGGGCGCGAATCCGGATGCTGCGCGTTACGCAGGCGTCAAGATCACTTCGACAATGGTATTGACAATGGCACTCAGCGGGGCATTGGCCGGCCTGGCTGGCGCAAACCAAATCTTGGGGTTAGACCATAAGATGGTCACTGCATTCTCAACGGGTTACGGTTTTGACTCTATCGCTTTAGCCTTGCTAGGAAACAGCCATCCAGTCGGAGTGGTGCTGGCCTCTCTGCTATTTGGGTTTATGCGAGGAGGTGCGGCACGCATGCAATCGGTCGCAGGTGTGCCAGTGGAATTAATACGCGTCATCCAGGGTATGGCGATCGTTTTCGTAGCTGCACCGGCAATTATTCGTGGTATCTATCGACTGAAAGAAATCCCCGGTGAAGGACTAAGCGTCCTCCGTGGCTGGAGTTCGTGAGGGATCAACAATGACACAAATCAGCCAAGTCTCAGTGAGTCATCGCAGTAGGGCAAGTAACCTGCTTGGTATCGGCTACATTTTGCTGGGCGTGCTCTTCCTGGCGATTATGTCGCGCGGGACGGCAGGTCTGAAATCCAATTTCGATTTTACGAGTTTGCGTAGCGGTGTAACCATCCCGGGCCCCGAGTTAGCCATTCCAACCAACATCGCGCTATATATTTTGGGGTCGATGATTGTGTTGGCGGGTGTGTTGCAGTTGGTTATCGGAAATCAGAAGGTAAATACACTGGTGATTGGCGTGGCCGCTTTGAGTATTATCGCATTTCTCGTATGGGCTACACGGGATGCATACTTAAACTTCACCGGAATGCTGGTGAGTAGTCTCGTGCGAGCCACACCGATCGCGCTGGCCGCACTGAGCGGTATTTACAGCGAGCGCTCAGGTGTCGTGAATATCGGTATCGAGGGCATGATGCTTATGGGTGCATTTGCTTCAGTCGTGGCGGCGAGTATCAGCGACAGTATGCTCGTTGGTGTGATTGCTGGAGTTGTGGCTGGGATGCTCATGGCGCTGTTGCACGGTGTTTTATCCATCCGCTACCGAGTGGATCAAATCGTAAGTGGAACTGGGGTTATCATCCTGGCGTTAGGCCTCACGAGCTTTTTACAGCGCGCAGTGCTCAATGTCAACAGAGAGCTTAATTCACCAGGTCCATCCATACCTGCCTTCGAAATTCCCGTGCTGTGGAAAATACCGGTCATTGGCCCCCTGCTCTTCCGGCAGAGTCCCATCATCTACCTCATGCTGGCATTGTTGGTTATCACGCACATCCTCATGAATCACACGCGCTGGGGTTTGCGCGTTCGTTCTGTGGGAGAGCACCCGCGTGCAGCAGACACATTGGGAATCAACGTCTTTAAGACGCGTTATATCAGTGTCTTAATCAGTGGCGCTGTTGCCGGCTTGTCCGGTGCATATATGGCTATTGGCGTGGCCGGTCGTTTCAACGAAGGCATGTCTGCCGGGAAGGGATTCCTGGGATTGGCGGCGATGATATTCGGAAACTGGAATCCCGGGGGAGCTTTTCTGGGTTCTTTGATTTTCGGTTTCTTCGACTCCTGGCAGGAGAAACTGAAGATCCTGCAAGTGGGAGTGCCAACTGAGTTGCTTGGTATGGCTCCTTACATCGCCACAATGGTTGTGTTGGCGGGATTAATCGGTCGAGCCCGAATGCCGGCCGCCGATGGGCAACCTTATAAGAAGGAATAACACCCGATTGTTATAGAACTCACGTTCATCCCAAATCCCGCATACATCCGGCTTCTTTCCTCAGAAATGTAACCGGAATTCAATAGGTTATGTTCGTCGATAGTCGACAAAGCCACTTGACTGCCGACGGTTTCTTGCTTATCGAATTCTTGTAGTGTACTATTTTCATACGCAGCTCGGGGAAGAATTTGGCAAAACCTCCAGTACATTCAGGTTGAAGCATTCTAGACTTGAGAGAAACACTTCGGGAAGGTGATCATTTATATGTAACATTATCCCTTTGGCGTCTGGGGAGGAGAATATCCCTATGCAAAAAAAATTGATCCTGGTGGGGTTGATACTGTGTTGCTTGAATGCATGCGGAAAATCCGAAGAGGCGTTGGCCACATCCATAGCTGAGACACAGCAAGCCGAGCAATTCGACGCGCTTGCAATGACGGCAACGAAACTGGCTGGTCCGTCGGACACACCCACGAATACATTTACCCCCACAATTACACCGACGTTGACAAGCACACCCACTCCATCTGATACACCTCTGCCTTCAACGACGCCGACTCCACCGGAAGGCAGTGCTTATGTCCCGGATTTAGTCGGATTGACATACGCAGAAGCGACTACAATATTGAAAGATTTGGGCTTGCCGTGGTACTACGTTGCGGTAGTTAAAAAAGATACTCCGACATGGGAGGTCGTCGAGCAGTCACCTCGCGCTGGCGCATTGTTGGATCTCGAGGAAATGCAAGTAAAACTGGTGATTAGTTTCAGTGCAGACTCTCCACCACGGCCCCAACCGCGCTCAGGTTACTTCATTGATGACTCGTGTCGGGGTATCTCGCAAGAGGGCGTTTGTTACGGTGGTTCTGTTTTCTGGTGTGAGAATACCAACCTGCTTATGCAAGATTGTTCGTTTTGTGACGGGTATTGTGGAACAAACGAAGGGATTAAAGTGTGCTATTGTCCGTAAGGTTGTATGGTAGAAGTGAAGCATCTAATTCGTGAGGATTTGTCAAGAAGGAGATCATAATGAAATCAATGAAGTGGATTGCTGTAATCGTACTTTTAGGAACTGTCATTGTTGGCTGTGGGCCGTCTAAATCTGAGATTGCGACCAGCGAGGCGGAAACCCAAGCCGCAATTGACGCCCTCGCCACGGAAGTTGCCGGTACGCAGCAGAGTATCCAAGCTACGGAAGATGCCGCTGAAAAGACGACAACCGCAGAATTTAATCAAAACGCAACGAAAACCGCCAACGTCGCTTTGGCAGCAACCTACCAAGCCGGAACAGCGCAGGCGGAAATTGCAGCCCAGACTCAAGCCGCTTCATCCTTGTATGAGAAGATCAGCGAACTGGCGGCCTATGATTATGTTAGCAGCGAAATTGGTGAGTATGTTGCGCTCCCTGATTTTTCTGAAGCGTGGGCGCAGATCAATTGGTACCAATGGACACGAACCTATCTATTCCCCACAGATTTCGTCATACGCGCCGATTTCAGCTGGGATTCTGCCAGTGATACTGCCAATTGGTTTAACTCCGGGTGCGGGTTTGTCTTCCGGGAGACAAGCGTGGACAACCATTATCTGGTGTTTCTTGGTTTGGATGGGAACGTTAATTTCGCCAGAAGTTATCGGGGGGATTGGAAACTGCTGGGTAGTTCGTGGTATGGGAATGTAGACATTCCAGAGGGTAGCGCAAACGTCATGCTGGTAGTCGAAGGCGATTCCTTTACCTTCTTCGTCAACGATGAACGAGTGAGGACCCAGGTCGACAGCGCACTTCCGGAAGGCGACCTGGGAATGACCCTGTTGTCCGGCACGAACGCGGGATACGGTACGCGCTGCACCATGGAAAACATCGAAGTGTGGATCATGGACTGAACCGTCCCCGATAATAATTCAGCCACGTTTGGAGAAAATCTCCAAACGTGGCTTTTTTTCGTTCGCGGCTTCGGTATGATCTCAACTGCGCGAGTCGTCTCAATTCCCGGCGGCTTTCTGCTGGGGGCGTCGGGCACGGCGGATGATTCCGGCCGGGATCGAGCGGATTTCTTCGATACCGAGGATTAATGAGATCCCCACGAAGGTGGCGCCTCCGATGAGCGCTCCGCCAAGAAGCAGCATCATTCGTCCCGGTTGGAGCAGCGCATTGAATACCAGGATCGCACCCCCCATGAAGATGGATGCCAATGCCGCTTTTCCCGTGTGCAGAAGAATGCGGCGAGCATCGATGCCCCGCCAACGGTGGTGCAGGATCGTCAGGCCAATCAGGGATTCGATGCCCACTGCGATGCCGTTGGCCAGCGCGAGACCGCCGTGTTCCAGACCGCCTTCAATGCGCGGGCGCGAGAGCCAGATGGCCAGAGCGAGATTGAGCGCGGTGGTGAAAAACGAAACCAGGAGCGGCGTGAGTGTATCTTGTTGAGCGGCGAAGGCGCGCACGACGACTTCGAGAATCGACTGACTGATTAATGCCAGGGCGTAGAATTGTAAAGCGTAATACACCAATTCCGTGCTTTGCGCGGTAAACTCGCCGCCTTCGAATAGAATTCCGATCACGGGCTTTCCCAGCACGATGAGGGTAACAGCAGCCGGAAGCGCAAGTGTGAGGATGGCGCGCAAGGCACCGCTCAAGGCGCGGCGTTGTGCGGCGATGTCTTTCTCAGCCGCCAGCGCGGCCATCGTGGGAAAGATTGCGATGCCGATCGCCGTACCGATTAATGTCCACGGAGTGTTCATCAACTGGAAGGCGTACTGTAAAGCAGACACGCGCCCTTCACCCAAGCCGGATCCCAGGTTGGCGTTGATCCAATCGATGCTCGCTCGCGCCATAAAGAGATCTACCACACGGGGGGCCATCAAGATGGCGACCCGCTGTAAGGCTGGATTCTGCCAACCGAGAACCAGACTCCACCGGACTCGGCGAATGAAAAGTGCGGGAAGTTGGATCATTAAGTGTAGCAGCGATCCGAGAACAGCTCCCCAGGCCAGACCATAAATTCCGAGTGAGGGCGCGAACGCCAACGCGCCGACGATAATGCCCCCGCTGTACATCGAAGGTGCGATTGCCGGGAAGAGGAAGTGTTGGTGCGCGTGAAGGGTGCCCGTGAGAATGCTGCTGACGGCGAAAATCACTGTGGATAAGAGAAGGATGCGCATCAATTCGATCGTAGAAATCTGCACTTCGGGGGTGAAATGGGGGGCAATGCCCCACGATTCGGTAACGAGTGTGTGGGCAAAGATTGCAACGAGAATTGCCAGACAGCCGGTCAGTAAAAGAATGTTGTTGATCACCTGGCTGAAGAGCGAGTTGCTCTCTGAAGGTTCACCCCGGTTGAGTATCTCGCGGTACACCGGGATGTAGGCGAAGGCCAGCGCGCCTCCCGACAGCAAGGTAAAAAGCAACTCCGGCAATTTATTGGCCGCTGTGTAGGCATCCAGCGCCGCACTGGTTCCGAAAGTGGCGGCGATAATTCGCTGACGGATCAGGCCGATTACGATCGATGAAGATAACCCGGCCATGACGATCAGCGTCGAACGCACGACGTTTCCACGCGGCGCGGCCAAGTCCTGCGTGTGCGATTCGGTCTGCGTCATCTGGTTTTCCCTTCGAACGGGTTACGGCGCAGCGCCCAGACGGTCTAGTTGGTAGAGCGCCGGCTCCCAATCCGGGTGAGCTGAGAGCGCCATGCGTAAGTCGTTTATCGCTCCTGCAGTGTCTCCAAGCGCTTCCTTGGCGAGGGCACGCCAGTAGAAGCTTTCCTCCAGTACCTGCTCGGAGATGGCGTTCAATGTTACATCAGCCAGGTTTAACACATCGTAATAGCGGCCTGTGTAGTAGTAAGCCCAGTAAGCTCCCGTTGTATACCACATGACGCGCCAGGGGAGATTGGTTTCCTCGGGGTCGATTTCTGCGTAAATCTGAAAAGCATTGTCGTAGGCGGCGGCAGCACCGGCGTAATCTTGTAACTGAATTAAACTTGCCCCGCGGTTGAACCAGGCAAAAAACTGATCGCGCTTGTCGTCGGCGTAGATCTCTCCGGAGGCGATTTGAGCCGCATGCTCGATGTTGTAGGTTTCATCTGCGTCCGGACCGAGAATCTGCATGACCGTTTTCTCCCCCGATGGTGGATAAATGACGATGTAGATGTAGTTGAAATGCTGCCAATACGATTCCAGCTGGTCGTAGGGTACGGGTAAGTCGGCTATGCTGTATGAGTCCTGTGCGGTGAATCGGGCACGCGCGTCGTCATAACCGTTGAGTACCTCATAGTGTCCCATCCATCCATTGAAACCGGAGCCTTCGAATCCCTTTTCCACGATGACAGGAAAACCGGCGGCGATGAAACGCTTGAGCAGCTCGAGATTCCCTCCAAC
>Ga0315534_1000305_pt1 | contig 33086 bp, 26 predicted proteins | sample SalMarSW160240MG_FD_203094 | JGI IMG/M metagenome (GOLD analysis project Ga0315534, IMG submission 203094) | Salt marsh sediment microbial communities from the Plum Island Ecosystem LTER, Massachusetts, United States - Salt Marsh Sediment SW1602-40 ...
CGGCATTTTTTAATATTTTTTACGATATCCAGGGTGTTATTTCCTCCTATTCCCACAACGACAGGTACCCTGTTATTGTTGACTTCAATCACACAATCGACTACAGCCCGTTTCTCTTTTTTTGCCTGTGTGACGGATTCTCCCGTTGTACCCAGAATAACCAGGTAATTGACTTTGTTTTTAACCAGAAAATCCACCAGGTTGCTTAATGATTGAAAATCGATGCTGGAATCACTTTTAAACGGGGTGATAATGGCTACGCCTGTTCCGATAAACTTTTTCATGGATGTATAGCAATTTTATTGCAGCAGTGTTGACGATAATTCAGGCCTGTTGATCACTTCCAGGTAGTGTTTGATCTGTTCGATGAAATAATCAATCTTTTTTCCTTTATCGATATGGATCATGAGGTCATAGAATCCCTCTGTGCTTGTAAATTTACCCACCTTGAAATGTGCATGAGATATAGCGATGAGAAACTGGCATGGAAACTCCTCAACCAGGTTAAGGTCGATTAGAATATCAAAGTTACTGTTAACAAACTTCTCCACATCTTCAGATACAGGTCTGTAATACCAGTTGATATTCTTCTTCATGATGAAGTAAAAATCTTTCTTGAAGAGGTATTTATCCGGCAGTTCCTTTGAATGGACATATCCAAGCACATGGGTATTGATCCCTTTCTCCTTCAGAAATTTATAGAATTCCAGCACCCGGTCGAAATTTTCTTCCCTGGTTCCGTCAAACAGGATACCAATTTTTCTGGCTGTTGTTAAGTTATAAACTCTCTTGGTTCGCTGGAGGTTTTTAAGATTTTTGCGAAGAACCAATCTTCCAATTCCGAGTCTGATATTTGAAAACAGTTCCACTTTACAATATTACTAAAAAATGCTGTTGGATTTTCTACCGGTTGTTATCTTTTTTCACCGGAAAAATTAATTGTTCGTTAAAAAATAAAGATTGATTAAGACCGACAATACAATAAAACGCAATGCAAATTATTATACCAACGTAGAGACGCCATGCATGGCGTCTCTACATGTAAAAATTTCCAATTCATTATCAGAATTGTAGTTTGACGTCTGACATCTTCCGGTCCATTCAAGGTTTTCCTACTAAATAACGAAGCGGTTGGACCGTGTATATTTGTTCGTATTAGCCACCGACGGCAGTCGGTGGTTATTCATTATTTAACTCCTTCGGAGTTTTTATCCTCAATCGCCCGAAGGGCGAAAAATCCGCCTTTGGGAAATTGCGTTAAAAAATTTTGCGAATGAATCGTTAATAAAGAAAAGCTGTCTGAGCCCTGACATCTTATATCTGCATGTGCAGATATTCAGGGCGAGTTCTTTTCTTTTAGAGGAATGAGCAAAATGTTAGCAAATTTCCCAGAAGCGGCGATTTCTTTGGTTACTTTCTTCATCATGGGAAGAAAGTAACCTGTTCGCATCGGGAGCGAACAGTGAAAATGACTTGCCCTGTGAAATAATGCTTCGCATTATCATCTGTGCCGCTATTTCACTGGGCTAGCGGTGGATAAAAAACTGGTAAAAAAAGCCTGGAGCTATTTGGTCTATGGGGGAATTTCCCGTTGGGGAATTCAGTTCCCAGTTCTCGGTTCCCGGTCCCGGTTTGTTCTATTGTGCGCTTGGAGAATTACGGTCCATGAAGCGCCTTCCTGCTGAACCGAGCGAAGCGAGCTCACGAACCCGCTGTAAAGCGGTGAGTAATACCGGGCAGTTGGACCGGTGGTTAAGGGATTCAACTAACTGTTACTATCCGTCAGACGATTCCAAATCCTCATACTATGATTAAGCACTGGCAGATGCGTTGGCAAGTTCATAGTATGAGTTTATTATTCGTCCGACGAAGGGCATTTATCCACCAAGCGGACTTCAGCCGCCAGGTGGAATTTCCAGGGGGAAAATTCTTGATGGGCAGGTTCAACGAATCATCTCCAGGAACTCCTTTTCAGAGATGATTTTTACGTTCAGTTTTTCGGCTTTTGACCGTTTGGCTGGTCCCATATTTTCACCTGCCAGGAGAAAGTCTGTATTTCCGGAAATTGATCCCGAGTACTTTCCCCCGTGTTGTTCAATCATCGATTTCAATTCATCACGGCTGTGTTCCTGGAACGTTCCGGAGATCACAAATGTCTTGCCGGATAGTTTATTTGACCTGTTTTTGAGTTCAGCCTCGTTGATCTCGAACTGCAAGCCTGCTTTTTGCAGGTTGTTTATTAATTCCAGGTTTTTAGTATCGGAAAAGTATTGAATGATGCTGTTTGCGATTCGTTCACCGATTTCAGGGACGGATGTCAGTTCTTCCAATCCGGCATTTTTCAGAGCATCGATAGTAACGAACCGTTTGGCGATTGTTTGGGCTACTGTTTCTCCGACATAGCGAATGCCCAGTGCAAAGATTACCCTGGGAAATGGAATTTTCTGTGACTCGCGGATGCTCTTCAATATCCGATCGGCTGATTTCTCACCCAATCTTTCCAGGGGGATGAGTTGTTCTTTTTCAAGGCGGTACAGGTCACTCACGTCGTGTACATACCCTTGGTTAAAGAGCAGGTTAATTGTTTCCTCGCCCAGTCCATCGATATCCATTGCACGGCGGCTGATAAAATGTTCTATCCGTCCCTTTATCTGGGGAGGGCAACCGATCTCATTCGGGCAGTAATGGTTTGCCTCTCCTTCATAACGTACAAGCGGTGTACCGCATTCCGGGCATATTTCAGGAAACTCAACCGGCAGGCTATCTGTGCTCCTCATCTCTTTGTTAACGCCTACGATCTTAGGAATGATCTCACCACCTTTTTCAACAAATACCCTGTCTCCTATATGAAGGTCCATCAGCCGGATCTGGTCTTCATTGTGTAACGATGCTCTTTTGACCGTTGTTCCCGCCAGCAGGACCGGCTTCAGGTTCGCTACGGGTGTGATTGCACCGGTTCGTCCTACCTGGTAATCGATGCTGATCAGGTCGGTTTCGACCTGGTCTGCCTTAAACTTGTAAGAGATAGCCCACCTTGGAGATTTGGCTGTGAATCCGAGCTGCTTTTGCTGGTGCAAAGAATCCACTTTAATCACAACTCCGTCAATAGCAAAGGGAAGCGACTTTCTTTTTTTATCCCACCGGTCAATAAAGTCAAAAATCTGTTCGAGGTTATCGCACCGTTCCATGTATGCAGAGACCTTGAACCCCCAGCTGCTTGCTGTTTGTAAATTCTCGAAATGGCTGTCAGAGGGCAGGTTGGTACCCAGAAGAAAGTATAAATAGCAATCCAGCGGCCGGCGTGCCACCAGGGCGGATTTTTGCATTTTCAGCGTTCCGGATGCTGCATTCCGTGGATTGGCAAAAAGGTTTTCTCCACGATCTTCCCTCTCCTGGTTTAATTTTTTAAATCCTTCGCTGGATATAAAAACCTCACCCCGGATCTCAAACTCTTCCGGATAATCCGTGCCCCTCAACCGGAGAGGAATGCTTTTGATGGTCTTTGCGTTTGCTGATACAATGTCGCCACGAATACCATCCCCGCGGGTTACTGCCTGAATAAAAACACCGTTACGGTAGGTTAATCCTATTGCAGTCCCGTCGTATTTCAACTCACAGGCATATTTAAAACGGTCACCGATCATTTTCCTGATCCGCAGATCGAACTCCTTTAACTCATCACGGGAATAGGTGTTCCCCAGTGAGAGCATCGGATATTTGTGTTCTACCTGCTCGAACTCTATGTTGAGATCACTGCCTACACGCTGAGACGGGGAGTTGCTGTCATGAAATTGAGGAAACTGTTTCTCCAGTTCAATCAGGTCATTCATCATCAGATCAAATTCAAAATCACTGATTTCAGGTTGAGCTAAAACATAATAGTTGTAATTATGTCTCTCAATTTCTTCTCTTAGTCGTTTAATTCTTTCTTCAGCAGATCCCTTATCCATAGCAAGGCAAATGATTGCAAGGTTGACATTGTTCTACGTATAACAAAATACGGAAAAGTCAACCAATTTTCAAGGGGAAATGGAAAAATAAAAATTGAGAATCCCAAAAGAGCAATTAAAAAAACAGTATATTTGTTCAAGCAATGGTAACAGGAAGAACTTTCGAAATTCCTGTTAAAAGGGAATCAGGTGAAAGACCTGAACAGTACCCGCTGCTGTAAGTTCCGGTCCCATTGTATTTCAGGGGCCAGGATCTTTGAAAACTCGAGACCACTTTCCACCAGGATCACCGCGGTGATCAAAAAAGGTGGGGGGGAAGGTAATCAAAGATCGGAATAAGTCAGAAGACCTGCCATTGTTTAAAATATGTTCGGGATTAAACAGATTGGGTATCTCATTGAAAAAGCTCATCTTACAATTAGCCCTTTTTCCCCTGGTTTCCCTGCAATTATTGGTTTTTGCAGGTGATCCCGACACGTTGCTTATTGCCCCGGTTACGATTACAAACCCCAGGGTTACCTTCTTTTCGGAAGATACCAAATGTGTATCCATCGACTCACTTGAACTGGCAAGGAACTTTACAATGAACCTCGGTGAGTTTCTTGCGCAGCATTCAACCTTGAGCGTGTCGAGCTATGGAGGGTTCAATTCACTCACCTCAATCTCATTCCGGGGCACTGGATCCAATCATACACTCGTTACCTGGCATGGATTCCCTGTCAATTCACTGACAACGGGCGGGGTGGACCTCTCCCTGATACCGGTTGGGATCTTTGATAAGATCAGCCTGGTATATGGTGCCTCAGGATCACTCTATGGCAGTAGCTCAATCGGGGGATCAATCATGCTGGAAAACAGGACGGACTGGACCAACAGACTGAGCGGGGGATTGAGTACAGGAATAGGAAGCTTCGGCTACCGGAGGTATGGATTGGAATGTGCTGTTGGAAATGACTGGATCCAGTACAGCATTTCTGGATTTTTTAACCGGTCTGACGATGATTTTTGGTTTACAGATACCCAGAAATCAGGGAATCCGAAAGTGCAACTGGATCACAATAAGCTGGTATCGTACAGTGTCCTGCAGGACCTGCAGGTGAAGCTTCCGGGAAATAACACGCTTGGATTGGGAATCTGGTATCTTGAGAAAGAGAAGGAGATCCCTGAGATCATGGGGTCGTATGGCGTTTCAAACCAGGTACAAAAAGACAGCCTGCTGAAAGGATACATTCAATGGAACAAACGGACAGCAAGATCAAACCTCATTATCAAGTCCGCTTACCTGATGGACTTTTTGAGATATACAGATAAGCTTGATGCAGAAGACGAGAATTATATCATTGATTCAAAAATAGAGAGCCACCGGTTACTGAATGATGTAAACCTGAAAGTATACCTGAATCATTTTGTGTCGTTTGATATAGGAGGCACATTCAGTTACCTTACCGTTCATACCAGCAACTACCGATCCGATCAGGGTGAAATGCAGGGAGACATTTTCGGTGGCATCAAGGCTCAGCTGGGCAATTGGATAACGAACCTTACGTTACGGAAAGTTTTCACACCCTATAAGGATCCCGGTTTACTCTATTCTGCCGGCATAAAGGTATCCTCGCATTCAAAGCGGGTTACCGGAAGGGCGAACCTGTCTAATAAATACAGAACACCCGGTTTTAATGAAAAATACTGGCAACCCGGAGGGAACAGGGATCTGAAACCTGAAAAGGGATGGGGTCTCAATCTGGGGGCTGAATGGCTGACCTGGAAATCGGATGACGGAACAGGGAATCTTCGCATTGATGCCGATGCCTATACCTCACACATTAACAACTGGATTCAATGGGTACCTTCAGAGGTAAACGGCATCTGGAGCCCGGTAAACTACAAGAAGGTGTGGACACGGGGTGTCGAAACCTCGTTGATCCTGGATAAAAAATGGGGGGGATTTTCCTGCAAGTTTACAGCCGGATATGACTGTACACGCTCAACAACCGAAGATTCATCAGATGGTTTGAGCCAGCCGGGTAACCAGTTGAAATACGTCCCGGTTCATGCAGTGAATGGATCCCTGAGAGTACAGTATAAAGGAGTATATTTTGTGTTATCCAACCAATTTACGGGTGCCCGGTATACCACCGAGGAAAACGATCCGTCAGAAAAAATGGATCCGTTTAACCTGAATAACCTCCTGGTCGGAGCTCATTTTGGTCCGGGAGATCAGGTCACGCTTCAAGCCAGGATAACCAACCTGTTTAATATCAACTACCATGTTTTGCGTTCCTATCCCATGCCCGGAATGGGGTTTTATGTAAATGTGGCTTTGAATTTAAAACAAGATAAAAGATTAAAGTAAAAAGATAAAAGTAAGTGAGGCGATGAGAAGTGAGAGGTGAGTGGAAAAAGGAAACGTTCAACATTTGCCAAAGGCGTGCCTATGGCACACCATTCCATTATCCAATATCCTATAACTTATAACTTATAACTTATTAACTTATAACTTATTAACTTATAACTGATAACCATCATGAAAATCACGTTTCAATTTTGCATTTTGTTTTTGTTCATTGCCGTTCTGGCTGCCTGCTCAGAGGAGGAGAACAAACCAACAGACACGGGATTTCTCCATGGACTCTATATTGTTAATGAAGGGAGTTTTCTGAGTAATAACGGCTCTATCAGTTATTACGATCCCGATTCGGCAAAGCTGGTGAATAAACTGTTCCAAACCATCAACCAGAGGATTCTTGGCGATGTGGTGCAATCCTTTGGAGTGGCTGATGATAAAGGATTTATTGTAGTCAACAATTCACAAAAGGTTGAAGTGGTTGATATGGAAACATTCCTCTCCATCGGTACCATTACCGGGACCGATTACCCCCGGTATTTCCTGAAAATAAACAAATCCAAAGGCTACCTGACGGATGGTTCATTTGAAGGCAACGTACTCGTAATTGATTTGCACTCATTAACTGTTAGTGACGAAATAACCGTTGGCAACGGACCTGAAAACCTGATACGATGGGGTGATAGAGTATTCGTGGCAAACAGTGGCGGGTGGACATACGATAATACAATAAGCGTTATTGATGTTGATGCTGATGTGGTTACGGACAGTGTCGTAGTAGGGGACAATCCGATTGATCTTGCTGCTGACAGGAACGGTGATATCTGGATTTTATGCAAAGGGAACGTGGTGTATGATCAGGACTGGAACATCATTGATGAAACCGATTCGGAGATCTATGTTATCAGCAGTGATGACCTGTCGGTAACAAAATCATTTGCTGTTGGACAAACGGGGGACTATTTCAATCCGGTACGGTTAGCTTGCAGTCACGATGGCAATGTTATCTATTACCTGGAAGCAGACGGGATCTATGCAATGGATATTTCAGATACCAATCCCCCCGGTTCGCCATTGATCGCCAGGTCATTTTATGGCATCGATGTTGATCAGAATGATGGAACGATCTTTGGATTATCTGCCAATAACTTCACAGCAGACGGTTATTTGTTCCGTTATACCTCTTCCGGTGTGCTGATCGATTCATTGAAGGTAGGTGTTGGCCCAAATAGTGTAGTAACCAATTAGGTTACGTCTTGGATTTGAAACATCCAATCATAATCATCCAATGACTGTGAAGAATTGGAAATAATTTCAATCTTTGTATATAAACTATTCTAAAGAATCATTCTATATTTCCTTGAAGAAATCCGGTTCATATGGTCTCTATCGAGTCAGGTTGATGATCCTGTTAACCAGTTTTTCACTATTTGCAGGCACTATGGTTGTACAGGCTCAACTGAGTTACTCCGGAAGGCCCATTTTTGCAGGTCAGACAACAGAGCATAATGTACCTGTCATCACCCTGCCTTCTTTTGATGAAATGGCATTTCGGTATGAGATTGAAAAAGGCAATCCCTGGTTTAAAACACTTCTTTTTGCACGTGACTTCAAGGTTTCGTATCACACCGGTAATTCCGGTCTGTGGATCACGACAGCCGATGGTTACAGCATCTGGAGATTGGGGTTTTATTCACCGGGAGCCCGGTCCATGGCAGTTTCATTCAGCACATTTGATATTCCTTCGGAAGGAAAGGTTTTTGTCCACTCCCGGGATGGCACGGAGTGGTTGGGAGCATTCACCCGGCGAAGCAGTGGAAGGAATAATGTTTTGAGTGTTGCGCCTGTTACAGGAGATATACTTTTCATTGAATTCCAGGTCCCCACGTCCAAGGTTCAACAATGCACGTTAACTGTAGGCATGGTATCCCATGGATTTGATTATCCTGCCGGTGAAAAGATCAAAGCTGATAGCCTTGCGCAATTTTCCGGATTCTGCCAGGTTGATATAAACTGTCCTGAAGGATATGATTGGCAGGTTGAAAAACGTGCTGTTTGCCGGATACTCTTACATAAATTTTTTGTATTGCACCCCGGAGATACTGTTCGCTGGATGGAAATTTGTTCAGGTGTCCTGGTAAACAACACACGAAATGATAATCGGCCCTTGTTGTTAACAGCCAACCACTGCATAAAGAACGGGTATGAAGCAGAGAATGCTGTTTTTTTCTTCGGATATGAAAGTCCCTCGTGTGACGGACCGGATGGATCGAACAAAAACTCCCTGTTCGGTTCAACTCTTCTTGCCACATCTGACAAGATTGATTTCGCCCTGGTTGAGCTGGATCAGGATCCACCCTTTTCCTATGAGCCCTATTTTGCCGGATGGAACCGCAGTTCGACAGCTCCTCAAAGAACAGTCTGTATACATCACCCCCAGGGAGATGTAAAAAAAATTGCGCTGGACAATGATCCCCCGTTCATTTCCACGTATTCCGGATTTGATGACGAATCCTGCTGGTTGATTGACCGCTGGGAAGCAGGAACCACAGAATCAGGATCATCTGGTTCTCCACTTTTTGGTACGGATCATTATGTGATCGGGATCCTTTCCGGAGGGTTAGCCACCTGCATTAATCCGGTAACGGATTATTTTTCCCGGTTTTCTGTTGCCTGGGATAGCTATCCTGATTCCCTGAGCCAGCTTAAATACTGGCTTGATCCCATTGGCAACGGAAGGGTTGCCATGCCGGGTCAGGATCCCACTCGTACTCCAGATGCAACCCTTACGATCTTTCCCAATCCTACCAAACGGGATGTAACCATTGAGTTCAGGGATTCGAGGACAGAGGTTGAGCTCCGTATTTATGATCTTTCCGGCCAAATGTTGTTTATTTCAACAAAATTTTCGTGCGAGCCGGAAGCCTGGCTCAATATCTCCTGGCTCCCTGCCGGCGTATACATTATCCGGATAACGGATGGGAATTCCGTATTTACCAGGAAAATTGTAAAAATAAATGAGTAACCCCCTGAATAGAAAGATGAAGAACGGGGCATCACTATTTTTATTGGTTAACCTCCTCCTGCTGGCAGGATTATCCTGTACCCGGCATGATGGTGATCGGGGAGCAGAAAATCCTGCCGATAGTGTTCGAAATTCTTCGGGCATTCACTATGCAAAAGGCTTCACCATAGAACAGTTTGACGATTACAAGCGTATCACCGTTCATAATCCCTGGCAGGGAGCGCAGGATATCATTATCCGGTATTATCTGGTGAGTGAAGGGAAAACACCGGAAGGATTGCCGGAAGATGCCCGGGTGATAAAAACGCCAGTCCAGCGATTGATCTGTATGTCTACCACCCATATCGGGATGCTCGATTTTGTGGGTAAACTGGAAACCCTCGTGGGTGTATCCGGCAGAATGTACATCAATCATCCCTGGGTAAAAGAGCAGCTTGAAAACGATCGGATCATCGACATCGGGTATGAACAGAACATACAATATGAAGAGATGATCACCCTGAAACCTGACCTGGTGATGACCTATGGCATAGGGAGCGAAGTGGCAGGGTATGTAAATAAATTGCATGAAGTGGGAATCCCGGTTATCATAAATGGTGATTACCTCGAACAAACACCGATGGCAAAAGCCGAATGGGTGAAGGTTATTGCTGCACTGTTTGAGCTGGATGATCCAGTGAACCAAAAGTTTGAGCAAGTGGCGGAAGAGTACCGGAAGGTAAAAATGCTTGCCACGGATGTGACAGCACGGCCGAAGGTGATGATCGGTCTTCCCTGGAAAGATACATGGTATATTCCGGGTGGCAACTCGTTTGCCGCCAATTTTATACGGGATGCAGGTGGTGAATACATCTGGGAGGATAAACATTCTGTTGAAGCCATTCCCTTTAACATCGAAGCGGTTTATGAAGCGGCAAAAGATGCAGATATCTGGATCAATCCCGGTATAGCAGAATCGCTGGAAGATATCGTTTCCGTTGACGAGCGATTGGTTAATTTTAAACCGGTTCGCGTGGGTTCGGTGTACAACAACAACCGCATACTGAATGATCAGGGGGGAAATGATTACTGGGAGTCCGGGATCATGAATCCCCAGAAAATCCTGATGGACCTGGTAAAGATCTTTCATCCCGGACTGCTCCCGGACCATCAGCTGGTATACTATCAGAAGATTGAGGCGGGTGATCAATTAATACAGCTTTATTGAATGTTTTTCATACGATTTATCTATGAAAGAATTTCCCAAAGGAAAATTGGAAGCGGTGAGTATAACAAGAAAGCGTGGTGCAATGATCTTACCGGTATTGATCCTGCTGATGGTATGCCTGTTCCTGCTGGATCTTTTTCTCGGATCGGTGCGGATTTCATTTGTGGAAATAGTTCGTGCCCTGTTCACCGGCTCTGGCGATCCGGAATACAGCACCATCGTTCTTCAATTCAGGTTACCAAGGGCAATAACAGCCATTGTCGCTGGTTTTGCCCTGTCGGTTAGCGGGTTGCAGATGCAAACGGTATTCAGGAACCCCCTTGCCGGACCGTTTGTCCTCGGCATAAGCGCTGGAGCAAGCCTTGGAGTTGCCATCCTGGTTATGGGGCTGTCAGCATCAGTTGTTTTTTCAGGATTGTACGGTTTTGGCAACTGGGCGATTGCCCTGGCAGCATGGATCGGTTCCGGGATTATTCTTTTCCTTGTACTGGCAGTATCCATCCGGGTCAGGGATATTATGACCATACTGATTTTAGGTATTCTGTTTGGCAGTGCCACATCGGCAGTAGTCAGCATACTCCAGTATTTCAGCAGTGAAACCATGTTAAAAGCCTTTGTGGTCTGGACCATGGGAAGTCTGGGAAACGTCTCTATTTCGCAACTCCGGATCTTATCCCTAACCACCTTTGCCGGAATCCTGATCGCTGTTGGGATGATGAAGAGCATGAACCTGATGTTACTGGGTGAAAACTATGCAAGCAGCCTGGGATTGAATATCCGGTGGTCACGATCCATGATATTCATCAGCACCAGCGTACTCGCCGGAACGGTAACGGCTTTCTGCGGTCCCATTGCCTTTATCGGAATTGTTGTACCGCATATCACACGCATGGTATTCAAAACGGCAGACCACAGGGTGCTGGTACCGGGAAGCATGGTTACCGGAGCCGTGTTGCTGCTTATCAGCGACATGATTTCGCAACTTCCGGGTTATGATGTTACCTTGCCCATAAATTCAGTTACTGCTTTGCTTGGGATACCCGTAGTGATTGCTATTGTGATCAGGAGCAAAAAGATCTCTGCATTTGTATAAATAATGGATGACAGCAACGATATATTAAGAACAGTTGAATTGGAAATCGGATATCCGGGGAAGCAGCAATTGCCGGTATACAGCAACATCAATGTCAGTGCTGGCAGAGGCGAAATCATCGCGGCACTCGGACAAAATGGTATTGGTAAAAGCACCCTGTTGCGAACGCTGGTGCAGTTGCAAAAACCGATGGGAGGCGGCATTTTCTTTAAAAACACCGATTTGTACCAATACAAAAGAAAGGAATTGGCCCGATCGATCAGTTTTGTATCCACAGAAATCATTCAGGTTAGTAACCTGACACTCTTTGACCTTGTCGGATTGGGTCGTTTCCCGCATACGAACTGGCTTGGTCGACTCACGGAAGATGACATTCACCTCGTCAGGGAAGCAATCCACCAGGTAGGCCTGGAAGATATGATGAATAAGAATATCAATGAAGTATCGGATGGTGAGCGGCAGCGGGCGATGATCGCAAGAACACTGGCACAGGATACGGAGATCATTGTCCTGGATGAGCCAACGGCTTTCCTCGACCTTCCCAACAGGTATGAAATTGTACACCTGTTGACTGAACTATCCAGGATGAAAGGCAAAACCATCATCTTTTCAACCCACGATCTGAACATTGCTATCCAGGAAGCCGATAAGGTATGGTTGATGTTACCAGATGGCATTATTACCGGATCTCCGGAAGACCTCGTATTGAATCATTCCTTCAGCTCTATCTTTAAAGAAACAAGGTTGCAATTTGATGAACAAAAGGGTGAAATCCGGATGAACAGGGAGACGGGAAAAATGATATACCTTGACGGTGAAGGAATAACCGGTATGTGGACACGCCGTGCCCTGGAACGATTGGGTTACAGCCTTTCTGCAAGAAACAGTTGCGACACCTGGATTCGGATTGAGCCCGGGAAGGAAAAACCAACCTGGATTGTTGAAAAAAGAGGTGAAATAGTTGAATGCAACTCAATATACAACCTATCTTTGCGTTTAAAGCTTGATTAACCGGATAAAAAGTAAACTCATGTTAACCGTAAAAAAGATTGTTTCCTATTTGCTTATCTTCCTGGTTCTGGTTTTTACTGTCATTGCTATTCTTGGAATCTGGGAGGTTATCGATCTGGATAACGTGCTACGAAAAATCATGTCCTCTCTTATCGTAATCTTTGCTGCAGCAGCTGTTGTGTTGTTTATCTTTGCCGTCCTGATTAAGGAACCGGAGAAGGGGGAGTAACGATCGTTATAAGTTATACGTTATATGTTGATAAGTTATTAGTTGAAAACAACTTATAACTAATAACTAATAACTTATAACATAAAAAACATAGGGATAACTGCAAGAAAGCAGGAGAATTAGGAAAGCCCAAAAATCCTAAATCCTACAATAATGTTTCCAACATCTTCCCCAGGGATTCCACGCTGATCCTTTTGGCAACAATGACCTTCTGTTCATCCAGGAGATAGACCACCGGTGTGCTGTAGATATCGTAATAGAAGCGGAAATAGGTATTCTGGGTTGGGTCATGTACATTGATCCAGTCAAAGCCATTCTTATTCAGGTAATTGAGCCACTCCTCATCGTTATCCTGTGTATAAACAGCAACTACTTCAAGGCCTTTCTCTTTGTATTTTCGATAGATATCATAGAGTGCCGGTGTTGCTTCCTTGCAATGTCCGCAATTCGGTTCCCAGAAATAGAGCACGGTATATGTGGCATCAATTTCATGGAGTGACACCCACTCTCCGGTACTGGTTTCCATGATCAGATCCTTTCCTGTTTTGCCGATCAGGTTCGGTTTAATTTTGCTGACACGATCTTCCAGGCTTGCAAGAAAGCTGGAATCAGCCCATGTTGCTTCTCCGGACAGGTAATATTTTTCCGCAAGATCAACATACACCGCATCCATTCCCATGATGTTGCTTTGAAGAAAGTTGTTTATCAGGAATACGACAACAAATTGAAAGAATTTTTCATTTTCCCTGCTTCGTTCAACCAGTTTATGAATGGGTGGAATAATGGAATCCGGTCGTTGAATCAATATCCGGTTTACGTACTGGTCAAGCTTACTATGAACAATGGGTGTGCGAAGCAGGCGCTCATCTGAAAATTCAAGGTTATCCAGAAAATGATCCCTGTTGTACAAATAGCTCAATACCCATTTTGCTGAATCAATGTTTTCAATTCCATCAGGAACCTCAAAATCCGGCATTTCCGGATTACGAAGCGCTTTAACCAGATGTCCAAGGAACGTATCGTTATTCTCCCGGATCAGATTGTCCCAATAGTGTTTAATCTGGTTATCAATCTCCTGAAGCTTCCCATTGATCGCCTCAACAGAATCCGGTAAATTCTTGTATTGCTCCCTGATCTTCCGCAGCTCATTAGCAACTGTTTGATGTTCCCTCATGAATTTCTGATAAGCCAGAAAACTGGAGTTTTCATCAGAGTCGATAAATTTCAATGAGTACAATGGATCTGCAATATCCGTCATGATCGAAAAATTCTGATCATCGCTAATGATAAATTCGATAAAATTCATACCAGGAAAAACAAGCAGGTAAACTCCTCCTGGAAGATCTTCATCCCCACTGTAGATGACTTTTCCGTCGGAATTGAGGCGGATTGTATCCTTTACATATTTCTTGTCAGCGAAATGATAACCGATAAAAATGGAGGTGTCTGACAGGCCTTTGATCTGGATGTCAATGGTATAACCTTCTCCTTTTACAACGGCAACCATCAGAAAAAGAAAACCGAATAGTGTGGCACAGAATTTCATTCGTAATAATTTTTGCAATTAATGTCTCCAAAGATGATAATTAACCCGTTGAAATAACAGAATATTGAAAGAATTTTACAAATTTTATAAATTTTAGAAAAACCAGGATCTTTTTCTAAACAGCAATCACACCCAGAATAGCATGCTATCAATTTTAATACCAGTTTTTAATCACAACATTGTTGATCTTGTCAATGACCTGATAAAGCAGGGGAAAGGATTGAACATTTCATTTGAGATCATTGCGCTGGATGATGCATCGGACGCCCGGTTTATTGATCAAAACCGGGTTGTCGGGCAGTTTGAAAATGTCACATTCGTGACACAGAACAGCAATATCGGGAGGGCGGCAGCACGGAACCAACTGGCCCGGCTGGCAAGATACCCCTACCTGTTGTTCATCGATTCCGATGCCTCGGTTATTCATGATCAGTACCTCAATCATTACCTGAATTACCTGAATAAGGGTGCAGTTGTCTGTGGAGGAACGACATATCAACCTGCTCCTCCGGAAAAGAAGGAACTCCTCTTTCGTTGGAAATATGGTAAAACCCGGGAATCACTGAGTGTAAAAAAAAGAAATAAAAAACCGAATGCCGGATTTTCTGGATTCAACTTCATGATCGATAAGGATCTGTTCCTAAGCATTCAGTTTGATGAAAAGCTGAAGCAATACGGACATGAGGATACCCTTTTTGGATATGAACTGGTAAAGCGTGGAGTGAAGGTAGTTCACATCGAAAATCCATTGCTTCACCTTGGATTGGAACCGGACCATCTGTTTATCGAGAAAACAACAGCCGGGTTGAATAATTTGTATCATTTAACAATGCTGTACAAAGAAAGCAGGGAATTCATCAACCAGGTCAGACTGCTGAGGGTTTTTTACCGGTTGAAAAGAACCGGTCTGCTGAATCTTCCGGTACCGGTTACCCGAAAACTGTCAAGATGGACCGAAAGAAGACTGATCTCATCCAGACCGAACCTACTGTTGTTCGATCTGTATAAACTATTGTATTATAGCTCTCTCTATTGTTCATAATATATTATCTTTATGGCTTTCAGGAGGATCAACATCAATAAAGGGGAGAAATAAATACCGGTATGGAAAACAGGTTAGCCAAAGAAATTGCAGATGCTTTATCCCAATTATATTCGGTCACTGTTGATGAAGAAGAAATTCTTATCCAAAAGACCCGCAAGGAACACCGGGGTGATTATACCCTTGTGCTGTTTCCCCTGTTGAAACTGATCAGGAAATCTCCTGAAGCAGCTGGATCAGAGATTGGTAATTTCCTGAAGGGGAAGGTATCGGAAATTCAAAATTACAATGTGGTCAAAGGATATTTGAATTTCGAACTTTCGAAGGAGTACTGGCTGGATATTTTTAAAAACAGGATTACTGCAAAAAATTTTGGACGAAAGGAGAGGAGCGGCGACTCAAAAACTGTCCTTGTAGAATTCTCATCCCCAAACACCAACAAGCCGTTACATCTCGGGCATATCCGGAACAACCTGCTGGGACATTCCATGTCTGAGATCCTTGAGGCAGCAGGAAACCGTGTTGTAAGGGTTAATATAGTTAATGACCGGGGCATACACATTTGCAAATCCATGCTGGCATGGCAAAAATGGGGAAAGGGTATTACTCCTGAATCGTCCGGGAAAAAAGGGGATCACCTGGTTGGGGATTTTTATGTCATGTTTGAGTCAGAGCTTAAAAAACAGGTTGAAAAACTTGTACAGCCCGGTGAATCATTGGAAGAAGCCCGGGTGAAGGCTCCCCTGATGGATGAAGCCCAGGAGATGTTGAGAAAGTGGGAGGCGGATGATCCTGAGACGGTTAACCTCTGGAAAATAATGAACCAGTGGGTATATGATGGGTTTGATGTAACCTATAAAGCCCTTGGTGTCTGGTTCGATAAGATATATTATGAGTCCGATACCTTCAAGCTGGGGAGAAAAATTGTCCTGGATGCTCTCGGGAAGGGAATCCTGGAAAAAAAACAGGATGGGTCAGTCTGGGCAGACCTTACCTCAGACGGGCTGGATGAGAAAATTCTTCTCCGGTCCGATGGTACAGCCGTTTACATCACCCAGGACCTCGGTACTGCAGTATTACGATACAAGGAGTATCAATTCAACAAACACATCTATGTCGTAGGCAATGAGCAGAACTATCACTTCCAGGTTCTCGCATTAATACTTTCAAAAATTGGCTACTCCTGGGCAAAGGACCTGTACCATTTATCGTATGGCATGGTTGAACTTCCCTTTGGTAAGATGAAGTCAAGGGAAGGAACAGTCGTTGATGCGGATGATCTCATTCAGGAAATGATCGATACTGCACGGGAGATGTCAAAAGAACTGGGGAAGCTGGATGGATACCAGCCGGAAGAGAAAAAGAAGATTTACAGAATGATCGGGTTGGGTGCATTAAAATATTTTATCCTGAAAGTTGATCCCAAAAAGAACATGACATTTAATCCGGAGGAATCCATTGATTTCAATGGGAATACGGGCCCATTCGTACAATATACCTACACCCGGATTCAGTCCGTACTTAAGAAGGCAAGAGAAGCCGGGATGCTGGATGGCTGCCATCTGAATGTGGAAGCGGATCCTCCTTCCAAGGAAATTGAACTGATCAAGCTGCTGGAAAATTTTCCTCATGTTGTTGGCGAGTCAGCAGAAACATATAACCCGGGCTTAATCGCCAACTTTTGTTATGAGATTGCACGTGAATACAATCAGTTTTACCACGATTACCCGATTTTAAAAGAGCAGGATAATGATCTCCGGAACCTGCGAATAATCCTTTCTGAGACCACGGGCAATATCGTTCATTCAGCCATGAGGTTGCTGGGAATTGAAATGCCTGACAGGATGTAACAGGAGGTGTAATATTGAGCGTACCGGTTCGATTTTTCAATGGTTCGCTTGATTTTGCCGGACGGCTTCTCAGAGAAAAGGGATTTTTATTTATTTTTGTGCCAACGAAAACCAACCGTAAGATATGTTTGAGAATTTGACAGACCGACTGGAACGGTCGTTTCAACTACTGAAAGGTGAAGGGCGGATTACAGAGATCAATGTAGCAGAGACCCTGAAGGAGGTTCGAAGGGCTCTGCTCGATGCGGATGTGAACTACAAGATCGCCAAGTCATTTACGGATACGGTAAAAGAGAAGGCTCTCGGACAGGATGTTCTCTCTTCAGTTAAGCCGGGGCAAATGATCGTAAAGATCGTTCACGATGAACTCGCCCTTCTCATGGGTGGCAGCATGGAGGACATTAACCTCAAGGGCAATCCTGCCATTGTTCTTGTTGCCGGGTTGCAGGGTTCCGGAAAGACAACATTTGCCGCTAAACTCGCCTTCCTGCTCAAAAATAAAAAAGGGAAAAATCCGATACTTGTAGCAGGGGACGTTTACAGACCGGCTGCTATCGATCAGCTGAAAGTCCTGGGAGAGCAGATCAATGTTGAGGTATATACGGAAGAAGGAAATCAAAACCCTGTCAAGATCACCCAGGAGTCTATCAAATTTGCAAAAAGACAGGGGAACGATGTGGTGATCATTGACACAGCCGGAAGGCTTGCCATTGATGAAGAGATGATGAAGGAGATTGCATCGGTCAAAAAAGCGATCGATCCGCAAGAAACCCTATTTGTTGTGGATGCCATGACCGGTCAGGATGCTGTTAATACAGCCAGGGAGTTTAATGACCGGCTCGATTTTGAAGGAGTTGTCCTTACCAAATTAGACGGCGATACCCGTGGGGGTGCGGCATTATCCATACGGTCTGTCGTCAATAAACCCATCAAATTCGTCGGCTCGGGTGAAAAAATGGATGCGCTGGATGTTTTTCACCCCGAACGAATGGCTGATCGTATACTGGGCATGGGTGATATTGTATCGCTGGTGGAAAAAGCACAGGAGCAGTTCGATGTTGAGGAAGCCAGGAAAATTCAGAAGAAGATCGCGAAGGATCAATTCAATTTTAACGACTTCATCTCCCAGATTCAGCAAATCAAAAAGATGGGAAACGTGAAGGATCTGGCATCGATGATCCCCGGAGTGGGGAAAGCAATGAAAAACCTGGATATTGATGATGATGCTTTCAAAGGCATTGAAGCCATCATCTCCTCCATGACTCCTGAAGAACGTGAAAATCCAGTACTCCTGAATGGAAGCAGGAGGAAGCGCATTGCCACTGGAAGCGGGACAACCATCCAGGAAGTAAACCGGTTGGTTAAACAGTTTGATGAAACCAGAAAGATGATGAAGATGATGTCCGGTGGGAAAAACATGGCCAGAATGATGAGAAATATGCAGGGCATGAAACGGTAATAAATCCTAATACGCTAAAATAAATTATTATGTACCAACTAATTGAAGGAAAAGTAATTGCCGAACAGGTCAAGGCTGAAATTGCCGAAGAGGTTAATTCTATCAAAGAGCAGGGTGGAAAAATCCCTCACCTTGCCGCTATTCTTGTCGGACATGACGGTGCCAGTGAAACATACGTTGCCTATAAACAAAAAGATTGTGCCCAGGTTGGCATCGAATCCTCCCTTTTTCAATATGAAGAGCAGCTTACAGAAGAAAAACTTCTGGATAAGATCGATGAAATAAACCGGAATGACCAGATCGACGGATTGATCGTTCAGCTGCCGCTTCCTGATCACATTTCGGAACAGAAGGTCATCGAACGCATCGATCCGCGGAAAGATGTGGATGGATTTCATCCGGTAAATGTCGGACGCATGGTCATTGGCCTGCCTTCTTATATCTCTGCAACACCCGCCGGTATTCTGGAACTCATCGAGCGGTACAAGATAGATACTGTGGGTAAGTCCTGTGTAGTAATCGGGAGAAGCAATATCGTGGGCAAACCGATGAGCATCTTGCTTTCCCAAAAACGGTATCCCGGGAATGCAACGGTTACCGTCTGCCATAGCAAGACAAAGGATATTGATGAAATAGCACGGAATGCGGATATCGTGATTGCCGCCATGGGTCAGGCTGGATTCTTAACGGCGAATATGGTAAAGGAAGGGGCAGTGGTTATCGACGTGGGTATTACCCGGGTTCCTTCCGACAAGACCAAATCCGGTTGGAAACTGATCGGTGATGTAAAATTCGATGAAGTGGCTCCAAAAACCAGTTTTATCACACCCGTGCCAGGAGGTGTAGGACCCATGACACGAGTAGCTCTTCTGAAAAATACCTTGCTTGCGGCAAAAAAAGCCATCTACGCTTGAAGATCGCAAGTTTCTTTTTAAAAAAAACCAGGACCGAATGGACCTGGTTTCCTCCACTAAAATTTAGGTTAATTTTAGGGTAAATATATTAGGGGGTAACGGGTATTCTCCTTATCATTGTATAACAGATGCAAATTTTGGATGAATGGTTGCGTTTATAAAGTTAAAACCCTGAAAAATAATACAATCCTTCTGCACGAAAGATGAAGAACAAATTCAAAGTCCGGATCACCGGCTTGTTTGTCACTGTTTCCCTGATCATCATTACAGGGTGCATTGAGCGAGAGAAATCGATCAGGAACCAGGCACTATGGTCAAGTATGGATCCCATGACAATTCCTTATCACATTCGTTTGAATCAGTTACACAAAGGGAACCTGGTGTTTAACCCATCTTTCGAAACCGGCAAATTTTTCTTCGAAGAGGGAGAGGACAACGCTTTTTTTGTCAGAGGCTGGACCAGAGTGGGTGAACATGTGGAGTGGGTAGACCTTTCAAATAATATTTACGAGTATAATGAAGTCACACAGGGAACCCATGCCATTAAAATTCACAGGGGAAAATCCGGTGAAATGGATGAAACAGGGGAGGGGATAATCAGTGATTTTATTAAGGTTATTCCCGGAAATTATCTTTTTACCTTCGATATACGGCTGGAAGGCATTCACCCCAATCAATCCCGTCTGGGGACCAGACTGCATGATGCAGTAAACATCCGGATCCTTTTCTACGATAAGAATAAAATTGAGGTTGATGGAAAACAATATTATCCTTACCTGGATGAATTTCTCGATAATTCATTCAAGGGGTACTCTTTTTCAAACTTCTGGTTTATTGACACCTTCGGCTATGGGAACGTTAGGGGCAGAACATACAATTATCCCTTTTCGGAAGGAGATATCCCCGACAATGCACAGTTTGTAAGGATCTTTTTTGGGCTCAAAGGCACCGGTACCATGTGGGTTGACAACGTGGATTATCGTTTTTCGAAATGGAATTTCACAACCCTTGAACGAGTCACACCCTTTTTTGATTCGACATTCTCCCGGGCTGATCTCATTTTACCCACACCAAAACAGCTCCGGAAAGGGGAGGTTATAACCTATTCCGGAGCTGGCGTTGCGGGGAAAAAAGATCCACTGATCATCATCCCGCCCAATCCTTCCGCGTTAACCCTCAAGGCTGCCGGATTGATCAGAGAAATAATGGAGGAAAATGACTCAGTCCAGGTGTCTGTCTCCCGTTATACCCCACCAAACCTGGATGAATATTCAGCAGTGTTCAATGTTGGAAAGACGGATCTCTATTACCGATCATCTGAGCAGCTCACTGTAAGCATCCCAGGTGGAAAACCTCAATCGTACCTGGTGGATGTATTGCAGGGCATTACACCGGTTATTTTCCTGGTTGGAAGCGACCCTCAGGGTGATTATTATGCCTCAGCAACTGCATTGCAATTATTTGACACAGAGAACCAGCAGTTTCACGGCGTGTCTATATCCGACTACCCGGATTTTTTGGGGCGATCGTACCTGTTCGATTCCTGGCAGGATGAAGCAACATTGAACAATGATCTGGCGAATATTGATCGCATGAGCCTGATGAAGTTAAACAAAGCTTACATCGGGTACGGTCAGACCAGGGGCAGAAAAGAGTGGTATAACCCTGACGACCTTTATAAGCAGGGCGTTACGATGATCGGTGAGGCGTGTCGAAGAAACGGGGCCATTGACCTGGCAATCATGATCAATCCCTATTATCACCTTGACTATGAAATGCATGTTGACTCGATCTCTCATGACCTCCGGTATGCCTGGACACACAGTGATCCGGGAAGTATGGAAAAGCTGAAACAGGCATTCAGGTGGGGATTGGATGCAGGTGCCACAACGATTATGCTGATGGCAGATGACTTTGTTCCCCATGAAAACGGTTCACGAAAACTCTACACCCTCTATACAGAAGAGGATAAAAAAGCTTTTGGAAACCTCCAGCATGCGCATATATACATGATCAATTCCCTTCATCAATGGGTGGAGATGAATTATCCGGGAACACGATTTGAGTTTTGCCCTCCATGGTATCTGAATGAATTTATTGATCGTAGTATGGGAAGGGCGGAGTTCTATTTCAAAGAACTGATACCAGCGATTCCGGAAGACATCTCCATCATCTGGACCGGTCCCACAGTCAGATCCCTATACTATGACAAGATTGATTTTGAAAAATACACAGGACTGATCGGGCGCAAACCGATGATCTGGGACAATACACTATATGCCAGGGCACTGGAATCTGATTATGGAGGGTATGCTGCCCTCTATCCCGGGAAAGTCCGTATGTGTAACCTGTTTGAACCGTATGATGTATACGTGCCTGAAAATTTCTACCAGTATGTTGATGGTCCACACATGTATGTTAATGGCTCCGCTTCCAGTGAATTCTATAAGATAAAATATACCACGGTTGCTGATTTTGAATGGAATAACAATGCGTACGATCCGGATATGTCACTCTATAAAGCCCTTCTTGCACTTTTCGGCAAAGACATTACCAGGCAGCTGCTTGAGTTCAATGATGCCTATTATGGATTAACCGATATCTGCATGAAAATCGAAGAGGGCAGTATATCGAACAAGCTATCAAAACAGGGAGAGCTTTTTTCAGAGAAACTGCATATTCTTTATTCAAACCTTTCGGGCAATTTGAAAAATAACCCGAAACTGGTTGAAGAACTTTCTGAAAAGAAAGAGGGGATCATACAACGGTTTTCGGAACTGGATACCACCACGGGAATCCTGTTTCATCGCGACAGTGCACACGACAACTGATGATTCACTATTACCTGAAAACATCAACCAGAAGGAATACCCCAAGCACAATCAATATGAGGTAGACATAACGCACGAACTTTTCTTTTGGAACCCGTTTGTTTAAATAACTTCCAAGCAGGATAGCCATAATAACCACCGGCAGCCCTGTAAGATAATACCGGATTACAGTTGGAGTCCAGAACCCGGCAATAAAATGGCCGGTTAAAATTCCGATACCCGTTGGAAGGAAATACCCCTGGAGGGTTGCCCTGAATCGCATAGGATCCCATTCCCGTAACGTTCCATAGAAGATTACCGGTGGACCGTTTGTGTTGTACGCTCCTCCAAGTATTCCGCCAAGCAATCCGAAAAGCAGGGCAAACCGGTCATTTTTTAATCTGATCATCGTTGGCCTGGTAAGCTGGTAGAGGGCAAAAAGTATGATGATAACTGCCAGGATAAATTTCACCAGGTTCTCATTTACCTCCCTCAGGTAGTATAGTCCGATGGGTATGCCAATGAGGGATGAGACAATAAGTTTCCAGGCACTTTTCAGATCGACTTGCTTCCATTGTCTTATCAGAATGGAAATGGCAATCGTGGTGCCAAACATTTGGATGACAGGAGTTGCAATGTGCATACCTGCAATGATTGCAAGCAGTGGCATACCGACCAGGGCATCACCAAAACCGAAGGTTGACCGTGTAAGAGCAGCCAGAAAGAGTACGATCAATATCGGTATAAGCGCAGTATCCATATGACAGGTGCGTAAAATTAATTTTTTTTTAAAAAGCAGTATGATAATAATTCGTAATTTTACAGCGTGAATGAATAGCCATGAACGACGACAGAGATTCAACATTTGAGAAAGAAGAGATTCTTAAGACGGTACGGCGGTATGAGAAGATGAAGAAAAACAAGACCATGTATTTCTTCGATGTATACGAATTTGAGAATATCATCGATTACTATATCGAGACCAATGAGTCAACCCATGCTTACGAAGCGGTTTTCCTTGCTTCTCAACAACATCCTTCTTCAATCCCGATCCAGCTGAAAAAAGCTCAGGTTTTGGTAGATAAAGGTGAAGCCCTTCAGTCCATACAAATTCTGGAACGCCTGGAGGCGCTTGATTCAACCAATTATGAAATATTTGCAATGAAAGGCAGCGCTCTGAGCCTGATGGGTGATATTGATGGTGCGCGGAAAAATTTCGACCAGGCACTGGCACTCGATCCTGAGAATAAAGAGGACCTGTTAATGGATATCGTGCTCTCATTTGAATACCTTGGTCACTACCGGGAAGCACTAAAATACCTGAAATCTGCCTATCAATCCAGTCCTGCGAACACGGCTGTTCTTTATGAGATGGGGTTTTGCTATAACAAGCTCAATAAGTTAGATAAAAGCATCCAATTCTATATACAATACCTTGATATAGAACCCTATTCGGATAATGTCTGGTATAATCTGGGTATTATCTACAACAAGAATGGTGATTTTGCCAAATCAATCGAAGCTTATGATTTTGCACTGGCCATCAATGATCAGAATGCATTTGCACACTTCAACAAAGGGAATATACTGGCAAATCTTGAACGGTATAAGGAAGCGATTGATTCCTACATTGAGTACATGAAGATTGAGGAAGAGAGCAGTGAGGCATTAACTTACATAGCCGAATGTTACGAAAGCCTGAACGATACCATAAATGCAATTAAATATTTCCGGAAAGCCCTGGAGGTAGATTCCGATTTTCCCGAGCCCTGGTATGGATTGGGTAAGTTGTTTCTAAAAGAGAACCTGGCTGAAGACAGCCTCTATTACCTCAGAAAAGCCATTGAACTGGATAAAGATGATCCCGATTACTGGATTGCTCTTGCCATGGCTCTGGAAGCCACCAGGGATTTAGGCAAAGCAGAGGAAGCATTCAAAGAAGCATTAACCCTGGATCCTTATGATTACTACACCTGGATCGAGTATGGTGACCTGCTGATTAAATCGGGAAGAGTGCTCGATACCCTTTCCATTCTTGAGAAAGCCAGCAGCAATTTGCCGGAGCATGCAGGGCTGATGTTCAGAACCTCAGCATGCCATTTTCTTCTCTCAAACGACAAAGAGGCATACAGCTGTCTTACCAGAGCCCTGGAGATAAATTATCATAAGCACGTCGAACTGTTCTCCTGGTATCCGTCAGGTGAAAAAGACCGAAAATTAAAGCGTTTTATTCACGAATTTAAAAACAAAAAAATATGATTGACCAGATTCCACACCTCCCTAAAAGGGACCCGAAACCACGGGAGAAAGGAATAACCATGATGATGGACAAAGGATTGAGTGTGAGAGAAGCAGAGAATTTTGTGTCTTCCTCCGGAGAGTTCACTGATGTGGTAAAATTTGGCTTTGGCACGGCACTGATAACCCCCAATCTGAAAGAAAAAATCCGGATCTATAAAGAAGGGAACCTCCGGTGCTATTTTGGAGGAACGCTCTTTGAACTCTTCATCATCCGGAATATGTTTGATGAATACCGGAAACTGATCGACAAATACGATCTTGACATGGTGGAAGTCTCCGATGGCTCTATGATCATTCCTCACACGGATAAGCTTTCCTATATCGAAAAGCTGGCCCAGGAGGTTACGGTTCTCTCTGAAGTCGGTTCAAAACAGGCCGATGTAGTTTTTCCTCCCAACGTTTGGGTTGCCATGATGAAAGCTGAAATTGATGCCGGTGCATGGAAAGTGATTGCTGAAGCAAGAGAAAGTGGCACTGTTGGGATATACAACCCGGATGGTACAGCAAATACAACATTGATCGATGATATCGTAAAACAGGTGCAGATTGAAAATGTTATCTGGGAAGCGCCCATTAAAAGTCAGCAAGCCTGGTTTATTAAATTGCTGGGTGCCAGCGTAAACCTGGGAAATATCGCTCCCGGTGAAGTTGTTTCACTGGAAACATTGCGGCTCGGATTGCGGGGCGATACCTTTTTTGAATTCCTCCCGGAAGATCTGAAACATTAAGCGAATTCCTGTAAACACCCATTAATCTTATCAATAAGACTATATCATTTGCCAATGAGGGAATATATTGGTCTCTTTTTTAAAGGTGTCGGCATGGGAGCGGCAAACGTTATCCCGGGTGTTTCCGGAGGTACCATTGCACTGATTACAGGAATATTTGAAAAATTAATCCATTCCGTTAAATCGTTCGATCTGGTTGCCCTTAAATTCCTGTTTTCGGGTAAGGTGAAGCGATTTGCAGAACATGTGAACCTGGATTTTCTGATTGCCGTGTTTCTTGGTATAGCCGTCAGTATTTTTACCCTTGCTAAATTGCTCGGTTTCCTTTTTAATAACTACCCGATCTATATCTGGTCCTATTTTTTCGGTTTGATCCTGGCTTCTGTCTATTTTGTAGGGAGGAGGGTCGAGAAAATCACCGTGGGTGTGGTCATTATCTTTATACTGGGTGCATTTGTTGCACTGGCGATTACACTGATAACCCCGGCCACTCCAAATGGAGATTTCTATTACCTGTTCCTGTGTGGTATTGTTGCAATCTGCAGCATGATCCTGCCCGGATTATCAGGCTCATTTGTTTTGATCCTGATGGGAAATTACGAACTGGTTTTTATCGAAGGAGTGAATGACCTGGATGCAAAAATTCTGGGGCCTGTAATGCTGGGAGCCATCATTGGCCTGATTGCATTCTCCCATTTGCTCTCCTGGATTTTCAGGAGATTCAAAGACCTTACGATATCGCTCCTGACCGGTTTCATCCTCGGATCACTCGGAGTGCTCTGGCCCTGGAAGGAAAACATATACCGGACAGATGAACTCGGGAATATCATGATTAAGCATAGCGGCGAACCCGTTGTCCAGGGGTACGAAAGAGTGCTTCCTGAAACCCTTAACCTGGAGGTTGTGATTGCAGTGGGTTTGATGATTATCGGAGTACTAAGCATTTTGCTGATCGAAAAGATGGCAGAAGAAAAGAAGGGAACGGTTGAGTAACCAAACACTGAAATAGCTTTTGAGAAAACCGAGGTTATACGGATTAATTGGAAAACCACTGTCACATTCATTTTCCAAAAGATATTTTGAGGAAAAATTTCAGGGTGAATCAATTGGGGATGCACGGTACGAAAATTTTCCGCTGGATTCCATCGATATGTTGCCCTCGTTGCTGGAGCAATACCCTTCCCTGGCAGGCTTGAATGTTACCATTCCCTACAAAAAACCGGTGGTCGAATACCTCGATTCAATGGATGAAATATCCGGGATCGTCGGTGCGGTGAATGCGATTAAAATAGTGCGGTCGGATATGCATCCCTTCCTTGCCGGATACAATACAGATGTCCATGGGTTCAGGGAATCCCTGATCCCTCACCTCGGAAGAGCAGAGAAAAAAGCACTGGTGCTTGGAACAGGAGGAGCATCCGAAGCGGTGCTGTATGTCCTGAATGACCTGGGAATAGAACCTGTTTCTGTTTCCAGAAATCCCTCATCTGTGAACCAGCTTTCATACGATGACCTGAATCCCGAAATTATCAGGGAGTGCCGGATCATTATCAATGCCACACCAGTGGGTATGTATCCGGACAACAACCGGTTTCCGGATATACCGTATGATGGTTTAACTGAAGACCATCTCCTCTATGACCTGGTGTACAACCCTGAAGTTACGGTGTTCCTTCGAAAGGGCAGAGAAGCAGGAGCAACCGCCGTCAACGGAAGAAAAATGCTTGAACTCCAGGCCGAACGGTCCTGGGAAATCTGGAACGGGTAGGAAAGAACCCGTTTTTGGAATGTTTATCGATTGGTCTATATTTGTTTATATGAAAAAGATAATTTGGATTATCCTGGCATTGCTTATCCTGGTGGCTCTGTTCTTTTCAATCGGATTGATCAAGCCTTCTATTCAGTATAAGAGCAAAATAACGGTCGATCGTCCGGTTGACAAAGCGTTCATGGTTTTTATCGATGCTTCCAAAATGGATCATTGGTTAACCGGATTTAAAAAGATTGAGCTGGTCAGTGGTATGCCCAATTTCCCGGGTAGTTACTTTAACCTGATACTGGAGATGAATGGGAAAGAGATTACACTGAAGGAGGAGGTTCTTGATTTCAGGTGGAATGAGCTTTTCTCTGTGCGTATACATCATGATCTCATGTCCATTGAAAATGTGAACCAGTTCACTCCAATGGAAATGAAAACGGAAATAACCGGTACCTACAGGGTGACCGGGAAAAATATCTTCTGGCGGTCGGTTCTCGTATTTGCCAGGGGAAAACTAAAAAAACGGGCTCAGAATGACTTTGATTCGCTGCAAAAGGTGATTGAATCCAATTGAATGATCAGGGACAGATTACAGTGGTAATTTATTAATTAACAACGGTAATTTATTAATTAACAACGAATGGCTTTTACTTTAGAGATAGGAGCAACGGCTCCTGAATTTACGCTTCCTGCTACTGACGGGAAAACCTACTGTTTGAATGATTTTTCAGATGCTGATCTGCTGGTCATCTTTTTTACCTGCAACCACTGTCCCTATGTGATCGGATCGGATGAAGCTACCCGGGCAACGGCAGAAAAGTATGCTCCGCGGAATGTATGTTTTGTAGGGATCAATTCCAATTCTGAAAATACATATCAGGAGGACGACTTTCCCCACATGGTGGAACGGATGAACCGGTACAAATTCCCATGGGTCTATCTCCGCGATGAGAGCCAGGAGATCGCCCTTGCCTATGGTGCGCTCAAAACACCCCATTTTTTTGTTTTTGATAAGGAACGCAAATTGATATACACCGGAAGGGGAGTGGATAGTCCGAGGGATGCATCCCGCATCACCGTAAATGACCTGGAAAGAGCTCTGGACGAGCACCTTGCCGGGAAATCCGTTTCCCTGCCCCTGACCAATCCCATCGGGTGCACCATCAAATGGGAGGGTAAGGATTCGCACTGGGTTCCGCCGGAAGCCTGCGACCTGGTGTGAGGTTTGGAATCACTCGTCAGACACCTTTGCTCTCTTTTTTAGTAGACCAGAATATTCCCTCATCGCCCGATTTCAATTCGGGCGATGAATCAAGGTGCGTTCAAAGTCGTACCCCGGACTGAAGCCGGAGCACGACCAATTTTACTACCGATATCATAAATAAACATCCTCCGGGTATTCCACATCTTCCAGGTAGAGTCCGCATGCCGGGACGGATGTTCCGGCAGCCGAGCGTTTTTTCCGTTCAATGATCTGTCTGAACTCGGACAGGCAAAGTCTGTCATATCCAACATCCAGCAGGGTCCCCACGATTGCCCGCACCATATTTCTTAAAAACCGGTCCGCTTTGATGGTAAAGAGCATTTGATGTTCCTCCTGAGTCCATTCTGCCAGCATCACATGGCAGATGTTGGTTTTTGTATCGGTATTGACCTTGCTGAAACTGGTAAAATCGGTGGTTTCAAGCAGAAATTCTGCAGCCCGGCTCATTTTATCCATGTCGAGGTTTCCCGGGAAATAGGCAGAAAGACCATCCAGGAACGAATCTTTTACCTGGTGAATATGGTAGGAATAGGTTCGTGAGATAGCACTGAACCGGGCATGCGCTTCGGGCTTCACAGCTTTTATCTCATGAACGACAATGTCTTTTGGCAGGATACCATTCAGGTTGTATATCAGGTCTTTGTTTCCGGAAAGATCCTCTCTTAACGAATCGAAATGTGCAAAAAATTTACGCGCATGCACACCGGCATCGGTCCGTCCTGCTCCAACCACTTCCATTTTATCTTTCAAAAGCGTGGAGAGTGCATGGATCATTTCAGCCTGGACACTGTTTCCATTGGGCTGAACCTGCCAGCCGTGAAAGGATGTGCCTTTGAAGGCAAGACGGATGAAGTAGCGGTAAGGCATTGATTGGGCTTTGATGACAGGAGCAAAGGTAGATGTTAAATGTTAAATGGAAAATGTTAATGGGAGAATTTTCCAGGGAAAAATTCGATTTCCGGGTTACAAAATACACGGAATTTTTAGTACGGATTATCGGTTGGTATAAGACAAGGCGTACCTTGTCTCTACGGTTATCGATAGCATGTCGCATGAGATCGCTACGCTAAGTTCGCAATCCCTGCATGCAGGCAGGCACAATTCGAAATTAAACTATGTGCTCCCTGTCTGCTTGTACTTTTTTTGAGGCACTTAAGGCATTCCAGACATTTGAGGCACTTGAGGCATTCCAGACATTTGAGGCACTTAAGGCATTCCAGACATTTGAGGCACTTAAGGCATTCCAGACATTTGAGGCACTTGAGGCATTCTATAACCTAACCGTCTCTCCCTCTCTCCGTCACTAAGTCTCTCAGTCCCTTGACCTCCCCATCACCTCCTTCACCATCCGTTTTAGCTCATCGATTTCGGTCTGCTGTTTTTCGATGATCTTTTGCTGCTCCTTGATTACTTCAAGATTATACAATGATACGAGTTCATAGCGTAATGATATCGGTTCACCATCCCGGTATACAACCAGGTTTTGAAGTCCGAGTTCATCAAAATCTTCAGCGATATATCCAATATTTCTTTCTCCTGATGCAATGTCAGTAAATGAAACAGGATTGGCCTTTAAAATCTTTGTAAAATCATCTGACAATGGAGAAATATCCTTTTTATTTTTTCTTGATGAAGAAGTATAATATACATTATTGTTATAAATTCTCAGGGTAGTACCGCTTGCTGTACCTGTCAAACCGACAACGGAAAGGACTGTACCGGGAGCGTTCGTACCAATTCCGACACGTCCGTTACTCTTGATGGTCATGCAGGCTGTATTGTTTGTACCAAGTTGCAGGTCGGAGTTATAACCATTGACCATATACAGCGCATTTCCTGTGGAACCGGAATAGATCTGGTCAGTACTGCCAACATATCCAAACCCTCCGATAACCAAACCGCCATCCTGACTGAGTTCAAGCCTCGGGTTGTCATCCTCTCCGGAATTGTTTGAATCTGCTTCCAGGAGGACCAGAATGTCTGAGGTACCTTTCAGGTGAAGCTGTCCGCCTGGGGTTATTGTTCCTATCCCGACATTTGCATTGAATGTTAATCTGTTGTTGTCAAATTCACCATATATCAATGCATTGCTGGCAGTAGCGTTTGAATTTTCAATATACAACCGGTTCGATCCGGTTTCATAATACCCAGCCTGGTTTCCGATACAAATATTTCCTGTGGCATTATAGGAACTACTTAAACCGTGTCCTGCACTATTACCTATAAAAACGTTGTTATTCCCCTCCGTCTGCCAGTAACCGCTTCGGTATCCAATACCTACATTTCCATCACCCGCATTATGCACACCACTATAGTATCCCAGGAATGCATTATTGTTACCATCGTCGTTATTCCAGCCGCTTCCGTTTCCGACAAATACATTAAAATTTCCCGTATAACTTGCATTTCCCGTAGACCTTCCAATAAAAACATTATCATTCCCGGTTGAATTAAATGCCCCGCTTCGGTCACCAATGATGGTATTATTTTGTCCCGTTGTATTGTGTCTACCTGCTTCTGACCCCAAAAAAACATTATATCTGCCGGTAAGATTACTGTAACCGCTCCAGCAGCCAAGAAATACATTGTAATTACCCGTTGTGTTGGAGAAACCACTTTGATACCCCAGAAATGAGTTATAATTGCCGTTGGTTGTATTGTTTTTGCCACTTTCATTCCCGATGAAAACATTATAACTACCGCCGATATTTGAATAACCACTTTTATAGCCAATAAAGATATTTCTTAATCCTGTTGTGTTATTCGTACCACTCTCAAATCCGATGAATGAATTGTAATACCCTGTGGAATTTGAAATACCGCTTTTATGTCCGACAAAGTAGTTCTGTGTTGTCAGATCCATCAGGTTATCGTAATTGCCACCCTGAATGTTTGCAATACCAAAACCCGTAGATAGAGAATCGATCAGGTAAACCCTGGTGCTGTCCTTGGTCACTTTCAGGTATTCAAAACCCGGACCTTTCGCCGGTCTGAAACCTCCTATAGCAAACCCACCTTTTGTACCTTTTACCAGGTCATCATCAATGTAAATTCTCACACTATCGGGAGACACCCTCAGGTAATCGTTGGTGATACCCTTTGTCAACGGGCTGTATCCACCCACGGCAAACCCTCCTTTGGTCCCCTTTGTGCCGTCATCGTTCACATAGACCCTGACACTATCGGGTGTGACGCGGAGGAATTCATTGGTCAGTCCTTTTGTTGCCGGGTTGAATCCCCCAATAGCAAAGCCCCCTTTGGTTCCTTTGGTACCCGAATCGTCAACATAGATGCGTACTCCTTCGGGGTAAACGGCAAAGACTGTTTGTCCGTCGTTCCGTTTCACCTCAAACAGCGGATCATCGGGTGTTTCCGAACCATCACCCACCACTTCCAGCTTACCACCCGGCGTGTCAGTGCCAATACCGATGTCCCCGTTGAAGAAAATGGCATCACCGTTCTGCACCCAGCTGTCGGTGTTATCGAGGTAGACACTCAGGTCGATATCGGTTGCTCCTGGATTTCCGGTGATGGTCAACAGATCATCAGAAACAGCAAGATCCTGTATCTCATTTGCCGGATCGGCATCGGCATCATCCTTATCCGTGGCATTTTCGGCAAACAGGGCATAGGGAACAGATAATAATTGTGTTGTGCCCATTTCTGAATAGGATGTACCACCGCTTGCATCCATTTCAACCTTCAGGAAATAGAGATCAGCTCCCCAATCAATTGCGCTAAAATCATCGGATGTTGTACCGCCACCAATTTCCATTGTCACCAGGCCAAACGCATTCGTTGTTGGTGCATGCGTTTCACTGTATATAACTGTACCAGAGACACTTTCTTGCAGAATGCTGATTTTAATCCCAACGATCTGGTTTGATACAACGGTCCCGGCATCATCTCTGACGATTGCCTGGTAATTAAAGCCCTGTGGCGCCTGGGAGAAAAGAATGATGAGTGATGATTGAAGAGTGATGAGTAAAAGTAATATGCGTTTCATGGTTGTAGGGATTAGTTGGTTTTCTGTAGAATAGATAAATTTACAAAGATGGTTGATAAAAGTCAATAGGAGGGGGTGTACAAGTTGATAACCGGAAAATGTTAAATGTTAATTGGAATGTAATTGAGTATAATCCAAAAACCATTCTGCTTTGAGGGTGTTTTTGGTATAAGACAAGGCTACCTTGTCTCTACGGTTATCGATAGCATGTCGCATGAGATCGCTACGCTAAGTTCGCAATCCCTGCCTGGCAGGCACAATTCGAAATTAAACTATGTGCTCCCTGTCTGCTTGTACTTTTTTTGAGGCATTTAAGGCATTCCAGACATTTGAGGCATTTAAGGCATTCCAGACATTTGAGGCACTTGAGGCATTCCAGACATTTGAGGCACTTGAGGCATTCCAGACATTTGAGGCACTTGAGGCATTCCAGACATTTGAGGCACTTGAGGCATTCCAGACATTTGAGGCACTTAAGGCATTCCAGACATTTGAGGCACTTGAGGCATTCTATAACCTAACCGTCTCTCCCTCTCTCCGTCACTAAG
>Ga0315534_1000307_pt1 | contig 32998 bp, 33 predicted proteins | sample SalMarSW160240MG_FD_203094 | JGI IMG/M metagenome (GOLD analysis project Ga0315534, IMG submission 203094) | Salt marsh sediment microbial communities from the Plum Island Ecosystem LTER, Massachusetts, United States - Salt Marsh Sediment SW1602-40 ...
CCCTGGAGGATGCCGCGCTCGAAGGTGTATTCTACGTCCGAAGCGGTCAGATCCTGACCTTCATGGAACTTCACCCCATCGCGAATCTTGAAGGTGTATACCGTGCCATCAGATGAGATCTCGTAGCTCTCCGCCAGGAGAGGTACAAAGGCACTCGCCTTCTCGCGATCGTAGGTCACCAACTGCTCATAGACGTTGAGGATTACGTTGTCTCCGAAGTTCTCGTAATTCCAGGCCGGATCCAAGGTATCCACATCACCGATCGTCGCATAGGTTATGGTTGTCGGATCGGCTGCAGCTGAGGTCTTCGAGAGCGTCTTCCAACGAGCAAAAATATCATGAATTGGGTTGTAGTAATACCCTTCCACCCACTTCTGCATCCAAGCCCGTCCGGTGGGAACCACCAAGCGGATGGCGATCGCCTGTTCGTAATCGAGCTTATTCAACTCGTGGTAGGCTTCCGCACGCGCCTCATCCGTTATGGCAGAGACACCCGCAGTGACGCCCGCTTTGAGTTCGGCTCGCAGCTCCTCGGGCAGATTCTGTCGGCTGGCATACGTGCCAACCAAGAACGGCTGCGCCCAGTTGTGCGGGTCGTGCAGATCTTCTTGCCAGCCCGAGATGTTCACAGGGATGCGGCTGTTGCGGTAGTTCTCCAGGAACGATGGCCACGGAAGACCGATGATCTCTACGATGTAACGTTCGTCGACTTCACTCAGATTGGCTTGCAGGATCTCCGCTGCTGTCTGGCGTTCCATGTTACCTGTGTTGTAGGCAATCTGCATGCGGAACCCGTTCTCTGCAACTTTACCATCCCAAGCAAAGGACAGCTCTGCGGCACACATATCAAGATCGTAGGTGTACATATCGCCATCAGGTTCATAACCAATCATGCCAGGGATCAGATAACCGACGTTCTGAATGGCCTCACCTGACCAGGCATCCCGAATGAACGTTTCCCAGTCAAAGCAGTAATTGAAGCCTCGGCGCACGTGTAAATCCGAGAAGAAATCGGGGGGGATGCCGTTGCCGTCGAGCTTGCAGCTCCCCAGGAAGGGGTTATCACAAGGTTCCTCTTCCGCTTCAGGGGTTGCCGTGACAACGACGACCTCTCCACCGACAATCATGGTCTGAACCGCTTCCTGGGCACAACCAACCAAGAGAATACTCACCGCAGCAAGCAAGGTTAAGACCCAAAAAAGGTGCTTCCTCGACATTATCTCCTCCTTCAGATTTTGCTAAAAGGAACGACTTGTAACCAGTATCTATCTTTACATACGCTTACACTTGCTGTTAATCCTAACACTCCGATACCACCACCTCCTTTCGACACTAAAGATCTGCTATGAGTCTAAGCCAAATGGCATGCAACGCTGTGTCCAGGTTCCATTCGTCTTAGCTCGGGTTCTTCCTCTGAACAGATTTTTTCTGCAATTGGACAACGTGTATGAAAACGACATCCTGAGGGAGGAGATACCGGGCTGGGTACATCGCCAGTCAGAATGATCCGAGAACGTGTCTCCTCGATGACCGGATCCGGAATGGGTACAGCCGATAACAAAGCCTGGGTATAGGGATGTAGAGGGTTCGAGTATAAATCTTTGCCTTTAGCAATTTCAACCAATTTCCCAAGATACATCACTGCAACGCGATTGGCAATGTGCCGTACCATACTCAAGTCGTGCGCAATGAAGAGATAGGTAAAGCTGAATTTGTCTTGAAGATCTTCAAGCAGATTGACCACCTGCGCCTGGACAGAAACATCCAAAGCTGAGATCGGTTCATCTGCAACTACGAATTCCGGGCTGAGCGCCAGAGCGCGGGCGACTCCGACACGCTGTCGTTGCCCACCGGAAAATTCGTGAGGGTAACGCACCGAGAAGCGCGGATTCAAGCCCACCAATTCCAGCAACTCCGCTACTTTCTCTTTACGTTCATTCGTTGTCATGGGAGTATGAATGAGTAACGGCTCACCAACCAGATCTCCCACCGTCATGCGTGGGTTCAAGGATGCATAGGGGTCCTGGAAAATCATCTGCATGTGAGGGCGAAAGCTGCGAATTTCGTTGCGCGAAAGTGCGGTAACTTCGACATCGCCAAAAAACACCTTGCCGTCCGTAGGCTCGTACAAGCGCAACATGGTGCGGCCAGTAGTCGATTTCCCGCAACCACTTTCGCCCACCAATCCCAACGTCTCCCCGCGATGGATCTCGAATGATATCCCATCCACGGCCTGCACCGCACCAACCTGTCGGCGAAAGATACCATGCTCAATTGGGAAATGTTTCTTCAAGTCCTCGACTCGGATGATTACTTCGTTGTTGATCTTCTTTGTATTCGAATTTGCTTTCACTCGTCGATTCTCCCGAATACCCCGATTTACAAATCTTCTTTGGTAACATCTAACCAGCAGGCGATCTCGTGATCTTTATCAACCGAACGCATGCTGGGATTTTCCTGCCAACATTTATCCTGTACAAAGGGGCACCGTGGTGCAAATGGACAAAACGCCGGTTCCTCAAATAAATCAGGTGGACGCCCGTGGATATTCGCCAAGCGCTCTTCCCGCTGCTGATCAATTCTGGGTAAGGACTGCAAAAGACATATCGTATAAGGATGACGCGGGTTGCCGTAAGTTCCTTTCACCGTCGCCTTCTCGACTGGATAACCGGCATACATGACAACAACACGGTTTACCAATCGAGCCACAACACCCAGGTCATGGGTGATCCAAATGATTGCCATGCCCAATTTCGCTTGCAGTTGGTTGACCAAGTCTACAATTTGGGCCTGGATGGTGACATCGAGCGCCGTTGTGGGTTCATCGGCGATGAGAATCTTAGGATTGCATGACAACGCCATGGCGATCATTGCCCGTTGGCGCATTCCGCCTGAAAATTGATGTGGATATTCTTTGATGCGCTCAGCAGGGTTGGGAATGCCTACTATTTGAAGCAGTTCGATGACCCGATCGCGCGCTTCCTTTTTTGACATATCCATGTGTTCGCGCATCGGTTCTGCGACTTGATGCTCTATGGTCATTACGGGATTGAGAGAGGTCATCGGATCCTGAAAGATCATTCCGATTTCCTTCCCTCGGACTTGTCGCAACTCATTCATCGGGAGCTTTAACAAATCCTTGCCCATAAAGAATGCTTCACCCTGTTCGATTTTCCCGGGTGGATTGGGAATCAAGCGCAGAATGGAAAGCACAGAAACACTCTTACCACATCCACTCTCCCCAACAATCCCGAGTGTTTCCCCCTCATCTAAGTTGAAGGACATTCCGTTGACAGCGTGAACAACACCTTCTGGTGTGTAGAACCGGGTCACTAAATCGTTGACTTCGAGGATTTTATTTGCCAATGTGACCTCTTCTTGAAGATTTTCCTATTGTAACTTATTCCTCAGTATGCTTTATTACATCCCTTTCCTTTTTATTATATCGGTTTTCACTGCGCGTTCAAACGATATTTACTGCTAGAGCAACTTATTCCTTTAGGAAGTGTTACACCATGCTTAAGGACGCCTGCTATTTTACCATGCATTCCAGCATGTTTGTCATACAATTGCGCCGCGCAGAGTCTTGATCTATATTTCGACTGGAAACCACTGCATAGGGCTATTCGATTGTTCAAGATCCAGCCTCGCAATCCTCACCCGAATCCAACGATTCGATGTTCCACAAACCACTGTCGGCCAAAGCTGCGATATCGAATCCACAGACTTCGGTGTTTATCACCACGATCCTTGCCGGTATCGCCAACGGAACAGCGGGCAATTCTTGCGCGAACACCTGTTGGGAAAGTAAAACGGCATCTTGATAGGCTTGGGTTTCCGGCGCTCCATATAAAATCTGCTCGCATGCGGCATTATAGTGTAAATTATCGAATCCACTGGGGTTGCTGCCATTCGCATACGCGACGGAGGGGATTTCACGCCCGGCGAACATCTCACACATTGGAGTCCACCAGTCCAACCACGCCCAACCAACCGTTTGGAAACTGCGGCCAAAAATGGGTCCGTCAGGCCATGGAGCCGTAAATGTGGAGGCATCCTCATACTCGATGGTCATCTCGATGCCGCAAACGGAGAGATCCGCCTGGATCTGCTCGGCCAGCGCCTCATTAAAAATTCCTGGGGTTGTTTTATAACTGAAGGAAAGCGGCGTTCCGTAACTCACCCCCGGTACTCCCTGCGCAATCCTTGCCGTCTCAGGTAAGCCATCCGCATCGATCCAACCCAGTGCTTCGAGAGCCGCTTGCGCGGCAACGACGTCGTAGGTGATCGCATCAAGATCGCTCGCGTAGGCCGGATAATCCGGTGAGAGGTAGGAATTCGAGATGGATGCGAGACCAAAAAAGATATCCTGCACGAAGCTTTCACGATCTATGCAGCCCGCGATGGCCTGCCGCGTGCGCACATCGGAAAAGAGACCCTTGTCAAAGTCCTGGCCCACAGGAGAAAGATTAAAATCCATACGGAAGAGATACATACCAGGGCCATGCACAATCGACAGCTCACCGGATTGCTCTAACTCGATGAGCGCAGGCAGCGCCTGATCCGGAATCACAGACTCGTCGAGGATATCGCACTCCCCGGTAAGCAGCTGCTGAATGGCGACGTTGCCATCATCCCCCAGGAAACGATAAACCAGGCGATCGAACTTCGGCAGCCCTTCGGATGCACGGAAATAATACGGATTGGGCGTCAGCACGATCTGCTGTCCCGGGGACCAAGAATCAATTTGATAAGCTCCCCAACCCAGCACGTATTGATTGGCCTCCTCGGCCGTAAGCAATTCCGCCGGTGTGAAACCCTCGAGGGCGTGCTTCGGTAATGGACGCCAGAAGTTCGTTTTGTATTCAGCATCGAAAAACCCAGGAATTCCCGTCCAGCGCACACTCAAGCCATCATCCAAGGCCTCGTAGGAAGTCGTACGATCCGCCAAGTACTTGAGCGAGGGCGTATCTGCATGGCGGTCGAGTTCGAAGGAGAAGACCGAATCCTGCGCCGTCAGTGGTGAACCGTCCGACCAGGTCAAGTCGGGCAACAAATGAAACTCGACGACCATGCGCGGCATGAAGACCTCGCCTCCGTTGTAGGTAAGCAGACACCCCGATCCCGCGCATCCGGAAGGTAAATACTCTTTACCGTAGGCGAGTATTTCCGGCTGCAGGGTTTTCGGGTTGTAATAGAGTTCTCCAGCATGCACGGCGACTTCTTCCAGGCGGGCATCCTCCCCACGAGCCAGATTGGGTAGACCATCCAAGATGACTGCCTCAGGCTCGTAGTCGACGATATCGATCGGTCCATCGTAGAGCGCCTGAAGAATGGCGTTCGCTTCCCCGCTGGATTCCGAACGGAAATACTGATCGTTGTAGATGTAGAGCGAAGCGGGCTCCTGGTTCAGACAGACGAACAGGGTTTTAGGAGGCGGCGGTTCCGGCGTCGGCTCGACGATCGGCGTCGCCGTTTTCGAGCCATCGATCGTAAGCGGCAGATCGACATTCTCCGGCGGCTGACAGGCGCCAAGCGTAATCCCTACGAGTATTAATGGAATGATGCGGGCAGTATTCCACACCGAAGCGCATCGTTCCACATGTTCCTCCAATGGTTGGGTATGCAATTTCCTATCCATCGTTTTCGTCCCCCTGAGACAAGATTTTTTGGTCGTTTTCATCGAGCGCGGCCCGCTCGAGCAGTTCCGGCCGGCGTTCGGCGGTTCGTTTCAAAGAAGCCGCACGGCGCCAGGCGGCGATGCGGGCGTGATCGCCGGAGAGCAGCACATCCGGAACCTGCCAGCCCCGGAATGAAGCCGGCCGGGTGTAATGAGGATGTTCGAGAAGCCCGTTGGCGTGTGAGTCCTTATATGTGGCGCTTCGATCGCCGAGAACCCCCGGGATCCAGCGTGCCACGGCGTCGATGACAACAAGCGCCGGTAGCTCCCCACCAGTAAGTACGTAATCGCCAACCGATATTTCGTCCGTGGCGAGATGCACGCGGATGCGTTCGTCGACACCCTCGTATCGTCCGCAGATCAATCCCAAGTGCGTGTGCTTCGAAAGTTCCTCCGCCACGGCTTGATCGAAGACCCGGCCCTGCGGTGTGAGCAAAATAATGGGAATCGAATCGATCGCCTCTCCCAGAACGTTCTCAACAGCGGCAAACACCGGCTCCGGCTTCATGACCATGCCGCCGCCACCGCCGTAGGGCTCATCGTCGGTGGTGTTGTGACGATCTTGCGCATATTGGCGAATATCGTGCAAACGAACCGAGAGCAAGCCGCTCTCCTGCGCCTTTCCCAACACACTCGACTGCAGATAAGGTTGCATCACCTCCGAAAACAAGGTGAATACATCGATTTCCATGTTAACCTTTCAAGCAATTTTCAGTAAAGCAAAACACGGTACTGTCTGCCAGTTTCTTGGGCCATCTATGCCGACCTCGGGCACCGCTAATCCGTTCGGGAGATGAAACCAGCGTCCACCTCCCGAACGAGAGTAAATTATACCTTTCTTCTTCTCTTTGCTCGTGACGCTTGCGCCATCGATCCGTGCGAGCACTCACGCGGTTTCACCCCCCATACTGACTGTGGACGATCGAGAAACGCGCTTCAGGTTCTTCGCTGCCTGCCCTCGATCGCCTTTTGCGTCGATTTAAAGGCCATCGCCGGCAGCGCCTCATCGGCAAAAAACGCTGCCGCGTCCGCATCATCTGCGGCACTTAATTCTCCCCCTTCAATTACGCCGTGGTACAAGATAACGATATCGGCCCCCTTTGGATCATCCCCTCCGCTGATTACATCGAGCAAATCCGTGACACGAACGCGCAGGCCCGTCTCCTCGAAGACCTCGCGGGCTGCGGCTGCTTTGGGATCTTCACCGGCGTCGATAAAACCCGCCGGCAAGGACCACTTTCCCCGCTGCGGTTCGTTCGCGCGCCGCACGAGTAAGATCTTCCCCTCCCGTTCCACGAGTACGGCAGCGGCCACTTTCGGTTCCCGAAAATGGATGTGACCGCAAGCGGGGCAGGCCGGTCGAAGGCGGCCGAATCGCTTCTGCAACTGCATCTGCGCGCCGCACAGCACACAGTATCGGATTGCGGATGGGTCGTTCACCGGGATTCGACACGCAGCAAAAGTGTCGTGCTGATGAGTACGATACACAGGATCGCCAAACCAATTTCGAGCAGGCGGATCGGTTCGACCTTCTGAACCGGCGGACCCCACACCTGTGTCTCCTCGTCAGCCGTCGCGTCACCGAGATTCTCGACCCCCTCCGATGTTTTCCCGATTTCGGGTGATTCTTCCGGCACCATTTCCGGCTGCCCCTGCGTTTCTTCCGCCGGTATCTCCGACAACTCGAGTTCAGGCAGCGGCGTTTGCTGTAGCGTTTCGCCCTCCGCGGCGAACTCCGGCTCGTAGGCTTCCTCCGCAGGTTCTGCTAGCGGCGCAGCGGCTTCTTCTTCCGCTTCCATGGGTGCTTCAGCAGCCATTTCTCCCGCCACTTCCACATCGGCCGCTGCTGGAGCCTCGGCGACGGACCGTTGTGCCAGATTGGCCGGGAGAGCTTTCGAACCCTGCGTCGATCGGAAAGCGTCAATCCCAACCACAAAAACAAATGCAGCCGCCGCCACAGCACTGGCCAATTTCAGAAGCGGATAGGCGCGGTCAGCTGGACGGCTTTCGACCATTTCAGGCGTGAGGCTAAAACGCCTTGGAGGAGTGACTTGCGGCATCGAGCGCAGCCATTGCGTGGTTTGGCGCAGTTCAGCCAGCGCTTCCCGGAACAGCGCATCCCCTTCGAGGCGCGCTTCAACCCGGGCGGTTTGCCTGGCGTTTAGCTCGCCATCCAAATAGGCAGACAGCCTCTCGAGCTCACGCTTCGAAAGTTTACTGACGTTCATCTCGTTCATGGCGACTCATCTTCCAGACGGAATGTCGCCGGTAAAAGTTCCCGGTGTCGCTGCAGGCACTCCCGCAACCGTGCTCGCGCCCGCGCCAGGCGGCTCTTGACCGTACCCAGCGGCTTTCCGATGACTTGCGCCACTTCTCGATATTCATAGCCCTGGACGTCTGCCAGCACGGCGACCACACGAAAGTCGTCCGGCAAACGATTGAGGCAATCCTGGATGGCATGAGACAATTCGGCGCGCTCTGTTGCTTTCTCGGGATCCTCCGGTTTGTGGATCAGGTCACCCGGATTTTCCGGTTCGGGCACCCCCAGTTCGTCGAACAGTGCCTCGAGCGAACCGGCCGGACGACGTTTTCGCCGGCGCAGTTCGTCGTAACAAGCGTTGGTGACGATACGCAGCATCCACGACCGGAACGAACCTCCGCGAAAGCGGCGGACCGCCTTATATGCCGAGATGAAAGCTTCCTGGGCCGCATCCGCAGCCGAATCTGAATCCCCCATGATGCGCCAGGCAAGATTAAAAACCTGCCGCTCGTAGATTTGAATCAAACGATTAAAGGCATCCAAATCGCCCTGTTGGGCATATCGGATCAGATCTGGCTCATCCACGTCGGACCCATCATAGCGCGGCAAGAACGCGAAAGCAAGAAACCCTCTCTCAGGCCCTGGACCGATCGGCCGTCACCAGGCAATAACCATCGAGCAGTCAGCCATTCCCCCAGTCGAATGGCGATCGATTGATCAACTTCACCCGAGAAAAAGCCTGGGATCATTGCCCCCTCGCATATTAACAGCAATCCTGATTACAAATCGCGTACGTATCGGTTTTCGGCATCCACGAGGATAATCCTCGGCTCAATCGGTTCCGAGGCCAACGCAAAGCCCATGATGATGATTTCCTCCCCGGGTTTGATCATATGGGCCGCACCACCGTTCATGCAGATTTCTCCCGAACCGCGCACGCCGGAAATGGCGTAGGTCTCCAACCGTGCGCCCGTGGCGTTGCTGACGACCATTACCCTCTCACCCGGCCAGATGCCGACTCGCTCCATCAAATCCAAATCGATCGTGACACTGCCCACGTAATCCGGATCGGCAGCCGTCACGGTGGCTTTATGAATTTTCGAACGCAGCAACCAGCGTTTGGCGTCTATCTCTGTCACAACAACACTCCCTTGATCGGACCCATTCTACGTGTTTACACTGTGACGATCAAGGGAATTAAAAGCGCATCCCTCTATCAGAATCTCTCCAAGCGTGAATTCCAGGTAGTGCAGTATGAGATGCTTCGAGGTTTGAAAGGCAACGAGTGCACACAATGAGGATTTCTTCGAAAGCCAAATTTTCAACCTCTTTAAAATCACAAACGGGTAGAATTGGACAATCATGACACGCATTTCAAGAACAGCATTACAAACCTACCGCGCCCAGACGTACAGGACCGCAGCAGGCACCCGCATCCAAAGCGTGGAAGATGCTCTCGAATTCGTCGAAGCGCGCGGCTTCGTAACGCTCTGGCCGATCCAATCGATCGATCTCCCCAGTTTATGGACCGCCGTGGCCGGTAGTCGTCCCGTTGCCAGCGAGCACGACGATCCAGGACACATTACCTGGGGTTGGAAAGATGAGATGCTGGACAAACGCCAGTGGTATTACGGAAAGCTGCTGCGCGGCAAAGCCACGCTCGTCAGTCTCGAGGTCATTCCCCTTTTCTACGCCCTCTCCGACCGCGTGGCGGAAATGGATGACTATCGCCTGGCGTACGAAGACGGCCATTTGACCTACGAGGCCTACCGCGTGGCGGAAGCGCTATTGAAGAACGGTCCCCAACACACGATCCAACTGCGCAGGCTGGCCCATCTCAGCGCCAGCCAATCGAAATCGCGCTTCAACAAAGCACTCACCGACCTGCAGCGCGGCTTGTGGATCGTTCCCATTGGCATCGCCGAAGCCGGTGCCTGGCGCTATGCCTTCATTTACGAGTTGTTCGACCGCTGGTTCACGGACGTCGCCGCACAAGCCGGACCGATCACGCTGGCGGATGCCCGCGCCGAACTCACACGCCGCTATCTCGACTCGGTCGGCGCCGCAACTGCGAAGGACATCGGCAGGGTATTCCGTTGGCGCCTGAAGGAAACCCAGAAAGCGCTGCAGATTTTGGCAGGCAGGAACCTGGCCGTGCCTTGCGAGGAAGAAAGCTGGGCGACCGTCAAACTCTTGGATTGATCGGCGCGAAATCATAACGTCTCAATTTCACAACCATTTGGATGCATCAATGCGAGCATATCCACGAACGAGGCGCAGCCTTTTGGAAAGAACCTCCAAGACACTTCGGCCGATTTACCGAAGCATTATGCCCACATTGAAGTAGATGCCTTCATCGTGATGCCAAATCACATACATGCCATATTCATGATAGAAGCGTAAGAGGTAGGGGCGGGTTTGAAACCCGCCCCTACAAGGGTCCAATATACGAATATGTAGAAGTGGATCCCTTTAATCACGGGCAATCACGGGGGTGATTGCTGCTGCAGAATAAATATCCTTATGGACGACGAGGGTAACGATTTGATCAGAAACGAAACAGGGGCTGCCCTTGTGGGACAGCCCCTAAAAATCGTTGACGAACATCTGCTCGATGCTTCTACACTTTACGCCCGTACGTAATCGACCCACTCGCGCCGCAGCGAATTCTTCCGCAATCTACGGATCGCTTGCGCTTGAATCTGGCGCACGCGCTCGCGCGTGATGCCCATCTTCTGGCCGACTTCGTTCAGCGTATGTTGACGCGTTCCGTACAGACCGAAGCGCAGTTGCAGAACGCGAACTTCGCGCGGCGGTAATGTATCCAGCAGATCCTTCATGCGTTCCTTGAGCAGAACCTGTCCGGTTTTATCTTCGGGCGGCGGCGCTTCCTGATCTTCGATGAAATCGCCAAGTACGGCGTCATCATCTTCACCGACCGGAAGCTCGAGGGATAACGTGTGCTTGGAAAAACGCAGCATTTTGGCTACATTATCAGTGGTGTCTCCCAGGGCTTCCGCCAGTTCCTCTGTTCGCGGCAGCCGTCCCAGGGACTGAATCAAGCTGTGCCGTACGCGGTACATCTTGCTGATGCGTTCGCCCATGTGCACCGGCAATCGAATCGTCCGGCCTTGATCCGCCACAGAGCGGGTAATTGCTTGTCGGATCCACCAGGTCGCATAGGTCGAGAATTTATATCCGCGTTTGTAATCGAATTTCTTGGCCGCGCGCATCAAACCGATGTGACCTTCCTGCACCAGGTCCATCAACGGCATACCCCGCCCGCAGTATTTCTTGGCCACGCTGAACACGAGGCGCACGTTCGCCAGAATCAGATGCTCGCGCGCAGCCACGCCTCCTTCGATCAGGTTCCGCAAATCTGCACGCTTCTTCGCCGAGCCGTTGGCCTTCGCCAGTTGGCGGCTCGCATCTCGGCCGCGCTCGATGCGTTTGGCGAGGACCACCTCTTCCTCGCGTGTCAGCAGCGGAACGCGCGCTGCCTGGCTGAGATAAGTACCAATGCTGTCACCGGCATCGGCCGCATCGATTGTGCGCTGATTCTGGAACTCCTCTTCCGGATCCTCATCCTGGGCGATTTTCGTTGCGTCTTCGACAGACGATCCCCGTCGTGCGTGGATTCCGGGAATGTAGCCGTTGTTCGAGTAGGGAATGCCCGCAGAAAGGAGTGCGTTAAATAACTCGTCTAGCAGATCGACGTTATCCTCCGCCTGGGGGATTAAGGCGAGAATGTCATCGAGGTTGACATAGCCTTTCTCCGCCCCGAGATCGATGAGAAGTTCGACTGCTTCTGACGCTGCAGCTAATCGATTTCCCTCACGATTGCTGCCGACGTTCGTGGTTTTGGATTCCAATGTGTCGATTTGAACTCCTCCTCTCCATACGCACCATTCACCTGCTAACAACCTATACCAATGTCTCTCATCATCGTTCAGCGAGACAAAACAGAACAACTCACAGAACTCGATTATTATGCTGAGATAGGCTTCTGGCACGAAGGTGAATTAATCGCAACTATAGTATGCCACAACATAGTTAACGTTTCCTTAATCAATTACCGCCGACTTACATGCGGCAACCTTAAAAGAAAACGACGGCACGCTGACGGCTTGGTTAACTCCCGCGCTCGCCGTGGGGAATTGTCAGCCTATCGAAAATGCCGTGAATTCATCCCCAGCCCAACGATGCGCTTCACAACGACGAGTAGACATCCATTCCCCCATGTGGAATCGATCGGAATCGGCGGCGAGCTACGAGCCATGGTCGGCCCGTTTATCGCCGCCGGGTTGAAGTGTGGAAATATCGGGAACAAGCGCACAAGCAGTCTAAAATGTCAGCCGTCTACTCGCGCGAGCACCTCGTCAACGTATCAAGCCGCGTAACAGAATCGCCAGACCCGCAACGATGACAGCCAACGGCCAGATGATCTGCCAGGTGCCCAATGCGAGCCCGAACAGAATGGCGGCCCAGATGATACTCCCGACGATGGGTTTTCGATACATCGGTACGACGAGTCGAATGACGATCTCGATCAGGACAAGTAATCCCGCACCGAGGAAAAACACCCGCCAGCCCTCGGAATTGATGAAGGGAATATCGAATGGCAATTCGCTTGTCGGTAGATTGAGTCTGGCGATGAAGTCCGTCAGGACCGGCAAGTTTCCGGTGTTGTTTAACAGCAGCACCACACCGGCCCAAATCAGGAACGCGGCAAACGATAACGAACTCACGGCGTCCTGGCGATCCTTCTCGTTCACACCTTTCTCTTCTCGTTTCTGAACTTCCTTTTCATCAAAGTTTTGATCGGCCATCGTTTCCTCCTCCAACACGTTGGGGGTTCAAATTCGAACAGCAGCGTATGTTTGCTGTTCACCAAATCAAGTAGTCTTCTTTAAATACATCGCTTACGTCTTGTATGCGTCATAAGGAGAGCGGGGCGCATTGCGATTTCCCTTATCTCCCCGATGCGCAATGGGGGTGATCTCGATGAGCGGAGTTAACCCCGTATCAGCGTAACGCCGCCGATGAAATTAATCATCTCGATGTTCAGCTTTTTCTTCGCGCTATCGTAATCTTCGCTTTTCCAATCGATTGGCGTGAGAAAGCCTCCCATTCGTTTCCCAAATATCTTCGATTCCGTGATGAGACCGATGTTATCGACGATAACGCCAACATCCTCGGGGAGGCGAATCTTGAGATCGGCGATGAAGCCGTACAGCTTCACGACCGTTACCCCGGTGGGCACGTTGGCCTCGCGCATATCCATTTTAACGTCACCAATGAAAGACCAAAACTCGGCGTCACGCGCATCCCACTCCCCCATCTGACGCGTATCACCGAACAAGCGGACGGTGACTTCGGTCTCCGGACTGACCATGCGAGGGCGCACGATGATCAACATACCGACGAGGATAAATATCAGCGGCCAAAAGAGTGAGCCAAAGGCGATATCGACAAAGATGTTGTCCAGTAAAATAAGCAAACCTAGAAAGATCAGCACACCCCCCAGCCAGAGTTGTCCCTTGTCACGCATTATCATCCTCCTGTCGTGTTTGCCAGCGTAAGTCCATCAAAATCATCTCGCAGGTACGTGTAAAATCAAACGCATACTTTATGATGTACCTTCCCCATTATAGTGCGAAAACGTCGCGCTTCATCTCCGCCGCGCGTTCCCATGAAGGTTCGCCGTCAGCAGCTCCTGCGCATCACTTCTCCACAACCACGGTTATCTAATGGAACGGCATTTCGGAGTGACCGTTCCCATACCGCTATACGTGAAAATCTGCTTCAAGGTTTCACCCCCGTGATGGACGTCGCGGTCTTGACAAACCAAACATTTGTTCTATGATGGGTGGGGATACAATCCGCTGAGCCGGCCGAGTAAAACAAGGAGTGGGACATGCCCGAATTGCCGGAGATCTTTGCTCGATCGAAGGAAATGAAAAACGCTTTGATCGACAAGACCATCCAACACATCGATGTGCTTCAGCCCAAATCGTTGAACGTTCCCGAAGATAAATTCATCCAGGCGTTGACCGGGGCCACGATTTGTGACGTAAGCAATCGTGGAAAATGGATCTTCGTCGAAACCGATCGAGGCTGGCTGCTGCTCAATCTCGGCATGGGCGGCGAAATCCTGCTCACACCGTGTGACGACCTGCCGGAGAAGCGCAGGTTAAGTTTTCGATTCGATGACGGCACGTGCCTGTCGATCAATTTCTGGTGGTTTGGCTACGCACACTACGCACAGATCGACAACCTCCACGAGCACAAGAAGACCGCAAAACTTGGACCGCAGGCCATCGACCTTACGGCAGAAGATCTACAACGCATCATCGCCGGCCGTAAGGCGAGAGTGAAATCATTCCTGCTCGACCAGAGTTCGATCGCAGGTATCGGCAATGCGTACGTGCACGACATCCTCTTCCTCGCCAAACTTCATCCTTTGCGCACCTTGAACACCTTGTCCCGGGACGAAATCGAAAATCTGGCGGAAGCCATTCGCGCCGGTTTACAACCCAGCATCGACAAGGGCGGTGCGTTCTACGAAGTCAACCTGCAGGGGGAAAAAGGGGGTTTCACGATGGACGACATTCTCGTCGGGTACAAGGAAGGTCAACCTTGTCCCGAGTGCGAGACTGAGATCATCAAAATTAAGACAGGCAGCACGAACAGCTTCATCTGCCCAAATTGCCAACCCATCGATGGGTAAACGAGTGAGTGGATTACTTTTCCGATCCAGGACGAGCACGCTGCGCAGGCTCCGTGCCCCGGGTTCATGTCTGTCTGCGGACGCGAATCGCCGCTTCGCCCGGCGCAGGACACTTGTATTCGCAGATCCCGCAACCGATGCATAAGTGATCGAGAACCGATGGGCGCTGCACGCTTACAAGCTCCCCGTAGGCGTCGACGACCGTCGCTTCCTCCAGCGTTACTGCTTTCTGCGGAATCGGACACATCTCTTCACACACAATGCAAGGTATCCCTTTCGACCAGGGCATACATAAATCCTTGTCGATGTTGGCAATCCCGATCACTGCCCGGCGTTTGTCTTCCAACTCCAAAGCCGGAATGGCACCTGAAGGACACGACCGTCCGCAGGCGTTGCAGCCGTAATTGCAATATCCCAGGCGCGGCATCAAACGCGGCGTCCAAAAACCTTCCGCACCGGCCTCTGCAAGCACGGGCTGTAAACCGGAAGTGGGGCAAACGCGGATACATTCGCTGCAGCGCAGACAGTGCGCCAGAAACGCGTCCTCTGCTGCGACGCCCGGTGGACGCAGTAAAAATGGATGGCGGTTCTTGCTTCGCACTCCGCTTTCCAACACCGCAACTCCAACCACCCCGGCAGCCATTGCCATCAGCGCCTCCCGGCGTGTCGGATCATAGGGCCGAAGGACATCGAGACGCAAAGTCGGTCGGAGACGTATGTCGTCCGAGGGACAGGTGACAAAGCAGTCCAGGCACAGCGTACAATCCGCCGGGGCGATTTCGTACTTCGGCTCGTCACGAATGGCATCCAACTGACAGGCGCGTGAACAGCGAGCGCAAGACTTGCACGATTCGCCGACGAACGGTCGGAAGATCGACACTTTGGAGAGGAATCCCAACAGCGCGCCCAGCGGGCAGAGGTAGCGACACCAGAAACGCTCGGCAAATACATTCGCGGCGAGAATGGCGAAAAAGACCACAGCGATGAGAAAACTCGAAGAGAAAACCTGGGGTTCAATGGGTAAAACCCGGCCCCGCAGAGCGCGCTCGATTTCATTTACCGCTGGTCTTAACGCAGGCAACTTATACAGGGTTTGCTCGATGGCCGTGACGCCCTTGTCGAAGGCTGGCAAGACGACCGTGGACATGGAACGCGTGAGCAGCGTTAGCGGATCCAGAATGAACAAGGACAGATTGCCCAGGATAGCAGCCACCAACATCACCAGGAGCAAAAACCTTCCCACCCGACGCCAATCCTCAGATGGCTGCTGCCTGCGCTTTTTCGGTGATCGAATGCGAAACCACTCCAGAATCGTGCCCATGGGGCAAATCCACCCGCACCAAATCCTCACGAAAAGCAGCGTCAAACCAATCGTGATCAACGCCAGGGCGAGTTTCGGAATCCAGGATCGTGAAGCGAACATCGCACCCAGAGCGAGTAAGGGATCGAGGCGAAAAAACAAATCGGCCAGAGGGAATGCCGGCCGCTCCGGCAGAGCCGCAAAGAACAGAAACAAATACAAGCTCAAACTCAAAACCTGGGTGAACTGACGCAGGCGGCGCCAACGCTGCATTCTCATGAACACTCCTTTTTAGTGGAATCCATACTCACCCTCCCCTTCTCACACGATCATCCCTGTACGCTAATTCTAATGCGGATGCCCGCTCGGGCAACCCCGGCAGGGAATAACGTCGCTGCTGCGCAGGTAAATTGGCGGATCGTGTCGACGTGAGCGTACTGATAACAATCCCACCATATAACCATTGATTTCAAATCTAACATACTGTACCTTTGACTTGTATGACAATTGTGCCGAATCTATTGGAATTGGACCTTTTCCGTGGTATTCTATAATTCACACACAGCTTGAAGCATGCCAAGGTTTTTCAGGCGAACATTGTGCAACCGAACAAGTCTACAATCAGCACGGGGGGCTTGTTTGCCATTGTATGCGCATGACCTGGAGGAGGGCAAATGAGTCAAGAAGAACGTAAGTGGCATCCCATTCTTGAGCCCGATAACGATGCACGCGCGGAACGGTTTACGACAACAGATTGGTTTTTAAAGCTTAAAGAAACCGAGAAATACCTCGACCGCACGACTGTGCAATTCCTGAACGCCCAACGCCAGATTCAAGAGATGAATGACGTTATGGGTTGGCTCTTGAAGGTCAGCGAAAAGGTGTATCAGAAAAAATACCGCACTGCGCGCCAATGGCTAGACAAAGCCTTGATTCGCTATCCTTGGTTGTTTATGTATTTTAATGAAAGCCGCATCGACACGGCGAATTTGGTTGCTGATAAAGAATCTCGGGAAGCGAAATAAACCTGAGCCGCCTCAGCTCAGCGTATTGTGGGTCAAGTCCAATCCCCAACACAAAATCAGCCGATGCGTGACGGACGCAAGTGTGCAACGCGTTCCTGCGGGCCTGCGCCGTCCATCATTCGCTCGAATTTATAAAGCCCCGAAATTCTTCAATACAACACCTGCACAATAAGAAAACTATAATCCTCCTTCCCCATCAACGGAATGGAAATCCCGGTAGACCGATATAATGGATACGATTCTTCGATCTTGGAAATCGTTGGGATTGGAGGAGATCGATGGAAAACCTGCGACGCTACGGAAAAGCACCCTACAGCATAGCTGTTGTGCATGGAGGTCCAGGCGCGCCGGGCGAGATGGCGCCGGTTGCCCGGGAACTTTCCACAAAGTGGGGAGTTCTGGAACCCCTTCAAAGTGCGATCACGATTCCCGCCCAAATCGCAGAATTGAAGGCATTGATCGAGACGCACGGCGACCTGCCCATGACCTTGGTCGGGTTTTCTTGGGGCGCATGGCTCGCGACTCTCTTCACAGCCGCACATCCGCAAGACGTGGCGAAATTGATCCTCATCGGCAGCGGCAGTTTCGAAGACAAATACCTCACCGAAATGCATGCGACAAGGCTCGAACGCCTCTCGGTCGAGGAACGCAAAGAGCTTAGCGATCTCATGCAAGCCATCACGTCGCAAAACCAGGGCGTCAAACAAGCCTTCATGCGCGCAGGGCAGTTGTTCTCGAAGGCCGACGCCTACGATCCTTTACCCACAGAATCAGAGATTCTGGAGTATCAAGTCGATGTCTACCGGAACGTCTGGCCGGCTGCCGCCGAGTTGCGGAGCAGCGGGGAACTCCTGGCTTCCGCAGCACGCATCCAATGCCCGGTTGTCGCCATGCATGGTGATCATGATCCGCATCCCGCCGAAGGTGTCCAAATACCGCTCGAAACAGCGCTTTCCAATTTTCGATTCATTCTCCTCGAACGCTGCGGGCATAAACCCTGGATCGAACGCCATGCCCGGCTGAATTTCTATGAAATACTTCACACCGAACTGCACGCCAGGCGTGAAACTTGATGAAAACGTCCGCAACGATCGGGAAAAATCCCCCGCCAACTCTTATGAGCGTTCTCCTTTACGCAAAGCGAGATGTTGACCTTTCTTCATTTGCAGCGTGATTGCGGAACCTTTCATTCATGGTGTATGATTTTTATAGCATGGCAGACATCAAGACGTTCGCATTAATCTGTAATGTGCCGATCAGGCCGGAGAGGTGCCATCATGCCTGTGAGTTATCGAATCGACCATGATAAAAGAACTGTTTTTACAACGATCGATGGCGCCATAAGCGACGAGGAAATGATCAGCATCCAAAAACAAATGTGGGCCGATCCTGAGCTCAACCCAGATTATTCACATCTCATCGACTGCAGAAAAATTGGGAAGTTAAATATATCCGCCGAAGGGATTAAAGCCATCACTTCTGCCGGCGCTTTCTCGGCTAAAAGCCGTCGGGCTTTTGTCGTTCCCAGCGACGCGGCGTACGGATTCTCACGCATGTTCCAGATCTACCGCCAAGATGGTCCGGAAGAGACCGGAGTCTTTCGCGATATGTATGCAGCAATGAAGTGGATTGGATTGGAATGATCGCCCCCTTATTCCATGAGGGGCGACCCAGATACAGGTAAGATCAAGAGCCAAGACCGCGTCAGTTTGTATAAAGCGAAGATTCGGGATTTTATTCATACCCATTTCCAATTCCGCCCGAGCACAATACGAGAACGATTGAAGCGAGCCTGGTAATGAATGAGTGGATCGGACGTGAAGTCTCCAACGTAAAGATCGAGAAATTCCTCGCGCAAGGCGGCATGGGGGAAGTCTATCTCGGTTGGCATCAAGAACAGAACCGGCAAGTCGCGGTTAAAGTGATACACGCCAAGATGCGGGATGATCCCCAGCTCATGTCCCGTTTTCAGAAGGAAGCACAAGCCCTGACCGCAATGGACCATCCGCACATCGTCCATTGTCTCGACTGCAACGTCTTTGACGGCCGTCCATACTTCATCATGGAATTGCTGGAAGGACGCTCTCTCGAAGATTACATGCGCGGGCTCAACAATCAAGGCTATTTACTCCCCCTGCACGTCATCGTACAGCTTACACAGAAAATTGCTGCTGCACTCGACTACGCCCACAAATCTGGTTTCGTACATATGGACATCAAGCCCGCCAACATCATGCTGGAAAGCAAGATTGTCCCCGTTGATCCCAATCCGCCCATTGCCGTACCGCCAGATTTGCAGCCCATCGTGACGGATTTCGGGCTGGCGCGCATGGCACGCGCGCTGCATGATGATTCGGACGGAGTCTTCATGGGCACGCCTGCCTACATGAGTCCCGAGCAAATTCGAGGCAAGATGCCGGATCCCAGGTCAGACATTTACGCCCTCGGTGTAGTACTGTACGAACTGCTCGCCGGTCAGCTTCCATTCGACACCAAGACCAACGATCTGAAATCATTGTTGGAAAAACAACTCCGGGAGGCGCCTCCCAGGATGGCCAACATCGATCCGAAGGTCGAAGCGGTCGTCCGCAAGGCGCTGGAGAAGAATCCACGCAAGCGCTTTAAAACAGTGAGCGCCTTCGCAAAACGTCTGGCGGCTGCGGCGAAGCAGCATTAGCGCTCGCTGTTTACCACAAGAAACGCATCTGCCCATTACAGCAATCCCCGCCACAAAACAGCGATAATCTGGCAGCAGGAACGAAGTTGAGGCGTCCAGGCACAGCCAGGTGACTCGATAGAATCCCGTTTCTTCACTTATAACACATAGATATAGCGCCTCGCCTCCTCGCTTCACGGACAGCGCCCATCGAGTCGTCTTACGTATATCCGTTCTCTTCTCCTAGGTCATCCACATCGGCGAACAGCCAGAAGAGGGGGAAATGGGTGTCATTGATAAATTTCTCGAAGCCTTGGTCCACGTGACCAACAACATCACGCTGATTGCCTTCCTCGCCGTAATCATGTTGGCAATCCTGATCACGGTGATCCAAAAAGAAAAGATATCCAAGTATCTATTAAAAATCATTCAGCTGACGATCGCTTTGTTCGCGCTCATTTTCTTGGTGATGTTATTCATTGAGTTCGTCCGCAACTGGCCGCAACCGGGACCGACGGCGACACCGGAAGCGGAAGCAAGTGTGGCTGTCGCTGAAGAGACGTCCCTCGTTCACGTCTGGGATCAAGAGGGAGGCGGATCGCTTTTCACGCGCTACCTCAGCAGCGGATACAGCATCAGTATCGCGCCGAACGGCAAATGGATTGCCATCACAGACCAACTGGGCATCCACATTTACGCCATCGGCCTTTGCGGCGGATAGATCAAAACGAACGCACGCGTAGACGTAATTGAGTGCCATCTGCGCCTTGCAGGATGTCCTCTGATGACGTGCCGCAATGTATAAAATCTCACCTCATCCGGCTGTACCAAATCCAGGCTCGCTTCCATCGTCTTGATTGTCGCTCACGAAAAAGGTATATACTTCAGATCAACATCCACACTGTCACATTACTCGTACGTCAATCGTTCTTTATATAGAAGTACCCAGTGTAACGTAATGTATCAGGAGGTAAAGCGCATGAATACCAAGTGGTTCTTTGCACTCGTTCTTCTTTCATTAGCACTCGTCGGCTGCGGGGACAACCAACCCCAACCGGGTCCGGATCTCGACGTAGATCAACTGCCGGAGCAGATCGGGCAAGCCAATGTTCCGGAATTGGACCTGGAAGGATACGTCCCCGTTTTCATGCACGAGATCATCGATCCGCAACCTGGCAGCAACATCCCATTGGCGCCGTACTTGATTCGCTTCAGCGGCGACAGCTTCGGCGGCATCGACCTGTTCGAGGTGCGAGTCGACGGCAGCGTGCTCGGCACGGTGCCTCCCCTCGGATACGGATCGGGCGGACCCGCCTACGGACACGTCTTCTACAGCGAACTGCTCTGGACGCCGGACGACTATGGCATTTATCTCATCGCTGTCCGGGCTAAAGCCTCCGGCTATGCAATGTACAGCGATTTCCTCGAGGTGGAAGTCACGGTCGGAGCGAGTGCAGAAATTGCGGAAGCGGTCGATTACCCGGGGCTTGCGATAATCCCCAACTGCACGCCCGACGATCTCGTCCCACCGACGTTGATCACGCCGTGGCACTACGCCTACCTCGGTACTGGACCGACGGAAGGTTCAATTCCACCGGATTTGTTCCAGTGGAGTTACTCCGGAAATTGCATCCCTGAGTTGTTCCGCATCCTCATGTCGCCCGACCCAGAATACGGCTGGGCGCGTATGGGTTATACCGATGATGGTTATCATACGACCTGGCCTCCCGCCGATGCCGAATACCCCCAGGGACCACTGGACCCGGCGACGATGTATTACTGGACCGTCAACGCCTGGACGGATGGTGTCCACGGCCCTGACTCAGCCATGCACGTCTTCTTCACCGGCCCCCTGTGCGCCTCCGTTTCGGAATTGGTCGCACCGGTATTGATCTCACCACACGACAGCGATACATACAGCAGCACCATCCTCAAACTGCGCTACGAACCCGGCGAGCCTGAATGCCTCCCAGAGGCCTACTTCATCGACCTGCAACCCGACCCTAACTTCGGCGGAACGTCGCTCGTGGGAGCCACATCGTCTCCGACCACATACGTGACGACGCCCGAGTTAGAAAGGTGCACGCGCTATTACTGGCGTGTGGCAGCTATTAAGAATCAGACCACCGGACCATTCTCGGAGACACGCTCCTTCTTCATAACCGGCGAGGATTTATTGTGTGCTGGGCAAGCGTCATCGCCGTTCATCAAAGCGCTGAAAGACCAGCAATGCTTGCAAGGTCCGGATCCGCAGAAGTATCCCATCCTGGGCTACTTCCTGACTGGAGAGACGGCCGCGATCGTGGCGCAAGACATCCGTGAGGAATGGTGGGTGATCGGAAATCCGGACGGCAACGATACCTGCTACGTGCGCAAAGTAGATAATCAGGAAACTGGCAACACCAGCGACGTTTCGAAATGGAACGACCCGGAAATCGAGGAGGAAGCGCCCCCACTCGTCTGCACGGAGGAACTCAAGGAAGATGACTGCATCGCCGCAGGTGGAACCTGGGTCGATGCTGTCGGAAGGGCGCCATATTGTAGCTGCGAGCGGTAAGTTCTTGATACACCCTAGAATTGAAACCCCACCTCTTCCATCGGGTGGGGTTTTTTTAACTCGGCACGAAAAGCCATGCCTTGCGCGTTCGATTCCGCGCTGGTCGCAATTCATTCCGTTGGCATCCGATCCCGGGCAGTAGGTTATCAAAGCAGACAGGCATCACTGGTAAAATGGAGATGATCCCAGAAATCATCTTCAAAGTAATATCCTTTCGAGGAAATCACATGCTGGATCGCATCGCCCACCTGCTTCTCGGAAGCCCTCTGCCGACGTCGGATGAAGTACACCGCCGGCTGTCGAAGATTCAAGCCCTAGCCATCTTTTCCTCAGACGCACTTTCGTCGGTCGCTTATGCGCCGGAGGAGATCATGCTGGTGCTGATCGTCGGGGGCACAACCTTGCTTCGGTTTTCCTTCCCCATCGCACTCTGTATCACCGTACTTTTAGCGATCGTGGCGACTTCATACTTTCAGACCATCCACGGTTACCCGTCCGGCGGTGGGGCATACATCGTCGCCTACGACAACCTCGGGTTATGGCCAGGATTGACAGCTGCAGCCGCGCTGCTCATCGATTACGTTTTAACCGTGGCCGTCAGCATCACCGCAGGGATGGCGGCAATCACGTCAGCCTTTCCGAATTTACAGCCGTTTTCGATTCCTATCGCCATGATGGCGATCTTGATCATCGCTTGGGGAAACTTGAGAGGGATCCGCGAGTCCGGTACCCTCTTCTCAATTCCCTCATACGCCTTTATCAGCCTCACACTCGCATTAATCGTCGCGGGTTTGGTTCGGTTAGTGGCCGGCACACTCCCACACACAGAAATTCCATTCTCTGCAGACGGGGTACAAGGTTTATCCATCCTGATTATCCTGCGCGCTTTCGCTTCCGGCACCACTGCCCTGACTGGCGTTGAAGCCATCAGCAACGGCGTCATGGCTTTCAAAAAACCGGAAGCGGACAACGCCGGAAAAACATTGATTACAATGGCAATCTTATTGGCAATCATGTTCATCGGTATCGTTTTTCTCACCTACCAGGTGGGCATTGTTCCCGGCGAACACGAGACCATTGTGTCCAAACTCGGCCGGGTCGTCTTGGGCAATGGCCTGGTCTATCTTTTATTTCAAGGTGCAACAGCGACGATCCTATTTCTGGCTGCCAATACCTCCTTTGCCGGTTTTCCGCGCCTTGCTGCCATCTTGGCTAAAGATCGCTTTCTACCGCGCCAGTTATCCAACGTAGGTGACCGCCTGGTCTTTTCGAACGGTATTCTGGCCCTGGCCATTATTGCCGCCGCGCTAGTCATCGGCTTCGGCGGGAATCCGCATCGTTTGATCCCCCTCTATGCGGTAGGCGTATTTCTTTCCTTTACGCTGTCCCAGACCGGGATGGTGCGTCTTTGGTCGCAGCGCAGGGGAATCGGATGGACCTGGAAAGCGAGCATCAACGGCTTGGGGGCATTGACGACGGGCATTGTTCTGCTCGTAATAGCCTCGACCAAATTCATTCGGGGAGCCTGGATCGTCGTTGTCTTGATTCCCATGTTCGTTGGAGTTCTCTACGCCATCAAGCGCCATTATCTGCGCGTTGCAGAACAACTTACACTTAAGGGTATGAAACCGAAGAAGTGGGACAAATCCTCCCCAACGAAACGCTATAAAGTGATCGTGCCGCTGTCCGGCTTGCATCGCGGCTCACTGAAGGCCCTGCATTTCGCCCGCTCGCTCTCCAAAGACGTAACTGCGGTCGTCGTGGATATCGAGCCCGAAGTCACCGCACGCATTAAGGAAATGTGGCCTCGCTGGGGAGGCGACGTCAAACTGACGGTCCTGCACTCGCCATATCGCTCGACCATCCAACCATTGCTGTCATTCCTAGATGATGTTGACCGGAGCGAACCCGAACGGGGTTTGGCCGTCGTCGTACTACCGCAGTTCATCCCAGCCAGATGGTGGCACACGTTGTTACACAACCAGACGGCGAAGCTGATCAAACGCGTTCTGCTCTACCGGCGGGGCTTGGCCGGGACGGACCGCGTGCTCATCGACGTGCCCTACCATTTACACCATTGATGGCATCTGACCACGGATTTGCGCTGAGTCGCTGAATTGAGGTGGGTCGGGCACCATGAGGTGAAAATTGAATTCGGAGTCTACTCAGGCTATAGTAGATGCATCGCACACAAAGGAAGCACACATGCGCCAACGTATCGAACCAATTCTTCTCACGCTGCTAAGCTATCTCGGATACTTGCTCACCTGGGGAATGGCCCAGGTGTGGGCAAAAGAACAAAGTGAAGCGGCAGCCTTCTGGTCTTTGCTGTTCTTCATGGTCATCCACGTAGCCGTATTTGGAATCGCCATTCCGCTTTACCTCACCCGGCGTTTCGGCCTTCAAGTTCCAGGCTCCAGCTCAAGTCGGGGAACGGTTATCGGATTGGCGGCATTGGTCTTGGTTTTCATTGCCGGGGTCTTTCTTTCCGGCTCGCTTGACACGCTATCGGCAACCCCCCCTTCACTATCGGGAATCGGAAAGTATCTACTTCTGTTTGTTCCCATGGCACTGGGGATATGCTTGCAGTGCTTCTTCCTGATTCCACGGATGGTGCAGACGGCGATGGAAAATAAACCCTGGCGTTCGATCGCATCGATCCTCCTTGGGGCATTGTCTGTCGGCATGGGGTTCTGGGTCGATCAGTTGTTCAACAACGCAGAGGACGCGTTGACCATGGCGATTCTGGGTGTGCTGCTCGTGCTGGGCATGCAGCAAACACGCTCGCTTTCCCTGACCTATCTCTTCTTTCTGCCCATCATGCTGGTCAACACGCTGGCGGAAGGCAAGTATTACGACTCGCCGTGGGCGGCATTGCTGATCGGCTTTGGAGTCTGTGCAATGGTGCTGATCTACTTCCGGCGTCCCGGATCCTCAAGCGCCTAAAGTCCGAACCGGATGTAGAAGGCCCTCAGGCGCTCACCCTACCGGCGGGCTCAATGTGTACCACCACGTCCACGATGGGCAGATTCGAATCCATCAGACGGTCTTTCACCTTGTGTCCGATGTAGTGCCCCTCGCGAATGGAAATCTCGCCGTCCACCTCGACGTGGATGTCCATCAGATAGCCCAGGCCGCTCTTGCGAATGCGGCACTTCTCGATGGCCATCACACCCTCGACGCCTGCGGCAATCTCGACGATCCGGCGTTCCACCTGCTCCGGAGCTGCAGCATCCATGACCTCGTTCAGCGCCGGGAGCATCAGGCGAACGCCGTTGAACAAGATCGCCCCGCTCGCCAACAGCGCAGCCCAATCATCCGCCGACTCGAAGCCCTCACCGCCGATCAAGGCGATGCTGATCCCTACGAAAGCAGCAAGAGAGGTGAGCGCATCCGAACGATGGTGCCAGGCATCGCTGCGCAGCGAACTGCTGCGCAACCTTTCGCCGATGGCGGTCATCCGGCGGTAGAGCAGTTCTTTGACCACAATGATGGCGCCCAAAACGACCAGGGTGAACCCGGCGGGCGCATTCTGCGGGGTGCGAATCTCTTGAAGGCTCTCAACGGCGATGAAAATAGCCGCGGCAATGAGGAAGAACGAGACGGACATCGCCGCCAGCGATTCGGCCTTCCCGTGGCCGTAAGGATGGTCCTCGTCGGGCGGCTTCGATGAAAACTGCAGCCCACTCCAGACAATGAGCGAGGAGAAAATGTCCGCCGTGGATTCGATACCATCGGCGATCAACGCGTAGGTGTTTCCCAGTACACCCGTGCTGATCTTGATCAACGCCAAAACCAGATTGATTGCAATAGCGCTGCCCGCGACCGTCAAGCCAGATTGAACGGAAGTCATTCTCATTTCCTTTTTATTAAAAATTGGAACACATTAAACCATACATCGAAGAGTTTGTCCCCCCGCAACCATCATGCGCCTAGCGCCGAATTGAAAGTGGCGTATGATAAACGGCAAAGAGGTACATAACCACATCGGGATGTGTAAAAAAGGAGAATGCTGTGCCGATCTCCTATCGCATTGACTCCGAACGAAATCTCGTGTTGGCTGAAGGCAGTGGCGTTCTCACCGATGACGATTTACTCGTCTTTCGTAAAAGGATAATCAACGATCCCGCCTTCCACTCCGGCATGCGCGAACTCGCCGACTTTCGCGCCGTCGAAAAGCACGTGCACACCACCGAAGGGCTCAATCGCTTCCTCGAGCAGGAAAAAAAGTATGCCGAAATTCTTGGAAGAGATTACCGCATCGCCATCGTAACGGGTTCAGACTTGCATTTCGGCTTCTCCCGCATGTATATCGTCGGCGTTGCGGATACGTTGCCCGAAGTGCAGGTCTTTCGCGACATGGACGAGGCGGAAGCGTGGCTGTTTGCCGTTACGAACGAGACGACGTAAACTCCAGAGCAGATGATCATCGGGCTTCAATCAAGATCCTATTCATACAACGATACGACCAAACTCACACGAAGTGAAATCACCGACACGCTTAATATGCCAACGTTCCTTTTTCGGCTGGCGAAGTATAATCACGATCGAACTGCGTTCGAAAATCAACAAAACCGGACGACAACAGCGTTATACGAAACGTGAGTCCGCGTTCTCCCGGAGGTGTTTCTCGTGATCAAGGTCTACCCGGTAGCCGAAGGGATTCCGAATAAAACCGATCGCCTCGGTCCACAACGCTGGATTCACGTCACCGACCCGACGGGCGCCGAACTCGCCCAACTCGAAAATATCGTCCAGCCCAAAGGACTCCTCGGTCACGTGTTCGATTTCGATGAACGTCCGCGCATCCTGCGGCGCGGAGAAGCCATCGTCATCGTGCTCCACTTCCCCCTGCGCCAGGCGCAAGATGCTCGCATTCCTTACATCACCATGCCCGTGAGTATCTACTTGCTGCCGGAGAACATCGTGACCATCGAACCGTGCGAGATGGGCGTGTCCGATAAATTTTCCCTAAGCCCGCCGTCCGGATTTGGCATGAAAGAGAAAACCAGCTTCGTTTTGAACATCCTCTCACACGCCGCATCGGAATATCTGGCCAGTTTGGAAGACATCAACCGCGTCACAGAAGAGGTGGAGGAACGCTTACAGCGCTCGCTGCACAACCGGGAAGTGCTCCAATTGTTGGACTATCAGAAGAGCCTGGTCTATTTCAGCACGGCGCTCAATTCCATCGAGGTTCTGCTGGAGAAACTGCGCAAAGGCGACATCCTCGAATGGTCTCCAGAGAACCAGGAGATGTATGAAGATGTATTGATCGAGATACGCCAGGCCGTGTATCAAGTCGATATCGCTCAGAACATCCTCACGCAAATGATGGATGCCTTTGCCTCCATCGTTTCCAACAATCTCAATACGGTGATGAAGTTCCTGGCCGCAATCACGATCGTCATCAGCATTCCCATGCTGATCGCCAGCCTGTACGGCATGAACGTCCCCCTGCCGGGTGAAACGAGCACGAACACGCTGGGGGTCTTGATCTTTCTGTCCCTCATTTTGTCGCTATTGGTGATCGTCCTCTTCCGCAGGAGGGATTGGCTTTAACTCACCCGTAGCGGAATTCCTCTCGCTTTACAATCCGTGCCAGGCCGATAGACGTTGCGGCTTGCGTTGATCCACAGAGCCAGGCACCGCAAGGATGAATGCATGCATTGGAGTACACGGAGGACGTAGACGTTGTGAGCAGGATCGAAACCTGGAAGCAGCGCGTTGAGCAGCTTAAAACCGAAACCTACGCCGTCTACCTGGCCAGCAAGGATCCCAGGGTGCCCTGGTATGCCAAAGCGCTGGTAGCTTTCGTCGTGGCCCACACGTTCAGCCCCATCGACTTGATCCCCGATTTCATTCCGGTCCTGGGAGTTCTGGACGACCTGATCGTGACACCTTTGGGCATCGCGCTGGCGCTGAAGATGATTCCCGAGCCGGTCATGCTTGAGTGCCGCTTGAAGGCGCGGGAGAGAATGCTGTCCGGGAATCCGACGAGCAAGCTGGGCGCAGCTATAGTGGTTCTCATTTGGCTTCTCGCGGCGGGTCTGGTGATTGTAGTCATCGCACAAGTCTGCAGACGAAGAGTCCATCATCTTTAGAATTGAAGCCGATCTCCCGTCTACACGGGGACACCGACGTCGGATGAACGTCAGCTTGCCTTCCTGTATCACCCTTCGAACTCGGCGATAATCGTTGCAAGCAAACACCATCGCGCTTCTCGATGTAATCCCTCGGGAAAGCGAATTTTTATTGTCCGGAGGTGCTCCATGAACGCATCCCCAAAGTCGAATGAGAACGCTGGGATTCCCTGGAGAGGACTCATCACCCTTTTGATCATGATCGCACTCATGCCGTGTGTACTCTTCCTCTGCGCCGGCCGCCTCGATTGGTGGGAAGGTTGGGCTTACACGGCCAACGCGCTGATCGTACTCGTTTCCAGCCGTGCCCTCGTCCTGATTAAAAGCCCGGACATGGCCAGAGAGCGCTCGGAAGCCGGTAGAAAGGAAGACGTTAAATCTTGGGACCGATTCCTAATGCCTGTGACAGCTCTCGTCGGGCCGTTCGTCGCCTGGATCGTCGCCGGATTGGACGAGCGTTTCGGCTGGACACCCGATCTGCCCGATGGGATCCAGATCGCCGCATTGTTGGTGATCTTCCTGGGCAGCAACGTGGGCACCTGGGCCATGCTGACCAACCGCTTTTTCTCCTCCCAGGTGCGCATCCAACGCGATCGCGGCCAGACCGTCGTCAGCTCGGGCCCCTATCGTTTCGTGCGCCACCCGGGATACGCCGGTGGGGTGCTGTCCTGGATTGCCGGCCCAATTTTCTTCAGTTCGTATTGGGTTGTGATTCCTACTGTCATCGTGATTGCACTAATGGTGGTCCGTACGGCGCTTGAGGATCACATGTTGCTAGAAGAGCTTCCAGGGTATAAAGAATACGCCCAGAAGGTGCGCTACCGCCTGCTGCCCGGGATTTGGTAAATTTAACGCACCTGCCGATCGGATGAGAAGATCAATAAAATCCCTTTCGTAACGGCAAACGAATGAGATGAAGCAAATTCCTGCATCGCACATAGATTTATTGAAGGGATCGCAGCGGGTGAGCCTTTCGATGATCGGGGCCGATGGGCACCCACTGCTCGCGCCGGTACATTGCATACCGGAAGGCGACGACCTCCTGCTTGCCATCGAGCGAGGGTCGCCAGCGGAAAGCAACGTGCGGCAAAACCCCAGGGTCTCCGTCCTCGCCTATGATCGCGGGAATCCGTGGCACAACATGGAAATCCGCGGGGAAATCGTCGAGATAGGAAGGGATGATGATTCCCTGCCCGATCAACTGCGGGAGACCCACACCGCAGTCAGCGTGCGCATGACGCCGATACGCATCCGTGTAGAGGGTTGAAACGTAGATATGATTTCGATTCCCGCCTCCCACCTTGATTTACTCGTCGAAGCCAATCACGCCGTGCTCAGCACCATGATGCCGGATGGCACGCCGCAGTCCAGTGTGGTGTGGGCGGATTACGATGGCGAACATGTCCTCATCTGCACGACACGCGAACGACAGAAGGGACGCAACGTGCAGTCCAACCCCAAAGTGGCTTTACTGATTGTGGATCCGAAAGACGATCGGCGCTGGCTGGCAATTCGAGGACTGGTCGTAGAGATCACGGAGGAAGACGCCGAAGAAATCCTCGACGATCTGGTGCGGCGCTACACCGGCAAGGCGCATTATTACGGCGACATCTTCCCCGTCGAACAACGGGAAAAAGAGACTCGCGTGACGGTGAAGATCGAGCCGCTTGAAATCGAAGTTGGAAAACAGCCGGCGACCGTCGCTTCCCAGAAGAAGGATGCGATTCGACGGGCGCTGCGAACCGATCGCACCATCGACATCATCACCACCGGCGCTAAATCGGGCCTGCCGCGCTGCATCGAAATCTGGTTCACCAACGTGGGTGGGCGCATCATCATCTGCGGCACGCCGGACGCCAAAGGCGAAAAAGGTCCCCGCACGCCGCGCGATTGGTTGGCCAACCTGAAAGCCCACCCGCAGTTCACCTTTTGCTTGAAGGAATCGCTGCGGGTCGAACTTCCCGCACGAGCGGTCGTCATCGAGGACCCTCAGGAACGGCGGCGCTTGATGAGCGCCCCGGAGACGAAGTGGTACCGCGATCAAGTCTACTCGATCGACGATCTCGTCGCCGCCAGCCCGATCGTGGAAGTGTTCTTCGACGACTTCCCCGATGAATCAAGCGACTCATTTGAAAGCCAAACCATAGAGACCGGGCGACCCATATAAGTAATGCAGGCCACTTTCTTATCGAGTGCATCGAGCCGCATTACCCATCGCGGCGGTCCTGCGTGGATCGGACGAATCGGATTTCCCACCCGAAGCCCGGAATTTAAACCGACACGAGATGCAGCTCACAGGCCATCAATCCAGGCAGACAACATTGCGCGCTTCATGCACTGCAATATACAATGCTGGTCAACCAGCGGAAGTTTGGCGGTCATCGACAGTAAATTTCGATCCTGAAATTATCGCCTCGAAGTGACAGGTCTTTTCGATTTTCTGCGCTTGGCCGACAAATCTGCATAACTTAATGGGTTCTACGTGGGAGGGATTCCATGACGATTTTCGAGGAAATACTACAGGAAGAAGCTGCGCAGAATCGCAAGCGCCATCGTCTTCTGCTGCCCTTTGTGCTCTTGGGTGTGCTTATCGTTGCCCTGTTCTGCCTGATCCCGATATTGTCTGGCTCGAGCGAAAATGCAGGGACCACCGCATCCATCTTCTCAAGTATGTGCGCCATCTTTTGCCTGGTCCCTGCGCTCTTCGCGGTTCTGGCGGCTCCGATCTGGTACGATTCCTACCGCAGCTTCAAACAACGCCAAACCGCCCTGGAAGAACTGCCCGCTTCTGGCGAGGCCAGGCTGGCCTACGCGGTGAATTGGTATAAACAGCGGAAGTGGGTCAACGTCCCACCGGAGTGGGCCAAGGAAGGCGTGGTGCGGCTGTGCGAGGAGAAACACTTTAACCTCCTGACGGCGGCGGTGGCCTTGCTGACGGGAAACATCTTAAAGTACGGGGAACAGTTACACAAAGTGCAGGTCATTGAGTTTGAATTGACGCCGGAAGGTCGGGTTTCGATCTCCCCGGTTGATAATCCATAGCCGGGTTCGCCGGCACGTTTATCTTTGCCTTAAAATGGCGTAGAATGGAAATAGGCTTTTGGGTTGATTGGCCGATGGAAAGGGATTGATCGCATGCCCGTTTCATTTCACGTCGAGACGCAGAGCGGCATGGCCATCGTCACCTGCTCGGGAGAACTGCGGGGCAGCGACGCCATGGAAGGTGTGGAGGCGCTGTGGAAGAACCCCGATTGGGCAGGCAAGTCCGCCGTCTGGGATTTTCGCACGGCGAAATTCATCATCACCGCGACGGAGGTTCAAGAGCTCGCCGATTTCGTATTGTCCAACCAGCGCGACACGCCGCCCGAAAGAGTCGCCTTCGTCACGGGACGAGACGTCGACTTCGGATTGGCGAGGATGTTCGAAGCCTTCCGCAGCGATCCACGCACGGCCTTTCGAGTGTTCCGGAATTTCGACAAAGCCCTGCGCTGGGCGAGTGCAGGGGATTCCAACAACGTTTGACGGACGTCCATATAAAACGATGGGAAAACCGCATCCGGTGTGGGTGCGGTTTTAAGTTGCCCATTTTCAGATCGATGCTTCCTTTCACCGCATGACTCGTTGTTGCCCGCAATGCGGTGTTGGATATATGATAGAGGCCATGAGGCGATCCATCTGGATCACCGGGGCGTGGAAAGGATTAAGCCATGCCGGTCACGTATCGCATCGATCCCCAACGCAATCTTGTCACTTTCACAGCCTACGGTGTGCTCAAAGAACACGAATATAAAGAAATCCGTGCCAGGCTCGTTGAAGATCCGCGCTTCCAGCCTGGAATGAAGCAGATGGCGGACTTCCATTCCGTCGAAAAACAATTGTTCACGAAGGAGGGACACGATTGTTTCATCGAACAGGAAACCGCCTTGAAACCCTTGCTGGGAAATTATCGCCAGGCGATCGTGGCATACTCCGATCTGCACTTCGGCCTCACCCGGCAGGTGCTCGCCGAGCTGGGCGAATCCCCGAAAAACACGCAGGTCTTCCACAGCCGAGAAGAGGCCGAAACCTGGCTCTTCGCTGACGACGATCGCGGCTGAGGGCGGCAAGACCGTCCATTCGGCCGCCACTTGAAGCAAGAGGGGGCAAACGTGCCCATCAGCTATCGCATCGACTCCGAAAGCAACCTCGTCATCGTTGAGGCGCAGGGCGTACTGCGGGCCGGCGATTACATCGCCGCGCGCGCCTGGATGGCGGACGATCCCCAACTGCAGCCCGGCATGAATCAACTGCTGGATTTTCGTGACGTCGAGCGACACGAATTGACCATCGAACTCTACAGCCGCTTCGTTGAGCTGGAGCGTTCACTGCAAGATCGATTCGGCGACTGCCGCATCGCCGTGGTGACCCGCTCGGATCTGCATTACGGCTTCACGCAGATGTTCGGGGTGGAAATGGGGAACGTGCGGCCCGATTATCGGGTCTTTCGCGAAATGGAGGAGGCCGAAGGATGGTTGTTTGGGGAGGAGGAGCGTTCATCCACTTGAACAGGGATGAAATAATTTTACACATTCGATCTCAATACTCCCTGCGATGAATAAGCTTCCGAATTACCTCTTGAAACCGGCATCTGGAATCCTGTACGATTAA
>Ga0315534_1000308_pt1 | contig 32957 bp, 37 predicted proteins | sample SalMarSW160240MG_FD_203094 | JGI IMG/M metagenome (GOLD analysis project Ga0315534, IMG submission 203094) | Salt marsh sediment microbial communities from the Plum Island Ecosystem LTER, Massachusetts, United States - Salt Marsh Sediment SW1602-40 ...
AAGGATCACGGGCTCACTGCGCCGTGCCCAAATTGACCGTTCAGCAATTCCTGCCGATCCTTGATCTTGGGCCACAGCTCGTCCACAAAATGTTTCGGTCCACGCCAGCTAAAATCCGACCAGGTTCGCTGGGGTATGAGATAGCGCGAAATAAGATACATCATGGCGCGCATCGATTGGCATTCGTCGTCATTCAGTGTTTCGCCGTTTGCATAGCGTTCAATAAGGTTCAGACCTCGATCTCCCTTGTACCCATTCAACACGAAAGCCTCCTCTAGCGCTGTAAACCTATTAAAACTACCTACTTACCAGATCATTCAGCGCAGCTGCTGGACGTTGTTTCGCAAGCGAGAAAGCGCCTGGGATTCGATTTGCCGCACACGCTCACGCGTGATCCCCATGCGATCTCCCACTTGCTGGAGCGCATAGGTTTGGCCGTCCTGAAGGCCGTAGCGGAGCATGATCACCTTAGCCTCGCGCGGCGATAAATCTTCCAGCACTTCGCGAACGCGGTCATGGATCAAGCTCGTCTCAGCCGCCTCCTCTGGAGATTCCGCTTCGTCATCCGGCAGCATGTCGCCCAAAAGTCGACCATCTTCATCATCCTGTGGTGTCTCGAGCGAGAGTGGGTGCTGCGCGATCTTGATCGTGTCGCGAACCTCGTCTGGCGACTTTGCCAGGGTTCGCGCCAGTTCCTCCACCGTGGGTTCGCGGCCTAAATCCTGCGCAAGTTCGTGCCTGGCATAATTCAGCCGGTTGATTTCGGTCTTTTTATGAACCGGAAGACGGATCGTCCGAGCATGATTGTCGATCGTGCGGGTGATCGCCTGGCGAATCCACCAAGTGGCATAGGTGCTGAAGCGAGTGCCCCGATCGGGGTCGTATTTCTTCGTCGCACGGATCAGCCCGATAATGCCTTCCTGCACGAGATCGATGAACGGCATACCGCGGGAACGATATTTCTTGGCCACACTGACGACGAGGCGCGTGTTCGCCATGAGCAACCGCTCGCGGGCCGCCGAACCGGCTTCGATAATGGAGTACAGTTCCGCCTTTCGCTTTTGGCTGACTTTCCCCTGTAAAAGTTCCTTGCGAGCTTTGCGTGCCCGCTGCAGACTGCGCGTCAGTGACACTTCTTCCTCGGCCGTGAGCAGTGGTGTTTGTGTGATTTCATCCAGATATGTACGCCGCAAGTCCTCGATATCAATCAGCGCAGGAAAATGACTGAGCACATCTTCGTCCTTCTCGCTCGATGAATCCGTAGCTTGATGCGCTTCATTGGCATCTTCTTCGATGGAAAAACTATCTTCCAACAATTGATCCTCTTTACCATTTGGTCTCATGATTCGCTCTCACTTCTCTCGTGAACTCTCTTTGAGCTTACGAAACGATTTTGAAAACCCCCCTATCTGGCTCGATATTATCATGTTTTTTGAATAAAGATTATTAAATTTATATTAATTTATCTAATTATGGGCTATACGAAATCGACATTGAAAGCCGTTGCGATCCCACTTCCTCATCGAACGCCGGTCGCCTTGGCAGTTCGACAGGGCACAGGTTGAACCAAGGTGTAAAGAAAAACCAAGCGAAATCGCTCGATTTCGCTTGGTTACCGATCACCATTCGTGACCGCCGTATAGGATGTGCGATACGAACTGTAATTTCCCCTCAGACGTCCAGGTTGCGCACCTCGCGCGCGTGGGTTTGAATGAAACGCCGCCGCGGCGGTACAGCAGAACCCATCAGCATATCAAAGGTTCGATCCGCCGCTGCGGCATCCTCGATCGAAACCTGAAGCAGGGTCCGATTCGAAGGATCCATGGTCGTCTCCCAGAGTTGTATCGGGTTCATTTCGCCAAGACCCTTGTAGCGCTGCAAAGACGCCGCTTTGGCCTTGACGCCCAATTCCTTCATGATCTTTTCACGCTGTGCTTCGGTGTAAGCGTACTGGATCGATTTCTTGTGGCCGATACGATACAACGGCGGCTGCGCAATGTAGAGATGCCCCTCGTCAATCAGCTCCGGCATGTAACGGAAGAAAAACGTGAGCAGCAGCGTACGGATGTGTGACCCATCCACATCCGCATCGGTCATGATGATCACGCGACCGTAGCGCAAACCGGTAAGATCAAAACCATCGCCGATGCTGGTGCCCAAAGCCGAGATCAGCGTCTTGACTTCGTTGTTGGAAAGAATCTTATCCAGGCGGGCGCGTTCGGTGTTGAGGATCTTGCCTCGCAGCGGAAGAATGGCCTGAAAGTGACGATCTCGCCCTTGCTTGGCGGAACCACCTGCCGAGTCACCCTCGACGATGTACAACTCGCATTTATTCGGATCCCGTTCCGAACAATCGGCGAGTTTCCCGGGAAGGGTGAGACTCTCCAGGGCGCTCTTGCGAATGACCAAATCGCGCGCTTTACGAGCCGCATCTCTGGCCCGCGCCGAAGTGAGGCATTTTTGAACAATCGATTTTGCCGCTCTGGGATTCTCTTCCAGGAAGGCAGTAAACGCTTCGCCGAGTACTTGCTGCACCTGCGTCTGCACCTCGGCGTTCATCAACTTCACCTTCGTCTGGCTCTCGAATTGGGGATCAGGGTGTTTGATGCTCACGATGGCCGTAAGACCTTCTCGCGTGTCGTCACCGGAAAAGTTTTGATCGGTGTCCTTAAGTAGGCTGTTCTTGCGCGCATAATCGTTGATCGTGCGCGTTATCGCCGCACGCATTCCGGTGAGGTGCGTGCCGCCATCCACCGTGTTGATCGTATTGGCGAAGGAGTACACCGACTCCGCATAGGCATCGGTATACTGCAGCGCAACTTCGATGGCCGTGTCATCGATTTCCTTTTCGACGTGCACAGTCGAATGCAGCGTAGTGCGGTTACGATTGAGGTAGCGGACAAAGGATGTGATCCCGCCCTCGAAATAGAAGGTCATGCCGCGGTCGCTGCGTTCATCGATCAGGTTGATTGTGACGCCGCGCGTTACAAACGCCATTTCACGGAAACGCTGCAGCAGAGTTTCGAAACGATAATTGAGATCGCCCTTGAAGATTTCACGATCGTATCGAAAGCGCACCTTCGTACCGTGAGCATTTTTCGGTGCTTTCCCGATGACTTCCACGGGACCGGTCGGCGCACCGCGTTCATATCGCTGCGCGTGGACCTGGCCATCCAACTTAACTTCGACCTCACACCATTCCGATAGTGCATTTACGGCCGAAACACCCACACCATGCAAGCCACCCGAAACCTTGTATATTCCGCCACCGAATTTGGCGCCGGAATGTAAAATTGTCATCACAATTTCCAGGGCCGGTTTTTTCTTCTGCGGATGGATGTCCACTGGAATGCCGCGGCCATCGTCCTCGACCGTCACACTGCCGTCCTCATGGAGATAGACGTCGATGTTTTGACACACGCCGGCAAGCGCTTCGTCGATCGAATTGTCCACCACTTCGTACACCAGATGGTGCAGCGCTTTGATGTCCGTGCCACCGACGTACATACCCGGCCTGCGCCGGACGGCTTCCAGGCCTTCGAGGACCTGGATGTCTTTTGCTGCGTAACTGCTGATATCTTGCTTACGCTTGGTCACTATCTACTCCTCTTGCGAACATCGGAACCATGCGAACGCCACTCGTTAACCTTTACCACGCACAGGATTTCGACGCCGAGACGATAATGGCCGCACGGCGAATGCTACGCCGAAGGGCCTTCGGAGTCATTTGCGGCCAGTACGCCATCCATCGATGAAGTCATCAACGCCGCCAGCCACTCTCGGCGCTCCTGATAAAAAACATAGCTTGCGGCGAGAAACGTCGCGGCCACGAATGCATGTCCGAAGACCGCCAAAGCCATCAACCAGGATTCATTCCCGGGCAAGCTCCAGACGTAGCGCCGCGCCGCCAACGTGATCCCGCACACCAAAAAAAGAAACAGCACGGTGCTCATGAAATTCATGCGCACAAAATATACGCTCTCCAACATGGAACGCACCAACCCGAAACCTTTGAGCACAATCCCGTGGATGGAAAAGAACAAGTAGATCGCCAGCCACGAGCTTATGCTCAAGTAGCTGATCATGAGTGTTATACCCAGGATCTCTCCAATTTGTCCACCTAAAACGAAACCGGTGAAAGCGATCAACAACGAAGTGATCAACGCAAACAACAAGGCGACGATGAATGCGCCCAATCCCAGTACGAGCGAGCGCACCCACGTGACCCAACTGGAGCGAAAGTCCGCATCCGGAACGACTTGGCCGGCTACCCTGCGATGGAAAAATACGCCGAAATAAATCCCGGCAACCAGGCAGGTCACCCAGATCAGGAGCGCAAGGCCCGCATTATCGACTATGAACACCGCAGGTTTTCCGATGGGTGTCTCCATGGGGAAGAGAGAAGCCATCAAACTCGGGATACCTGGCGAAAGGCTACCCAGTCCGACCAGAAGATTGAAAGGCACTCCCAACGGAAACACGCTCAAACCGCTCAAAATATTAAGTCCACGACTGATCTCTTCGTAGCTCAATGCTGCATTGTCGATATCTGTAAAGTCAGCTGCCGAAGTGTCGATTAAAGCCAGGTCTTGAGGGATCAGGGGTTCGATCGAGATGTGCGGACCGAACCACAGAAATAGATCCAGCAGTAGAATGGGAAGGATCAATTGTGGCTTCGCAGCCACCCGATCGAAACCCGTTGCGATGGACGAAAACACACCAATCGGTCTCGATTGTGATTCATTCATGGGATCATTCACGAAATTGGATTTTACCATACAACCCTGCAACGTGCCGTATCACTGCGGCGGTTTTCGAGCTTTAATCAACGCTACTCCGCCTATTCGGCGACGCCGCCCCATACCTGGTTTGACCGGTCTGCACGACTCCATTAGAATGGTTGCACGGGAGCTTCGATTGCCGAAAACCATCGTTCTATTGACGGATTTTGGAACCCAGGATGCGTACGTCGGCATCATGAAGGGCGTCATCGCCAGTATCGACGCGCAAGCGTGTATGATCGACCTTTCGCACAGCATCCCACCCGGCGACGTCCATCGCGCCGCCTTCGAATTATGGCGAGCAGTAAACTACTTCCCCAAGGACGCCATCTATCTCACCGTCGTCGACCCCGGCGTGGGGTCGGCGCGGCGCTCCATCGCAGTCAGGTGGTCGACATTCACCGCAGTCGGCCCGGATAACGGCGTCTTCTCCTATCTTTACATGAACGAAAATCCGCTCGCCGCAGTTGAACTGACCAACACGAGCTATCATCTCGAACCTACCAGCCAGACTTTCCACGGGCGGGACATTTTCGCTCCCGTTGCGGCTCATCTTTCGACTGGTGTCCGCTTGAAAAATTTAGGCAAAGCCATCGAGCATCCGATCCGTTTTCCCATGCCCCTGCTCCAGATCGAGCGGGGACCGACGATTCGGGGCGTTATCATGCACGCCGACCGCTTCGGCAATCTCATCACCAGCATCGGTTATCTGAAGCACGAAAGCGATGCGCTTACCTTCGATCCCTGGCTGCCCGAGCTGCCTCGTGTTACTTTTACAGGAGAAACACACGTCTACCTGAAGAACCATTATCCGCTTCCGATCCATTCGACGTTCATGGAAGTCCCGCAAGGTCGACCCGTGGCCTATATCGGCAGTTCGGGCCTGCTCGAGATCGCAATCAACGCCGGGAGCGCAGCCGAAACCCTGAATCTATCTCCTGAACAGCGCGTATTACTCCACTGAGAGGAAACATTATGCCCAGTTTTCTTATCGAAGGCCGTCATCCGCTACACGGTGAAGTAACACCTTCCGGAAATAAAAACGCCGCACTTCCTTTATTGACGGCCTGTCTCCTGACCGACGAAGCCGTCACGCTGCACAACGTGCCCTCCATCGGTGACGTAAGCACGATGCGTCTTCTGCTTGAGAGTCTCGGAGTCAAGATCGAACTGCTTACACCCAATTCTTGGAAACTTCAAGCGCAAGAAGTGCGCCTCGCCGATTTGGATCCGGATCTCTGCCGCAGCATCCGCGCTTCCATTTTGTTGGCCGGCCCCATACTGGCGCGAACGAAGGGCATCGACATGCCGCCGCCAGGCGGGGACGTGATCGGACGACGACGGATCGATACGCATTTGCTTGCCCTGCAAGCACTTGGGGCAGAAGTGAAATACCACGATAGAGAGATCAAACTCTCGGCGCCGAACAGATTACAGGGAACCGAAGTCCTGTTGGATGAAGCGAGCGTGACCGCTACGGAAAACACAATCATGGCCGCGATCACCGCTGAAGGCGCCACCGTCATTCGTAACGCCGCCTCCGAGCCGCACGTACAAGACCTGTGTCATTTCCTCAACGTGCTCGGCGCGAAGATCGAAAATATCGGTTCGAACACACTGCTGATCCACGGAGTCGATCAATTACACGGCGGCGAATTCACCATCGGTCCCGATTATCTCGAAGTCGCCAGCTTCATCGGAGCGGCGATCGTGACCGACGGGGAGGTCACCATCCGCAAAGCTGCCCCGCAGCATCTGAGCATGGCGCGCCTCGTGCTGGGACGTCTCGGAGTCCACTGGGACGTCGTTGGCGAAGATATCTACGTACCGGCCGAGCAAGATTTGACGATCGAACAGGACGTCGGCGGAAAAATCCCCCAAATCAACGTCATGCCCTGGCCGGCTTTTCCCACCGACCTGATGAGCATCGCCATCGTGATCGCCTCGCAGTCCAACGGAACCGTACTCTTCCACGACTGGATGTTCGAGACGCGCATGTTCTTCACCGACAAACTGGTCTCCATGGGGGCGCGCATCATCCTTTGCGACCCTCATCGCTGCATCGTGCAAGGTCCAAGCCCTCTCGTTGGGGAAATATTGGAAAGCCCCGATATCCGCGCCGGCCTAGCGCTGACCCTCGCCGCACTCGCCGCCAAGGGCACTTCACACATTCGCAACATCAGCCAGATCGAACGGGGATACGAACGCATCGACGAAAAGCTGCGTTCCCTCGGTGGCCACATCCAGCGCCTGGAAGACTGATTACGAGCGGCATAAATTCAATATTCGCGGCAGAACCCTGCAGCGAACCGATTTCATACGGACCGGGGAGGTTGCACCTCGGATGTATCAACTTGTCTGCGTGAGTGCATCGGCCCGAACGACTTCTTCTGCCAAACTGCGGTAGGCATCCGCTATGGGGCTGTGGGGCTTGTAGGCCAGCACGGATTTCCTCGCCGCCGGCGCTGCCATGACCGCTTCGTCGACTTCGATCACCGTCTGGAAGACTCGCTCCTGAAAGACAGCGCGCAGTTCTGTCACCACCTGCCGCGAATGGTCCGAATCACGCCGGAACATCGTTGGCAAAAGCCCGAGCAAATCCAACTCTGGACGCACGCGTTTCTGCACCAGCCACACCGTTTCTAACAACGCCCGGATTCCTCGCATCGCAAGGTATTGGCAGCCCACGGGAATAAGCAGTTCGTCTGCAGCCACCAGAGCATTGACGGTCAACAAACCCAGGCTGGGCGGTGTGTCGATGAGCACGAAGTCCACCGCCTCGCTTTTATCTCCAATCGCCTGGCGCAAACGTTGCGTGGAATGTTTTAGGCGGGTCAACGAATAATCCGCCGCGGCGAGGTCCACGCCCGCCGGAACAAGCCACAGGCGCTTTTCGACCGGTTGGACGAGACGCTCGAGCGTCACATCGTCGTTCATCAGCAATGCGTAGGTTGAGGTCTGGAGTTGATAGGGATCAACTCCGAAACTGGCGGTTAATCCGGCTTGCGGGTCGACGTCGATCAACAACACGCGCAGATCACGCTCGGCCAGCGCCGCGCCCAGGTTGACCACGGTGGTCGTCTTTCCGACGCCGCCCTTCTGATTGGCCACAACGATCACGCGCCCCATAAGCGTGAGTATAGTGCACGCATGTCGGCCTAGCAATACAAACAAGTTCGGCAAAACACGGTTGCCCGATAATGATGCTATTGCCAATTGACCGCTAACGACCCTTACGGTATAATCCTCCGGCGCTGTTAACGCAGCCCGATTTCTTAATCGATATATGTTTGGATAGGATCAAATGCCGAAGCGAACGTATCAACCGAAAAAACGCCGCCGGTTACGGGTTCACGGATTCCGCAGTCGAATGAAGACACGCGGTGGTCGTGCGGTTCTTAAATCACGACGCCAGAAAGGTCGGTACCGTCTTTCCGTGCGGATGAATGATCATGTTAAGAAGGTCAACTGGAAAGCCTAGCGAAGCGACCACACGAGAGACGGTTGCCTGCCCGACAGATACGCCATTCAGACCAGATGGATGAACCGGAAATATCGGCTCAAAAGTGCGTCCGATTTCAAGCGGGTGCGGCGTAATGGGAAATCCTATGCCCACCCGCTCGTTATTCTTGTCGTGTGCTCGAACGAGCTATCCGCGATCCGTATCGGCGTCCAGGCTGGCAAATCGATGGGAAACGCCGTACGACGCAACCGCGCCAAGCGTAAGTTGCGCAGCGCGATTCAAAAATACTTGCCCGACCTTCAGCGTGGACGGGACGCGATTCTAATCGCCCGTCCCCCGCTGAACGAAGCAGATTGGATTGCGATTCACACTGCGGTCAAAAGAATGTTTGAGCAAGCGGGAATGTTTGTGGAAGTAGAGGAATGATGGACAGCGAATATCAAAAGATACCCGCAACAGAACACGAACCAGATCTTTCCGAAATTCCGTTTACCTTGCGGAATCTTCCGCGCTTACCCGCGCTCACGCTCATCCGCCTTTACCAAAATACTTTTGCTCGATTGATCCCCGTAGCGGTGTGCCGTTTTGAACCGACGTGCTCGCACTACGGTTACCAGGCGATCGTCAAATACGGCCTACTCAAGGGTGGCTGGATGGCGATCCGCCGTATCATGCGCTGCAATCCCCTCAACCCGGGTGGATTTGACCCGGTGCCATAGGTGCTAAATGTCGAAAAACCTGCGTAAAAAATTCTACCTTGCAACCATACTCGGCCTGCTGCTCATCGCGCCGCTTCTGCTGACGGGTTGTAGCGGCAGCGCCTTCGCGGCCTCCAGCTGGCCCGGTTTGACGATCGATGGCTCAACGCTCTACGTCGCCTACGGGACGGCGATCTATGCGATCAACGTGGAGAGTGGAAGTGAACTCTGGCGCTTCCCGGCTGAAGCTGACCGCCTGCTCAGTTTCTACGCACCGCCAGCTGTCAGTGACGGCGGTCTGGTGATTGTTGGAGGCTACAACAACGCGGTATACGCCCTCGATGTGGACACGGGCGCCGATTCAGCCTGGCCGGCTGCATTTGAAGGTGCCCAAGACCGCATCATCGGGTCTCCGCTGATCGCCGGCGATTGGGTGCTGGTGCCTTCGGCAGACGGCCGTTTATACGCCATCGACGCTGATTCCGGCGAAGCGGTCTGGGACAAACCGTACCAGGCGTCCGAAGACCCGGGACCACTTTGGTCTTCCCCGATCGTCACCGAGGGAACCATCTACCTCGCATCTCTCGATCATCACGTCTACGCCATCGATCTTTCCAGCGGGGAGGAAATATGGCGAACGGTGGATCTCGGCGGTGCGATTTCCGACTCACCGACACTCAGCGACGGCTTGATACTGGTGGGAACCTTCTCAGAATCTTTGGTCGCCATAGATTCCGAAGATGGTGCAGTCCGATGGACGTTCGATACCGCCGATTGGGTTTGGAGCAGCCCGGTGGTTTTCGACGGCGTGGCCTACTTCGGCGATACCTCCGGGATCGCTTATGCCGTCGACGTTGAAAATGGCAACGAACTCTGGCAAAAGTCGATCGACGGCGTCATAGGGGCTTCCCCGGCCGTCGATGAAAACGGCGTTTACTTCGTCACCGAAACTGGCGTCGTACACGCCGCCAACCCGACTACCGGCGGTGCAATTTGGCCGAATGATGCAAATCTCGAAGGAGAACTGCTTTCGGACCCAGTCTTGTACGATGGTCAGCTGCTTATAGGCGCGATCGCGCAAGAGTGTATCGTGTACGCCGTCGATATCGATTCCGGCAGAGCGGGATGTTTTTTCTCGCCTGAGGGACAATAGGGATACGCCAACGATGTGGAATTCACTCATACTTCAACCGATGGCCAACGCCCTGCTGCTTATCTATCAGCTATTGGGCACCGGACCAAACACTTTTGGATTGGCCATCATTATTTTCACGATCCTCGTACGATTAATTACCCTGCCGTTCACCTATCAATCGATGAAAAGCTCGATGATCATGCAAGAACTGCAGGGATCGAAAAAATGGAAGAAACTCCAGGAAAAATACAAGGACGACAAGCAGAAGCTCGCCGAAGAGCAGATGAAGCTGTACAAGGAGAAAGGCTACAATCCATTCAGCGGGTGTCTTCCCACCCTGCTCAACCTGCCGATCATCCTTGGTTTATACCAGGCGATCATCCGCACGATGGCGGCTACTCCCGTTCAGCTGCTCGATCTCTCAAAACTGATCTATCCCTTCACATCGAGCGCCTTGATCCCGCTGAACAGCACCTTCTTATACATGAACCTTGGACAACCGGAGCGATTAGCCCTTCCCTTCCTCGAAGGGATTAGTTTCCTGCAAGGGGGTATCCCGCTCCTGGCGATCGTGGTCGCCGTGACGACGTACTTTCAATCCAAGCTGACGACCCCCCCGGCGAGTGCGGATCAGCAAGGCAGCGGGATGATGCAGATGATGTCGATTTACATGCCGCTCATTATGGGTTACCTGGCCTTCTCGTTCTCTTCAGGTCTTGCGCTCTATCTGGTTGTCTCCAACGTTCTGGGGATCATCCAGGGTTTCGCCGTTCGTAAATTACGCGAGAATGCCGCGGCGGGATAATCCTGTCGTGGGCTTGTCACGCCATGAGGACAGATGATGTCAGAGATGAGAACCAGCCTTGAAGTCATCGCTCCCAACGTTGAAGAAGCCATCGCCCGAGGGGCGAACGAACTCGGCTTGCCGCCCGAAGCTTTCGACGTCGAGGTCATCGACGAGGGAGGCCGCGGCTTTCTAGGATTGGGAAACCGCCAGGTAAGAGTGCGTCTCACCATTCGTGAATCCGCCTCGCCACCGACGCAGCAGCAGCCATCTGCGCAAGTGCCTTCCGAGGCTGCGCCCGAAGCGGAAAATGAAGACGCCGAAGTCGTGCGGATCGCTCGAGAGACGGTAGCCGAGTTGTTACAGCGAATGGGCGTCCGCGGTGATGTTGAAGCCAGATGGGGCGAAACGGACGAAGAAGGAAGAATCCGTCCACTTCTCGTCGACATCCACGGTGATGATTTGAACATCCTGATCGGCCGCCGCGGCAAGACGCTCTACGCGCTGCAGTACATCACACGCTTGATTCTGGGCAAAGAACTCAAACGTCCCGTTGCCGTCGTGATCGATGTCGAAGGCTATCGAGCTCGCAAGGAAAAGCAACTGCGCCAGCTTGCACGCCGCATGGCGCAGCAAGCGCTGGAAACCGGGCGCACCATGACCCTCGAACCGATGGCGCCGAATGAGCGGCGCATTATCCACATCGAATTGCGCGACGACCCGAACGTCAACACTGTCAGCATCGGTGAAGGGGACCGCCGAAAAGTCACCATCGTGCCTGTCGATTAGAGAACCTGACAGACCATGACATCTCTCGCGGAGATTCATCGTTCGACTGAGTTCGCTCCCATCGATTACCTTGTCATCGGCCACATCGCAAAGGACCAGACCCCGCAGGGGGACACAATTGGGGGCACTGCAGCGTACGCCGCTCGGACGGCGCACGCACTCGGTTTGCGTGTCGGCATCCTGACATCGTGCGCCGGGGATATCGACCTGAGTCCTTTGAACGCTGTAAACATACACAGCGTGTCGTCCGCATGCACGACGACCTTTGAAAATCGCTACACCAACCGGGGGCGCGAACAGTACCTGCGCAGCGTCGCCGAACCCATCCAGGCCGATGCCGTACCTGAACCCTGGCAGCAAACGCCGCTCGTGCATCTTGGACCGATCGCCAACGAGGTGAGCCCGGATCTGATCGGACTCTTTGCGGACGCTTTTATCGGCCTGACGCCACAGGGATGGCTGCGCGGGTGGAACGGGGATGGCAAGATCCAACTCCTGAATTGGGAGACCATACGAGACATCCTGCCGTTGGCGGACGCGGTCGTCATCAGCCTGGAAGACCTGGCTGACGTTGCCGAAATCATCCCCGCCGTCGCCGAAAACTGCCGGCTGCTCGTCGTGACGGATGGACCGAACGGAGCATGGGTCCATGACCAGGGCCTGCGAAGACATTTCCCCGCCCCTCGCATGCAGGAAGTGGACCCCACAGGCGCCGGAGATATCTTCGCCGCGGCTTTCTTCATCCACTTGTGGCGCCATCGGGATCCCTGGGAAGCCGCTCGCCTGGCGACGGACCTGGCTGCAAAGTCCGTCACGCGGACGGGTGTTGAAAGCACGCCGTCGAGAGAAGAAGTGCAAGCCGTACAGGCAAAGGTGCATTGATGAGTCGAATGTACACCCTGGTCAACCAGAAAGGCGGTGTGGGCAAGACGACTACAGCGATCAACCTCGGGGCTTACCTGGCGAAGATGGGACAGAAAGTGCTGCTCGTGGATCTCGATCCGCAAGCCAACGCCACCTCCTGCCTGGGTATCAACCACGCCGAGATCAAAGTCGGCACGTACGACGTTCTCATCGGCCGCAAACCGGCTGCGGAAAGCACCTTGATCAATCCAAAATTAAAACTATCCTTGATGCCGTCATCCCCCGCATTGGCGGGCGCACAGGTTGAATTGGTGGGAATCGACGGACGGGAAAAACTGCTGCAGGAAGCCCTGGCGCCCATCACGGGGCAATACGACTACATCTTGATCGATTGCCCACCGTCCCTGGGCTTGCTCACGATCAACGGACTGATGGCCGCATCCCACGGTGTGATCATCCCCATTCAATGCGAGTACCTTGCCCTAGAAGGGTTGACGCAACTTATGAAAACGCTTCAACGCGTGCGCAGCAGTCTCTTCCCTACACTTGCAATTCGAGGTATGCTGCTGACGATGTACGACAGCCGGACCAACCTCTCGAAGGACGTCGTCGATGAAGTTCGCCAACATTTCCCCGGCAAGGTTTTCCGTACGATCATCCCCCGCAGCATCCGTTTGGCCGAAGCGCCGTCCCACGGCGTTCCGATCCTTGCCTACGATCCGGATTCCCCCGGAGCATCCGCCTATCAAGCATTGGCGTTGGAACTCCTGCAGGGCGACGGCGTGGACCCACGTAAAGCCAGTAAAAAAGTGTGAGGCCTGATATGAGCCGCAAGCGAGGTCTTGGAAAAGGTCTAGACGCTCTCATTCCGACAGGTGAAGAGCAGCCGGAAGTTGAAAGCGGCGTGCTCCAGATTCTCATCGACGACATCGTTCCCAACCCTCGTCAACCGAGAGCAAACTTCGATGAAGAAGGTTTGCAAACCCTGGCAGACTCGATACGCGAACACGGTATCCTACAGCCTTTGATGGTCGCAAGAGGATCTGCGGGGGAAGGCTACGTGTTGATCGCCGGTGAGCGGCGGCTGCAAGCGGCGCAAATCGCCGGCCTGGCGACGGTGCCGGTCATCGTCCGCCAGGCAGACGACCAACAAAGCCTGGAATGGGCGCTCGTCGAAAACCTGCAGCGAACGGATCTGAACCCGCTCGAGGCGGCGCAAGGCTACGAACAATTAGCCAACGATTTCGGGCTTTCCCACGATCAGATCGCAAAACGCGTGGGCAAGAGCCGCACCGCAATCAGCAACACCTTACGCCTGCTCAAACTTTCTCCCGCTGTGCGGAAAGCGCTGCTCGATGGAGAGATTCACGAGGGACACGCTCGCGCCCTTCTGGGCCTGTCCAGCACACAGGCGCAATCGGCCGCGCTGCAAACGATCGTGCAAAACGACTTCAGCGTCCGTCAGACGGAGGCATTGGTCCGCCGACTAACGGGGGAGAAGAAGAAAACGGCGCCGGCGAAAAAGAAAACGCCCGAAGAAACCGCCCTCGAAGATCAATTGCGCCAGGCGCTGGGCACCAAGGTGAGTCTGCAGCAGAGCAAAGGCAGCGGAAGGATCATCATCCACTTTTACTCCACCGAAGAGTTGAATGCCCTCATCGAACACTTGCTGGGCTCTTCGTAGGCGTCGTCCATGCACTACATCATTTACGGGACGGGAGCAGTCGGCGGTTTGATCGGCGGCCGGCTGGCTTTGTCCGGCCAACGCGTTACCTTCCTGGCGCGCCCGCAAATCGCCGCAGCGCTGGGTGCCAACGGACTGACCATTCAAACACATGGCAAAAACACACGGCTGGAAAAACCCGAAGTCATTACCGATTTGCACGCCGCGTTTTCGGGTCATCCACCGGATCTGATCATCCTCACCGTGAAAGCGTACGACTGCCGTTCCGCGGCGCAGGACATCCTGGCTGCCGCCACAACCCCGGTCCCCGTTTTATCGTTCCTTAACGGCGTTGGAAATGAGGAGATGCTGGCCTCGGTGCTCGGCGAGGCCCGGGTTCTCTCGGGTACCCTGACCACGGCGGTGCAGCATCTGGAGCCGGGGCTGATGCGCATCGAACGGGAGCGCGGCGTCGGTTTGGTGCAGGATCGAGCGCTCGTAGCGGCGATCGCAGCGGAAATGCGCCAGGCCGGCTTCGACGTGCGGACTTACCGGAATCACACGCGCATGAAGTGGTCTAAATTGCTGACCAACATCGTTTCCAACGCCAGTTCAGCCATTTTAGAATGGCCGCCCGAGCGCATATTCGCCCACGCCAACCTCGCCCGGCTGGAAATCGAAGCCCTGCGCGAGGCGGTGCGCGTGATGCGAGGCCTGGGGATCAGCCCGCAGAATTTACCCGGCGTCCCTGTGGCGCTGCTTGGGTGGGGGATCTTCCTACCGGCGAGGATCATCCGGCCCGCTCTGAGACGGGTCGTTTCCAGAGGGCGCGGGGACAAACTGCCGTCCTTCCATTACGACATCGGCAAAGGCCGCAGCGAAGTCGAGTGGTTGAATGGGGCTGTTGCGCAAGAGGGAACCCGGCTCGACGTTCCCACACCGGCGAATCACGTCCTCACACAAATCATGCTCGAACTCGCAAAAAATCAAACGCATCCGAGTGTCTACCGCGGCAAACCAGAAGCGCTGCTCAGGCGCGCAATGGATGCAGGCGTTCCAGGCATTTCACGAATGCAACCGGCCGCTTCGGCGAGAGATTGAACATTCGAATCAACCCACCAAAATCCGCAACCAATACCTCACAATTGGGTTGCTATCGTAAAATCACATCGAAGTTTATGAAAAGGGGATGTGCCCTATTGCCTCCTAGCCCAACTTCCGCAAGCTCGCCACGAGACCCGTGCGGTATACTTATGCGAGCCAAGTCAATATAAGGAGAGACTCATGCCCGAAAATAAACCTTCATACGAGGGACAGGTCGCCATCGTGACCGGCGGATCCGGTGGAATCGGACAAGCCATCGGAAAATCATTCGCCGCGCGCGGCGTCTCGATCGCGGTTGCGGACTATGCCTTCGAGAGCGCGGAGAAAGTCGCAGCCGAGATCGGCAAGGCGTCGGGAGTCAAAGCGATCGCCGTCAAAGTGGACGTTTCGGATTTCGATCAGGCCAAAGCGATGGCCGAAACGGTCATCAAGGAATTCGGAAAGGTCGACATTTTGGTCAACAATGCCGGGATCACGCGCGACGATCTCATCATCCGCATGCCTGTAGAGGATTGGGACGCCGTGATCAACGTCAACCTCAAAGGCGGTTGGAACTGTTCCAAAGCCGTCGTGCGCGGCATGATGAAGCAGCGCTACGGCCGCATCGTCAACATCTCCTCCGTTTCCGGACAGGTCGGACAAGCCGGGCAAACCAACTACTCGGCCTCGAAAGCCGGTTTGATCGGCTTCACCAAAGCCCTGGCACGCGAGGTCGCCACACGCGGCATCACCGTCAACGCCGTGGCGCCGGGGTTCATCCCGACGCCGCTGACGGAAACCCTTCCGCAAGAATTAATGGACTACATTCTGGGCATGACGCCCATGGGACGCATGGGCACCACAGAAGAAATCGCCGCGGCCGTAACCTTCCTGGCCTCCCCGGAAGCATCCTACATCACCGGGCAGGTTCTGGGTGTGGATGGCGGCATGGCGATGATGTAGAGTAGAATATATTTACCAACAGCCAATATAAATTGACATCTGGTTCTGAGAAAGCAAGTCTTTCTTTGAACGGAGAATGCTGTAGACAGCGTGTTGATCGGTTCTTGTGTCTCTTGACTTGCGCATGAGATGCATCCATGCAGAACGAGGTTGTTGGATCAGGCTTGGTTTCGGAACGGATGCAGCGTTCGTCTGTTCAGGCGGAAATCGTGAATCGAATTCGATAGAACAGCAGTCGATTTCTACGCCAAACGAACGAGGGAGTGAAAAAACATGGCTGCGAAAGAAAAGGATGCCGTACGAGCACCGGGAACGACAACGATCGCTCCAAACGTGCTCGTCACGACCGCTAGACTTGCCGCACTGGGTGTACAAGGCGTCGCTGCAGTCGCTCCGGGACCGAGCAGCGTAAACCGGCTTTTCCGCCGCGGATCCGGCGAAGGCGTCCGCATCGAGATTGACGACGAGGCGGTCTCCGTGGACCTGCACCTCGTACTGGAAAAAGAAACCAACGTTCGAGACGTGAGTCGCAAGGTCCAGGAAGACGTCGCCCGAGCGATCGAAGACATCGTTGGCATGCAGGTGACACGCATCGATGTTCATATCGAAGACATCGATTACACCTAAATCCGGCACATCAGCGCACCATGAAGCGTGAAAGGCGGCGCGCTCGAAGCCTGGCGCTACAGATACTCTATGAAGTCGATTGCGTCGGGCACCCGGTGGAAGAAGTCCTGGCCGACCGCTTGGAGAGGAGCAGCGATCTCGGGGAGGGAACAGCGACATTCCTCCGACAAATGGTACTGGGCGCGATCGAAAATGCAGGGGAACTCGACGCCATGATCGCCAGCTGCGCACCGGATTGGCCGGTAGACGAGCTGGCGATTTTAGACCGCAACATCCTGCGAATCGCCCTTTGGGAGATCAAGATTTTTACACAGACCCCGCTGAAAGTGGCCATCAATGAGGCCGTAGAACTGGCAAAACGGTTCAGCTCCGATAACGCCTCACGATTCATCAACGGCGTATTGGGCACCCTGATTCGGGAAGATGAATCGCCAAAATCAACGGGTAAGAAAACCGGGTGAATACACATGAACATCTTTGGCATTGGTACGCTTGAAATCCTGTTCATCATGATCATCGCCTTGATCTTCATCGGCCCGCAGGACATCGGGAAGTATGCCCGCTCGGCGGGGCGTTTCTTAAACCGCTTCTACCGCTCGGATACCTGGCGGCTGTTTCGCGAAACCTCACGAAACCTGCGTTCGCTGCCCAATCGCTTGGCGCGTGAAGCGGCACTCGAAGAATTGGAAGAAATCAAGCGCACGATCGAGGATACGACAGGAGAATTGAATGCGGTCCAAGCGCAAATAGAGCAAACGGAAAAAGAACTCGTTGATTCATCAAAGACCGCCAGCGAGAAAGAGACTCCTCGCCTGCAGGAATCTCAGCGCCTTGAAGAAGGTTTGAAAGCATGGACCCCGCAAAATGGGGAGCCCAAATCTGACGACGAGCCCTCTCCCGCGGAAGCGATTCAAAACGCTGAAGGCGACCACTGACAGGTGCTTCCATGATTCGAAAATTGCTGAACAGCATCCGTCGCGTCGTCAGCTTCCCCTTTCGATTGATCTCCAAACCCTTCCGTGCCTACCGGGAATTCATCGAATATGAACCAGAGGACACACCCCTTGGCGATGCACTCACCCGGGTAATCGAACAACCTTCAGCGCTGCTCGAGCACATCGAAGCGCTGCGAGGTCACCTGATCCGCTCCGTCATCGTTCTCGTTATCATGGTCACCGTGAGTATGACCTTCGCCAGCCGGATTCTGGACTGGCTGGCCGAACCGATCGGCGGGATCGCCAAGCTTCAAGCGATCGAAGTGACCGAGTCGATTGGCGCTTTTATGCGCGTCTCGCTCCTGACGGGATTCGCCCTGGCGCTGCCCTACATAAGTGCCGAGATCTTCGCCTACGTGAATCCGGGACTGAAGCCGCGTGAACGTAAGGCGTTGTTGGCCATCTCCCCCTTCGCCACTTTGCTTTTCCTGGCGGGCATGGCCTTTGCTTACTACGTCATGCTGCCGACCGCACTGCCCTTCATGTTGGGCTTCGTCGGCATCAACACCGTACCGCGTCCATCAAATTACATCCGTTTCGTTACTGGGGTGATGTTTTGGATCGGAATTGCATTCCAATTTCCACTCGTCATCTACAGCATGGCGCGGTTGGGCATAGTCCAGGCCCGGACGCTGGCCAATGGCTGGCGCGTGGCGATTCTGGCCATCGCCATTTTGGCCGCAGTCGTGACCCCAACGATCGATCCGGTAAACATGGCCATCGTCATGCTGCCAATGATCCTGCTGTACTTCATCAGCATCGCTGCGGCCGCGATCGCACAACGCCGGCATGCGGCCTCCCAGCCCATCGCTTTCCTGCCCCTTTGCCCTCCCTTCTCTCGTGCGGTAGAATTCGTGCGCTCCCGAATCCCTGGCTTATACAGCACGCTTGTCCTGTTATAAAGATGATCTAAGATTCGGATTCGTCGAGCGAAGTGGAAAAAGCGAAATATCCTGAGGATGGTCGTTCGAATTGTCTCGTTGGTATTTGACGTAGACAGGCGGAGATTTCACCGCCAGCGAGGTTTGAAAGAGGATGGAAAGAGCAATCGCCGAACCAGCACCACGCGAATTTGGCTCCATGATCAGCAAACACGGTTTGCGTAATGAGCACCGCACGCTTGGCGTCTTGTTGGCTGTTGCCGGACTCTTTACGGCCTTCTTAAGCGCTGCGATTGGAATCTACCGCTGGTACTTCGCCTATCGCCATTTCGGACCGGCCGCCGTGGCACGCTGGGCCGCTCCGGCCATGGGGCTCAGTTTCGCATTCGCTTTACTGGGTCTCATCGGTTTGGCGTATTTATTGCACCTACGCGGAGCGTACGCCCGGGTTTATTCCGGAGGCATATTGATCGGACGCAGAGGCAAAGTGGAAAAAATCCCGTGGGATCAAATTCAAGCCATCACGACCTCGTCCGTGCGATATGGCTTGCCGTGGATTTCCTGGGGCAGCAGTTCGAAGATCACTTTTCACCTCAAACCAGAGGGAAAACGGTCTTTGAGCCAGTCGCTGACGAATCTGGACCAACTGGCAATCACGGTGAAAAAATACGTATATCCGGGATTGCTCGAACAATATCGCCAAGCACTTCAGCAAGGAGATGCTGTACAATTCGGTTCGATAGAGATCACAAGACGAGAACTCGTACACGGCAAACGAAGTTATCCGTGGGCCGAAATCAACAAGGTCAGCCTGAAGCGAGGTTTTCTGAGCGTCGAAAAACGATCCTCACGCTGGAAGCGAAGGATCCGGCTGTCAACACAGCGTATCCCGAACATCGATCTATGCTTCCAGCTCATACAACACTTCCTCGCGGAGGAAAAATCGAGGCAACAGGGTGCCGGATAGCATGCAAAGCAGAAAGCAGATGTACAACACAATCAATAGTCCAATGAGCAGACGCCGATCGAGGTACGTGGTGCTGGCGATTCTCTTGATCACGCTCATCTCAGGCTGCTCGATCGCCGATATTTTCTCGGGCAGCACTGGCCCAACACCCAGATCGATCCCCACGGCCACACCCCTGCCGGCCGCGGAGGTCGTCTTCAACGTGACACCACCCGCAGATACGACCTCGAAATCCGACCTGGCGCTCGTCGTTGTCGACGAGGTAACCGGCCTCGACTACAACACCGTCACCCATGAGATGAAGCACCAAAAGGACGGACACTGGGAAGTGCATCTCGCCATTCCCGTCGGATCCGTGATCCACTACCGCTATACGCGCCAATCGCCGTCGCTTGCGGACGAAGCAGACACGACGGGAAAGCCCATCGAATATCGTCTGGCGAAAATCGACGGCCCAACCCAGATCGATGACGTCATCGCCACCTGGACCGACAGCGCGTATCAAGGACCCGTTGGCCGGATCATCGGCCAGCTCACGGATCGAGACGATGGATCGCCGCTTGGCGAGATGATCGTCGTCGTTGCGGGCGTTCGCACGTTCAGCGACGGGGAGGGAAATTTCCGCCTCGAAGGAGTGCAACCCGGTCTGCATCAGCTTGTGGTGCTCAGCCCGAGCGGCGCATACCAAACCGTGCAGCAAGGCACGCTAATCGCAGCCGACAGCACGACGCCCGTGGCACTGCAGCTCTCCGCCGCGCAACGAGTTCAAGTGACTTTTGAGATTTCCGTTCCGGACGACACGATTCCCGGTACGCCGCTGCGTATTGCCGGCAACGTCCAGCAAATGGGCAATGTCTTCAGTCCGCTGGACGGTGGTGTAAACATCAGCGTGGCCAAGATGCCCGAAGCCGTTCTGGTGACTCCGACCGATTACATTGCCGTCGTCACACTTTACAGTGGCACGGATCTGCGCTACAAATACACGCTGGGTGATGGTTTTTGGAACGCCGAGCGCGATCGGGACGGATATTTCCTGACCCGGCAGTTGATCGTGCCGGACTACGACATCATCGTCAAAGATGCCGTGGCGACGTGGCACGGCGGATCGAAAGGCAGCGTCCAATTCAACGTCTCCGTTCCCGCGGACACCCCTCCCGGCGAACAGATCAGCCTGCAGCTCAACCCCTACACGTGGTTCGAACCTATCCCGATGTGGCCCCAGGACGATAACCAATGGTTCTATGTCCTGCACGGTCCGCTCGATTTCAGCGGAACGATCGGCTACCGCTATTGCCGCAACGGCCAATGCGGCCGAGCAGACGATATCGAAACGGCGGGTTCCAATTCCGTGGGACGCCCGCTCTCATCGTCGAGAGACTCGCAGCAGCTCCACGACGAGGTGGCGGAGTGGTGGTGGCTGACATCCGATTTACCCACGACGACCATCATCGCCCCGGCAATTGAAGCCCGTAAAGATTTCGAGGTCGGTGTGGAATTGGCTGCCAATTATCACCCGAACCACCAAGGTCTCATCGCTGCAATGCTCGACAGCGTCGCCGATCTCGGATCGAACGCCATCGTCTTGACGCCAACCTGGATGCTAAAAGAGAACGATCCCACGCCGATCATTGAATTCGATCCGGCACGCGCACCCTTCAAAGCCGATCTCGAAAACACGATCAGCGAAGCCGTAAAACGTGATCTCAAAGTCACCCTGCGACCGACGTTATCTGTTGAGGACGGCAGCCTGCAAAATTGGTGGCTGAGCGCCACCCGCGATTCAGCCTGGTGGGACGTGTGGTTTGAAGAATACCGATCGTTCGTTCTCAGCTACGCGCAGCAAGCTGAAGGAAACGATGTCCCCCGTCTGATCCTCGGCGGAAGCGAAATTATGCCTGCCCTGCCAGGTGGATCGATTGCAGATGGAATTCCATCCGAAGTGCCGATGGATGCGGAACATCGCTGGCTGGACCTGATCACAGCTATTGGCGAAATTTATCACGGCGAGCTCGCCTTTCAGATCGAGCTCACAGATGAACTGCAGACGATCCCCAATTTCATGGTCGCTTGCGATGAAGTGTATGTGTACTGGCATGCGCCATTAGCCACCACGGGCGAAGCTTCACCCGCAGAGTTGCAGTCTGCAGCAAGCTCGCTCCTCGACAACATCCTGCTCTCCGATCCCGCACTCTCGAACGTCCCCATCTACCTGAGCGTGGAATACCTTTCCATTGAGGGATCGGCAAATGCATGCGCCAAGGCGCCGGACGAGACGTGCAGAGACAACACCGAATTCGCACAAGGTGCGATCGTCGACCCGGATTTGGAAGTCGATTTACTCGCGCAAGCGCAGGCACTCAATGCGCTGCTTCTGGAAGCGACCATTCGGGATCAGATCCAGGGGTTCTTCGTGCGCGGCTACAATCCCAGCGTGATCCTGCACGATAAATCTGCTTCCATCTATGGAAAACCCGGGCGTGATGTTGTTTGGTACTGGTACTCCCGCCTCAGCGGCATTCAATAACAGGGTCGTAGCGCGCCTGGCATGCCAGGCAGGGTTTAAATCAAAAACTGCACCGAGAATGCCCCGGCGTCATCCGTAGTTAATCAGATTTCGAATTCTTTTACGCTAACTGGATTACTGACGACGAAGCCACCAAGAATAGCCGACGTAACAAACGATACAGGCGGCTGCGACGATACCCCAGATCGGAAAGCCGGCTTTAAATGCCGCGAGCCAATCCGAACCGGTAAAAAGCCCGATATACACAGTAATCGCAGCCCACACGATAACGAAAGTGCCAAAGAGCCAGAAACGCATGACATTCAGTCGCTTGACCTTATCCTCATCCATTGAATATCCTCCTGAAAGGTTAGGCCCGATTCTCCCTGAATTCTAGATAAAAACGACCATGGGCGCAACAAGACGCCCATGGCTGCAACTCGTCTGGCGTGAGTCTCTCACTGGAGCGCCGCATTGAACGCGGCTTCCAGATCCTCGGCATCCACGTAACCCAACCATTGATTGATCACCGTTCCATCCCCATCTACGAGGAACAAATGCGGTTGTACCCGGTATCCAAATTCCCGCTTGAAAGGATCCGTTTGGGGATCGTCGATGTCGAGATATACGAAGTCGATTTCGTCCTGCCACTCAGCTTCCAGCCCGTGCACGACGGGCGCCAATCGCTGGCAGGTCGGTCACCAGAAGGCAAAGAACTCGACCAGCGTTACTCTTCCGGAACCCAGATTGACACTGCCCGGATTCGTCGCCGACAATTCCGTGCGCGGCTCCGGCTGCGGTTCTCCGGCCTGCGACCCTTCATCAGCCGAAGAATCAGGTCCTTGCGCCGGATTCGGCTCTCCAACCTCTGATACCTCGTCCGCCGAAGAATTAGATCCCTGCACCGGATTTTCTTCAGCCACGCTAGTTTCAGTGCTGTCCGCCTTGCATGATGTCAGCAGGAAAGCAACCAGGAGCAAACCAACAAGCGTACGTAACTTATGAAAATTCATCATCCCTCCTGCCTGAAACGATAACCCCCTTGCGAGGTCAATACCCAATCGCATACGCCATAACATACAAATTTTATCGCATTAATCCTGAAATTCCGGCGGAATCTGCGCAACGAGATCAATGCAAAACCTGCGTCCATTGGAAATAACCCGTCAACCGCAGTCAGGCTATAATGGAAGCCATACCAGGGAGGTTGTCATGCCCCGAAAGATTGTGGAATGCGTTCCGAATTTCTCCGAGGGTCGGCGCACGAAAGTCATCCAGGCGATCGAGCAAACCATTGCGGACGTTCCCGGTGTGTTCGTACTCGATCGTCACAGCGACGCGGATCACAATCGGACGGTGATCACCTTCGCGGGAACACCCGCAGCTGTCTCAGAAGCGGCATTCCAAGCGATCGAAAAGGCCGCCCAAACGATCAACCTCGACAACCACCGCGGAGAGCATCCCCGCTTGGGAGCCACCGATGTGGTTCCGTTTGTCCCCATCTCTGGAACCGATATGAATGAATGTATCGAAATGGCACGAGCGTTGGGGAAACGAGTCGGGGAGGAGTTGAGCATACCGGTCTATCTATACGAGCGCGCCGCACGCCGTCCGGGGCGCATCCAACTCGAAGACGTCCGCCGTGGAGAGTATGAGGCATTGAAAGAGTCGCTGGGCAAGGATCCCGATCGCGATCCGGATTTCGGACCCAAGATACTCGGCCCTGCAGGCGCCACGATCATCGGCGCCCGTCCGCCGCTGATCGCCTACAACGTTTATTTATCTACGAACGACGTAGCCATCGCAAAAAAGATCGCCCGAATCGTGCGTCAATCTTCCGGCGGCTTGCCGAACGTGAAAGCGATCGGCTTGCTGGTTGGGGGACAAGCTCAGGTGTCGATGAATCTGACCGACTTCAGCGTAACACCGATCACCCGCGTACAGGAAATGATTCGCAGCGAAGCCAAACGCTGCGGTACATCGATCCACCATGCGGAGTTGGTGGGTTTGGTACCACAAGCCGCAATCGCCGCTGCGGCAAGCTGGTACCTGCAGCTCGATCCCTTTTCGTCCGAGCAGATTCTGGAAACGCAATTGTTCGACGCCATGTCGGATGGCGCGGCGGACGAGTAGTTACGTTCGGCAATATTCACAGTAAATTACCAGAGACTTTTCGCAAAGATATCCGCAAGAAACGCGAGGCGCTCCTCGGCGGTCATCGGGCGCGGCTGAGCGTAATCCTCGAGCAAGGCCGTACGCAGTTCCGTGCTGATATGACGGCCGTCGTAAAACACGTGCAAATCGATGAACTCCTGTCGCAGCGCCAACGATTGCATCTGATCGAAGAACAGATTTCCCAAGCCGTAGTGAATGAATCCGCCGTTGTAAAAATCGAAACCCATGGGTTGATGTGCCTGGCTTCCACTAACGATGTCCGCTCCGGCGTCGATCACCTCACGAAAGGCATCCCGCTGTGCCGGCAGCAGCGCAGTCCCTTCGAACCATTGAAATGTGAACACCACGTTGTATCCATCCGCCCGCAGGCGCTCGACTTCAGCATACAACGTCTCGGTATCACAGGGCGCCGCGCCTGGAGAATTTTCCGTCGCCCAGGCCTGCGCCGGACCGGTGGGGTTGCAGCCCAGAAAAGCGATGAGATTGCCGTTATGCTCGAGCGTTACCGCACGCAAAGCCTCGTCGAGATTTCTCCCGCCACCAAAAGTCGGCCAATTGCGCGCCTGGTACAAATCCAGGGTGTACAACAAGGCTTCGTTCCCCCAGTCATTCACGTGATTTCCGGTCAGCTCAACCAGATCCACGCCGACGTCCTCGAGCAAGGTCAGGTTTTTCGGCGCACTGCAGAATCGCATGTCAGCAGTGAAAGGATCCGGCGTCGGACAAGATTCGGCGAAGGACACCTCGTTGCTCACGTGCGTCAAATCTGCGTCGCGCAGCCAATCTCCGACCAGTAAACCCGGATAGTCCACACCTTGGGAGTCCATTTTCGCCGCCGTACCGCGCGTCAGGGCGGTTACACCGGTCATGGCCAGGATCGTCAAACGTGCTGGATCACGGTTGGTCGTCGGCCAATCCACCAGCCGCAGGAATTGCTCGATCGCCTGAGACGAGCCGTTTAACCCAAAACGCACCTGAAGCCCGTATTCTTCTGCGACGAACGTATTGCGGATGGGAGAAATTCCATCCAGTTCCAGCACCTTCCATCGAGGCTCGAGTTCGTCGAACGGAACGATGGCATAGGCAGGTTGATCGGCCCAGGCCACGTCGACCAGGGTCTCTTGCGAGACACCGACGACGTTCTGCTCGTCAGCAGCACCGAACAGCCCCTCGAACGTTAGAAGCGTTTCGTTGGACAGATAAATCTTCCCGGCGAAACCATCTCCCCCTCCCCAGATCGCCCGCAGATCGCTCGCAGCCATGCCGTCCTGTAAGGTGGGGAACGGTGCCGCAAGCGCATAGATCCACGTCACGGGGTGAAATTCGGCGTTCGCTTGAATCTTCAATTGGGCATCGGCTTCAGCGCCGATACGAATCGACGCCGCATCGGACTGGGCGACACGTGCGACTCGCTTCCGCAGACCCCTCGGCACCTCCGGGGATATCCACACCGTCAGCGGTTGCGCTGTAGCCGTGACAATCAGCGGCTGAAAGGGAGTCGGGCTGGGAGAGGACGGAACGGGTTGCAACGTTGAGGAAACCGGGAACGCACAGGATTGAAGAATTATGCAAGCGGCGAGGAATAAAGCCGAAAGACAAAGCAGTAAAGCAAATCTTGACGGGAAAATGCGTTTACGAGGCCCCATGCAGGGGCTCATTATCCCACGCCTTGCGCCGGGATGCCAAGGAATTGCCCGACGTAAACAGCGACCGTGCAGAAATACGCTCAGGTCCCCAGCAGCGCAAGGAAAACATCCTCGAGCGAAGGTTCGACTTTGGCGATCCGCGAGACCTGCACGGCGGACTGGGTTAAAACCTGCTGCAAGTCCGCCTTGCGGACATCCGCGGGAGCGATCACGCGTAGATGGTCGCCCGCCAATCCAGCCCGGTTCACTTGCGGGTTCTGCGCAAGCGCCTGCAGCGCTTCCAGCATCGGTTCCGCAAAAACGTCCCAGGCGATGCCCGGAAGCGCTTCGCCTTTGAGTTCGGAAGGCGTACCCATGGCCATCAAACGACCCCGGTGCATGATACCCACGCGTGTGCAGTATTCCGCTTCATCCATGTAATGTGTGGTCACCAAAGCCGTCACGCCTTCATCCGCCAGGGCGTAGATCAAATCCCAGAAATCCCTGCGGGCGACGGGATCGACACCGCTGGTGGGCTCGTCCAGGAAGAGCAGTTTGGGTTGGTGGATGATGGCGGTGGCCAAGGCCAGCCGCTGCCGCCAGCCGATGGGCAGCGAGCCTGCGCGTTCCCCCGTCACGTCGTTTAAACTCAACCGATCCAGCACCTCACGCAGTCGTGCAGGATCGTGCATTCCGTAAACGCCGGCGTAAAAAGTGAGATTTTCCAACGCCGTGAGTTCGTCGTAGAGGGCAAATTTTTGAGACATGTATCCCACCCGGGCACGGATGGCTTCCGCTTCACTGCGCGAATCAAATCCCAACACCTTCGCCCAGCCCCCGCTTGGCAGCAGCAACCCCAACAACATGCGCATCGTGGTCGTTTTCCCGGCGCCATTGGGACCTAAATAGCCAACCACCTCACCCCGCTGCACCGTAAACGACACTTTGTCGACGGCGATGAACTCCCCGAAGTGTTTGCTGAGCTCCTCGGTCTGGACAACGATATCATCAGGCATCAGAGCTATCACCCTGGGTCAGTAATTCGATGAAGACGTCCTCCAACCCGGGAGGCGTCGGGGCTACCCGCGTAACTGTGCCCCCCAATTTTTGTATGCCGGATTTCAAGCGTTGGATCACTTTCCCGTTCTCACCGGGTTTCACGCGGATGTGCCAGCGGTCGCCGAAAGCGCGCACGCCTTCGATCTGGGGGATGTCGCCCGCTACGCGCTCCACGATCCGTTTGGGGCCGCCGTACAGCGCCAGGATTCGTCCCTGCAAGCGCTGCGTGATCTCGCCCGGCGATCCTTCCAGCAAAAGTCTGCCGTCCGATAGAAAACCGACTTTGTTGCAGCGAGAGGCTTCGTCCATGTAGGGCGTACTGATCAGCACGGCGACTCCATCGCGCAGCAATTCGATCAGCAGCTGCCAAAACACCTGCCGTGTGAGCGCATCGACTCCGCCGGTGGGTTCGTCGAGCAGCAACACCTGCGGTTTGTGCACCAACGCTGTTGCCAGGCCGAGTTTCTGTTTCATTCCGCCGGAGAGTGCCTCCGCTCTTCGATCCATAAAATCCTTCAAGCCCACGAAATCCAGAATTTCTTCGCAGCGTGGACGCCACTCGGCCGGCGGAATCCCGCGCACCTCGGCAAAGAAACGCAGATTTTCCAACACGGTCAAATCACCGTACAAGCTAAATCGCTGCGGCAAGTAGCCGATCTGCGCCCGGGCCTGCTCCGTTTGACCCATTAAGTCGATCCCGGCCAGCTTGATCGAACCGGAGTCGGCCGTATACGCGCCGCACAGCAAGCGCATGGTGGTCGTCTTTCCTGCGCCATCCGGCCCGACCAGGGCATAAATCTCACCCGCATTAACGCGCAATGAGACACCGTCCACGGCAGTCCGTGCAGCGAAGCTTTTCCGCAGACCATCGGCCTGGATCAGCGTCTCCAACGAAGGTCCTCCGTGCGTGTGCCCGGTTTTGCCGGCGCAAGATTTCTCACTCGACGAACTCCACATCCGCCGGCATGCCCGGCTTGAGTCGTCCGGTTGGATCGCTCAGTTCCAACTCGATGGCAAAAACGGTCACCCGGCGTCCCTCCTCGGTTTGCACGTTACGCGGAGTAAATTCCGCCCGGTCGGCAATGCGCGTCACCGTCGCGCTGAACGTCTCATCAGGAAACGAGTCTACGCTGACGATGGCCGTCTGGCCCAGATGGATCTCACCGTAACAATCTTCCTGGACGAAAACCGTGATGGTCAGGTCATCCAACTGCGCCAGCGTCAGGGCAACTGCGCCGGCCTGGATCACCTCACCCACTTCCACGTTGCGTGTGACGACAACGCCAGAGATCGGGGCGGACACCTCCAGCTTGTCCAGTTGCAGATCGACCAGATCCAACTCGGCCTGTGCCTGAGACAATCCGGCTTCGGCCTGATCAACAGCCGCCTGGGCCTGGTCGAGATTCCGTTCGGCGACCTGGATTTGAAGTGCGTAATCACCACGCTGCAACGCCGCCAGGTGATCCCGCGCCGAGTCGTAGCGCTCCTGGGCAACGGCCAATCGCGCCCGCGCCTCTAGAACGTCGGCTGCGTCCTTCTCGGACAGCAGTTGGTCGTAATCCGACTGCGCCGCTTCGAGCTCGGCTTCCGCGGCGTCGTATAAATCCTCAGCGTATTGTTCGAGCTGTTCATCGTCACGCGCCCTGCGCGCACGATCCAAAACCTCATCCGCGATCGTAAAACTGACCCGCGCATCGGCGAGTCGGGCTGCGGCCTGCTGCAGATCTTCCATGGCCGATTCTTCCAGCAGTGTTTCGAAGTGCGCCTGTTCTTTCTGCAGCGCTTCCAGGGCGAGATCGACTTCTCTCTCGGCGGCGTCAATTTCATCCGACTGGCCAAAGTACCAGATCGGCAGGTCGAACGCCGACGGTGATGTGGCCTGCCAGCGACCCTCGCGATCGGGCAGATCGCTCTGCCGTTCCATGCGGCGCGTGAGTTCGGCTTGCAGGGTTAGTAAATCGAGGTTGATCTGCGCAGCGTTGACGGCCGCTTCGGCCGTTCGAACCGCCGCTGCCGCCCGTTCGCGCTGCGCCTGCAGCAGTTCATCGTCGAGACGAATGAGCGGGTCGCCCACTTCGACGTGATCCCCTTCAGCGACGAGCAGCGCTTCGATGCGGCCCGCCACTTCTGGTGAGACGGTCACCTCCAACGCTTCGACCGTGCCGGAGGCCCGGATGCCCTCTTCCGTCTCCCGGGAGACTCCGGAGAGATACACAATCGAGATTACGATTAATAACGGGACCAGCAGCAGGAGAACTGCTCTGCGGATACGTTCGACTGTCATGGTAACCTCCCAATCCACCCGCCTTCCGGTTCGGCGGATGGAAATCATTCATTACAGAAACACGCCCTCAGTCGAGGCGCTTGCGAAAACGCAAGGCAGCCAGAGTCATCATCACCCCTCCGAAAAGCAGCAAAGCCACAATTTCATCCTGCAGAGCACTTATCCCGACGCCCTTGATCAGCAAAGAACGTATGACGACCAGGTAATAGCGCAGGGGAATGATCGTCGAGATCCACTGTAGAACTTTGGGCATGGCTTCGATGGGGAAGAAAAAACCCGAGAGGAAAATACTCGGCAAGTAAGTGAAGAATGCCCCGAGCATGGCCTCCTGCTGCGTGTTCGATATGGTCGAGACCAGAAGGCCCACGCCCAAACCGGAAAGCAGGAACAGTCCGGAAATCAGCAAGATGACGCTCAGGTCGCTGCGGATGGGGACGTGGAAAAGCAAGGAGCCGATCGCCAGTACCTCCAAGGTGTTGATCAACGCCAAAAACACGTAGGGCAGGATTTTGCCGACGACCAACTCCCACGGCCGTATAGGCGTGACGATGAGCTGTTCGATTGTGCCGCGTTCGCGCTCGCGCACGACGGCCGTGGCGGTGAGTGTGGAGGTCAGTGCATACAGGATCGTGCCGATCACCCCGGGCACCATGAAGTAGGCGTCGATCATGTCCGGGTTGTACCAGACCTGGGTATGCAGCTCCAACGGTGCGTCCGGGGCAGAGATGCTGAAGCGCGCGCCCTGGTCGAGAAGTACCTGCGTGGCGTACGCCTGGGCAATTAATTTGGTCGCCGAGAGCGAGGTGGATGCGATCGTCGGGTCGCTTCCGTCGAGGACGAACACCACGTGCGCAGACCCTTCCCCCTTCAAACTGCGGCTGTAATCCGGCGGAATGATCAGACCCACTTTGACGTCGCCGCGATCGATCGACTCCTGTAATTCGTCTTCGGAATCGACCTCGATCGAGAGTTGGAAGTAATCCGCCGCACGGTAGGCGTCCAGCAATTTCCGGGCCGAGGCGCTGCGGTCCTGGTCCAGGACAGCCATGGGGATGTTGCGCACGTCGGTCGTTGCGGCATATCCCATGAGCAGGATTTGCGTGACCGGGATGGCAATCACCAGCATCAAGGTGCGCGGATCGCGCCAGATTTGAATGAACTCTTTACGAATTAGCGATAACAAGCGGTTGTTAAACATGTTCGTCCTGCCTCATCAAACCTTCTCGAAGATCAACGTGTAGTAGAACCAATTCCCGACGTGTTTTTCGAGCCTGAAGTGTGCCGCTTCGGCCCATTTGCGTAATGTGGCGGCACGCGGATAGTCCGGATCCAGAAAGAGCTCACTGAAAACCAATTTGCCGTTTGGAACCAGCACGCGGTGGAATTCCTGCATGGCGCGCACGGGATGCGGGATTTCGCCGATCACTGCGATCAGCGTGATCACGTCGAACGAGTTTGCCTCGAAAGGCAGTTCGTAGACGTCCGCGACTCTGGCTTCCAGATTGGCGATCCCGGCGGACTGAATGCGTTGGTCCAAATGCGTGATGACTTTGGGTTCGATATCGACCGCCACGACTTTGCCGCTTTCCCCCGCGGTGTGCGCTGCGGCGATCGTATATGTGCCGTTCCCGGGTCCCACATCGAGCAACGTCATCCCCGGCTCGATGCCGTGCCGCCGCGCGGTTTCCCGCGGCGGTTGGATTCGGTGGCGCAGCGGATTGTCGATTATCCTGGTCATGAATGCGGGAATGGGGAATTTATGAAGCTTGCGCGCCAAGCACAATAGCATATGCAAGCCAATGACGGCCGCCAGGATCAATAAAACCCATTGCAGTATGACGATGCCCCTCACTCAGTCCTCCGTGACGATTCCGTGCAGGAAAATATCGATCGTATTGCTTAAAGCATCGTCGTGCATCTCGAGTGGAAACCCTTCACCGAGGAATCTTTCGATCAGGAAATAAGCATAGAAATTCGCCAGAAACACGCGCACGATGATCGGTATCGGAATGGGGCGGATGTTGTCCTTCAAAGCGGCGAAATCCTGTACGATGCTCAACACTTGCGGGATGAAGTGCGAGATCAAATCGGGGAGGTGTTGACTCTTGAACTCGACGATCTCGATCAGCATCAGGTTGAGGAAATCCGGGCGCCGGTCCAGCACGGAGATCATGCTCTCGGCCACGTGTTTCACGAATTCTTCCACCGAGTCCCCCGTCGCAGCGCGCACGATGGGCACGATCTCGTGGTACGGATGGTACTTTTCCAGGACAGTGACGAAGATGTCCTCTTTATTATCGAAATGATTGTAGATGCCGCTCAAGGCGATGCCGGCTTCCTGGGCGATCTGCCGCATGGAGGTACCGTGATAGCCCTGCTGTTCGAACAGCTGGCGGGCCACTTCGACAATGCGGGTACGGGTCTTCTCTCCCTTGGTGATCATCATCGATCATCATGCCTTTGCTTTGCCACAATATGAACGAACGTTCGTTTCTATATTAATGACTTATGCAACGCCTGTCAAGCGCTATCGTCAACGCAACCTTTTGAGATGGATTGAAATTCGTTGTACAAAGAAGGATGAAAGAGATAGGATATGGACTCTCCTACCAGATGGGGGACGGTGTTCCAAGTCGATCAAGACTTCGCCTGATCCAAGTCGAAATCTAACGATCCACGTTGTGAGTGGTCCCAATAGCGTGAAGGAAATGATCGCGGCATTGGAAAGTTTTTACCACCAGGGCTCCACTTTACTCACCCTCTGGGATATGGCCCAATCGGAGCTTTCAGCGATCACGCCGGAGGGCATCTTGAAATTCATCCGCAGAGCGGCCGAACTCGGCGGTGAACGAAGAGGTGGACGAACCGCTGTCATCGCGACGGAGGGCCTGCAGTATGGGCTGGGCAGGATGGCCGAAACTTTCGCCTTGTTCGAAGAGCTGCCCTTCCGCATGGGCCTCTTTCGCTCGCGAGAGGAGACGCTGCCGTGGCTGTTTTCAGAGGAATGAGCTTAGAATGCAAGCACATTTCCTTATCCGCAGTGAATTTTCCCTACCTCGAAGCTGCAGAATCATGGAAACCCTCATATAAAAGAAAAATGACGCATCATCGACTTATTAAAAATGCGGACGGAGAATTTAACATCATGCCCATCGAATTAGCGTATGATCAAGACCAAAATCTGACCACGCTTGTTGTGGACGAATCTATCACCGCCAATGAAATGCACCGCGCACTGGAAGCTATATTCCCATGGTCCCACTGAGTTTAATCTATGGGACATGTCACAGTCCGATCTCTCGCTTATAACCCCGGATGGACTGCTGGATTTCACGCGCAAAGCGGCACGACTTGGTGCAAAACGTAAGGAGGGACTCACGGCAATCCTTACCCCGAAGGATCTTCACTCCGGTTTTATCAAACTGGTCGAGTACTTTACACAGGCCCTCACCTTTCAGCCTGAAAATCTTCCACGCGCGAGAGGACGCTCTGGCCTGGTTGTTCTCTGAATGAAACGCTTCCCGTACCACTTGAATGATCTCTTATGGTTCCTCAACAACACAACCCGGTGAAAATGCCGTAAATCGGACACACATGCCCCAGGTCAATCCAGACCTG
>Ga0315534_1000309_pt1 | contig 32940 bp, 29 predicted proteins | sample SalMarSW160240MG_FD_203094 | JGI IMG/M metagenome (GOLD analysis project Ga0315534, IMG submission 203094) | Salt marsh sediment microbial communities from the Plum Island Ecosystem LTER, Massachusetts, United States - Salt Marsh Sediment SW1602-40 ...
GGGGTAGATAACGTAAACAAGCTGGAAAACCCCGGAGGGGTTTAATAATTATAGGGATTGCCATCTCCGCTATCGCTTCGATGGCGATCCCGGGGGATCACCGAAAAGAAAAGGCTGCCTCCCGGCGTTCCGCCGGGGTTGCAGCTTTATTTTTCAATTCGCTTACAAAAGCGAGCTTTTGACGCTCATTAAAAAATAAAACTGCCACGCCATTCTGGCGAGGCAGCCTTTTCTTTTCGGGTGGAAGATGGGATTCGAACCCACGACCTTCGGAACCACAATCCGACATTCTAACCAACTGAACTACATCCACCGTATGATGAATTGCAAAATTAATCTCAAAATTCCTATTCACAAAATTTTAATTTTATTTTCTCATACTTTCAGTCAATTGCTATCTTTGAACGGTTTAAAAGAAATTCTACTGCAATAACAATTTTTTGTATATAAAAAGGTTATTAGCAGAGTTAGTAAAGTTCACCTGTCACTATTGAAAAGATTCAAATTTGTTGATAATATTTCGGGACTTCAGATGTTTCATCTGATGAAATTTGTTATCTTCCTGATAATCAGCATTATATTTACAAAAAGTCACCTCTCACGCGCCGAAATAGGTAAATGGGAAATGTTCCTTTTTATTGCCGGTCTAATCAGTTTTTTCTGGGTAACCGGTATTATACAATCACTTCTTCCCCTATACCACCGCAACCGAACTTACAGGAAAATTGGGGATAACGGTACGGGTAAATCACCGGAGATATTTAATGCATTCCTGTTACTCTGTTTCTTCAGTTTGCTCTTTTTCATTTTAGGCCATTCAATAAAAAGTAATTTCTCGGTATTTCACTTTTCCGGCAATGTCCCTTATCTGAATCTGCTTCTACTCTATATGCTGTTAAGCAGTCCTGTTTGCCTGATCGAATATATCTACCTGCTAAATAACAGGGCACATCGTATCTTTCAATACGGATTGTACACATTTGGCGCCCAGCTTGTGTTTATCATCGCACCTGTACTGCTGGGGAAGGATATATTATGGTCGGTATATGGATTACTTATTATTACAGGAGTAAGATGGGTATGGCTTATCATTTTGTTGAGGAGATACAGCCAGATGACTGTTTCCTGGAAGTTCATGAAAGAGCACCTTTACCTTGGAACCCCGCTTATACTGACCACTCTTATAAGTGGATCAGTCCAATATATTGATGGAGTAATAGTTTCAGCAGTATATCGTGATCCGGCAATATTTGCCTGGTTCCGTTATGGTGCCAAGGAATTCCCTCTTGCTCTTCTGCTTGCAAACGGACTCAGCAGCGCCATGCTTCCTGAATTCTCTACTCGTTCAATGATGAAGCAGTCACTCGAAAGAATCAAGGTAAAATCAAAAAGACTGATGCATCTGCTGTTTCCCATAACAATGGTGATCATGCTCTTTACGAGATGGTTCTATCCTCGTATCTTTAACCCTGATTTTCAAAAGAGCGCTGATGTTTTCCTTATCTATTCATTGCTGGTGATACCACGTTTGATCTTTCCCCAGACCATAATCATGGGAAGGAAAAAAACACATATAACACTTATAGCAGCGGTAATTGAACTGGCCATTAATATCCCTTTAAGCCTGCTTATGATAAAATGGGGCTATAATATTGTTGGTGTAGCTTTTGCTACTTTAGTTGTATATGTCATAGGGAAATTATATCTGGCGGGATATGTCTGGATAAAGATGAAAATCAAACCGGTTGAATATATCCCCATAAAGATATTTTTACTTTATTCAGTACTGCTCTCAATTCTGTTTGTCCTTATAGACCACAGGATAATAAATATTCATTGAGGCGGCGATCATCTCCCGATAGTTTTCGGGACGGTTCCCGGTAAGCGGAGACTTGCTTCGCGGAAAAATTATATATTTGCATCATAGCAAAAGGCCAGAATAATTAATCAATTATCAGATATTTTAGCCATGAAGATAGTTGAAGTCCTGACACCAGCTGATAAGAAGGAATTTCATGATTTCCCAAGGCGATTGTATAAAGATGACCCATACTGGGTATGCCCTCTTGATTCAATGATTGAAAGTGTTTTTAACCCGGCAGGAAATAGAACTTTTAAACAAGGAGAAGCAATAAGGTGGATACTTGTTGATGATTCTGAAAAAACAATAGGACGTGTTGCAGCATTTATTGACCGGGTAAGATCTTCGGCCCAGCGGCAGCCGACTGGCGGAATGGGTTTCTTTGAAGTTGTTCAGGACAGGGAAGCTGCATTCATGCTCTTTGATACGGCAAAAGAGTGGCTCGCAGCACGTGGCATGGAAGCAATTGACGGCCCAATAAATTTTGGTGAAAATGATAGCTACTGGGGTCTTCTCGTAGAAGGATTCATGCAGCAGGGATTTGGAATGCCATATAATAAGAAGTATTACAGAGATTTCTTTGAATCTTATGGATATCGTAATTATTTTGAGCAATATGCATATCACAGGATCGTAAGAGGGCCTGATAAAAAGATTGAAAACTTTCCTGAACGTATCATGAAAATTGCTGAATGGCTTTCCAGGCGGCCAGGTTATTCTTTTCGCCATTTCGAAGTCCGCAACAGACAGGAATACTTCACTGATATCTGTGAGATATACAATTCTACCTGGACCTACCTGAAGGAGGATTTTACTCCTCTCGAACCTTCTGTACTTGAAGAATCGCTTGGTAAGGCAAAACCGGTCCTTGATGAAGAACTGATATGGTTTGCATATTTCGATGACAAACCGATAGGTTTTTTTATACTTCTTCCCGATCTTAATCAGATACTGAAGCATTTGAACGGCAAATTGAACCTCTGGAATATCATCAAGTTTTTATACTATAAGATGACAAATAAAATTACCAGGGTAAGAGCTATTGCCGGAGGTGTAGCTCATTCCCACCAGAACACAGGTGTCGAATCGGCAATTTTTTACCAGCTGTACCAGGTATTTAAACGGAAAAAATGGCTTAAGGAAATGGAACTCTCCTGGGTGGGCGATTATAATCCGAAAATGCTGGCAATATATGAGGCGCTCGGAGCACAAAAGGCAAAAGTGCATGTTACATACCGATTTATGATAAATAAAGAACTGGAATTCAACAGATACATTGACGAAGATGGTGGAAATCAGAAAGTTAAGAATACCTGAATGTTGGTAAATATATTTGTGGTATAATAAAATAATAATTCTGTTTGTAATTTAAATATTGTTCATTAATTTTGCAGTCCCTCAAAAGAGGCACTTTTTAAAGAAAAATACAGACAGCAATGAAACAGGGAATACATCCGGAGAATTACAGACTAGTAGTATTTCAGGATATGTCGAATGGAAACTCTTTTCTCAGCAAATCAACAGCTCCTTCAAAAGAAAATATAAAATGGGAGGATGGGAAAGAATATCCGCTTATCAAGCTTGAGATATCAAATACATCACATCCATTCTATACCGGAAAAATGAAGCTTGTTGATACAGCAGGAAGGGTTGATAAATTCATGAACCGTTATAAAAATCATGTCAGTAAAAAGAAAGAGAAGTAATAATGGCAGGATAAGATAATAAAAGGGCTCATAAAGAAGCCCTTTTTTATTTTTATTCCGGTACAAAAATTGAATGCCGAACCTTGCATCTAAATTGTATAAAATAATCCGTAAATTTGCACTTCCGGAGATATACAAGACAAAAGATACAAGACAAAAGATAAAAGTAAAAAGATAAAAGTAAAAAGATAAAAGTAAAAAGATAAAGGATAGTTAAGAGGAGACGATGGATAAGAAATTCAGAAAACCGGTCAATGATTTTTTACTCCCGGATATGATTGATGGGGAAGGAGACATAATTCCTATTATTGCCGATGGTGATGAAGGAGACCTTGAAGATGTTGAAGTACCTGAGACTATTCCCATATTATCGTTGCGTAATACCGTTCTCTTTCCGGGAGTGGTACTGCCTATATCAATAGGACGGCCGCGGTCGATCCAGCTTATCAAGGAGGTGTACAGGAATGATAAGATTGTCGGCACTGTGGCACAAAAGGATCCCGATTTGGAAAATCCTGGTTTCAATGACCTTCATACTATAGGTTCAATAGGGCAGATAGTAAAACTGCTCGAAATGCCTGATGGTTCAACCACGGCAATTATTCAGGGCCGCAGGAGAATGGTTCTGGATGAGCTCATATCATCTGATCCCTACTTCATTGCAAAGGTTAGAACTATCCCTGAAAAAAAACCCGAATCGGCAAGCAAGGATTTTGATGCAATCGTCAGCTCACTGAAAGACCTCTCGCTGAAAATCATAAAAATTAATCCCAACATCAGCCCCGAAGCTTCATTTGCAATAAAGAACATTGAAAATAACACATACCTGATAAATTTTATCTGCTCCAATACTGATATAAAGGTTGTGGATAAGCAAAAGCTTCTGGAAATTAACAGTATACGTGACAGGGGATTCATGCTTCTGGAATTTCTTGTTCAGGAGATACAGTTACTGGAGCTGAAAAACGAACTTCAATCAAAGGTAAAAAGCGACCTCGACCAGCAACAAAGAGAATTTCTGCTTCATCAACAGATGAAGACGATACAGAATGAACTGGGAGGGAATCCCCTTGAGAAAGAAATTGAGGAGTACAGAAAGAAGGCTGAAGCAAAAAAATGGACAGAAGAGACCAGGAAAATATTTGATAAGGAACTTGACAAGTTGCACAGGCTTAATCCTGCCGCTGCTGAATATTCTGTACAGGTAAATTATATTCAGACCCTTCTTGATCTCCCATGGGGAGAATATACCCAGGATAACCTTGATCTGGTAAATGCGAAGAATGTACTTGATGATGATCACTTCGGACTTGAGGAGGTCAAGGAAAGAATACTGGAACACCTTGCAGTACTTAAACTTAAAGGTGACCTGAAGTCCCCGATAATATGTCTTTACGGTCCTCCCGGTGTCGGAAAAACATCTCTTGGCAAATCCGTTGCCAAGGCACTGGGCAGGAAATATGTCAGAATGTCGTTGGGAGGACTACATGATGAGGCAGAGATAAGAGGTCACCGCAAAACTTATATAGGTGCAATGCCGGGCCGGATAATACAAAACATAAAAAGAGCAGGATCCTCAAATCCGGTGTTTATTCTTGATGAGATCGACAAAGTGGGGCAGGATTTCAGAGGCGATCCCTCTTCTGCACTGCTTGAGGTCCTTGACCCTGAGCAGAATACCACATTTTTCGATAATTTCCTTGAGATGGAGTACGATCTGTCAAAGGTACTGTTCATTGCAACAGGCAACACCCTGTCAACAGTAAATCCCGCACTCCGCGACAGGATGGAAACCATCGAAATAACTGGTTACCTGGTTGAGGAAAAGCTTGAAATAGCACGCCAGCACCTTCTGCCAAAACAGCTTGAAAATCATGGCGTTAAGCCGAATCAACTGACCATCCCTGGCAATATTATGGAGAGGCTGATAGAGAAATATACGCGGGAATCAGGTGTAAGGGAACTCGATAAACGGCTGGCGAAAATTGTGAGGGTAACAGCAAAGAATATTGCATCAGGAACAAAATACAATCCTGTTCTCTCAGAGAAGGTAATGATGGAAATACTTGGCCCCCCGAAATATATACGTGATATTTATTCCGGTAATGACCAGGCAGGAGTTGTTACTGGGTTAGCCTGGACAGCATCGGGAGGAGAGATACTGTTTGTGGAAACAAGCATCAGCAGGGGAACAGGTAAATTGACTCTTACAGGTAATCTAGGTGAGGTGATGAAGGAATCTGCAATTATTGCCCTTGAATACCTGAAAGCCAACGCGGCATTACTGGATCTGCCGGATAGTTTTTCCGATAAATGGAATATTCATATCCATGTGCCTGAAGGTGCTATTCCCAAGGACGGACCATCAGCGGGAGTAACAATGGCAGCTTCAATAGCATCTGCTTTTACCCAGCGAAAAGTAAAGAAATACCTAGCAATGACCGGTGAAATAACCCTGAGAGGTAAAATACTTCCTGTTGGAGGTATAAAAGAGAAGATCCTGGCTGCAAAACGGGCCAATATAAAGGAAATAATCCTTTCGGAAGAAAACAGAAAAGATGTTGAAAATATTAAAGAACTTTATATCAGGGGATTAAAATTTCATTATGTAGAATCAATAATGGGGGTACTTGATCTTTCCCTGTTAAAGCAAAAGGTCAGGAATCCTAAAAAAATATCATTCGAATGAACAGAGTTGCAGTTTTCCCAGGCTCATTTGATCCATTTACTATAGGACACGAGGCTATTGTCAGGCGGGCCCTGACTCTCTTTGATGAGATTATCATAGCTATCGGCGCTAATGCACTGAAAAAAAGCTATTACTCACTTGAAACCAGAAAGTCGATGATATCGCTGGTATTTAAGGATGAATCCAGGATTAAAGTTGACCATTATGAGGGACTGACTGTTGATTATTGCATGAAGCATGAGGCAAAATATATACTCAGGGGTCTTCGTACAGCTGCTGACTTTGAATTTGAAAGGGCGATAGCCCAGGTTAACAAAGCCCTGGTGTCTGATGTTGAATCCGTCTTCCTGCTTACTGTACCTGAGCATGCTGCAATAAATTCAACTATTGTACGTGATATTATCCGCAGCGGAGGCGATGCTTCCAAATTTGTGCCGGCATCAATCAATCTCAAATATTATAAAGGGGAGGAGATCAAGTCTTAAAGATTGATGTATTTATCAAATCCATCAACGAGAGCCATGCTGTACTTTTTATTTTACTGATCTCCTTGGGGCGAAGCCATTCTACTCTCGTAATACCCTCTTTTATCTGTGGTTCGGTAACCATTTCTCCGTTATATTCCATCAGGAACCAACTGGTTTTCTTAAGATATGAGATACCTTCCCAGCTGTAGGTATGGTAGCTTGGCTGCAGCGGTTTCACAATTTTATGACCCTTAATTCCACACTCTTCTTTCACTTCTCTCATAGCACATGCTTCAGTCTCTTCACCCTCCTCAATATGACCTTTCGGAAGATCCAGCTTACCCTTTTTTTCAATGAAAAGATATCTCCCCGACGTGTGTTTTACCAGTCCTCCGGCAGCACCTACCTCTGTGAAAAAGATTCTGAAGATCCTCCAGATGTGTTTTATGTCGGTACCATATATGTTTATTGAATGCTTGCTTGTATCTGACTGAAAATCAGATATTAATTTATAAAGTTCATTGGTGTCGCGGAAATTGTGGAATAAGCCGTATTTTTGTAACCGGTCAGGTTCCGGGCTTATCAGTATGAATCTGTTTTCGAAATGAACTTTATACATCTTTCTATGGAGAAGAGAACAAAAAAAATAGCCGAATATCTTTTACAAATTAAAGCAATTAAATTACAACCGTCAAATCCTTTTACATGGGCTTCGGGATGGAAATCACCAATTTATTGTGACAACCGCAAAACACTGTCATTCCCGGAAGTGAGAACCTATATTCGTGATTCATTTGTGTCGCTCATAAATAGCCTGTATCCTGAAGCTGAGGTGATAGCCGGTGTTGCCACTGGTGCAATTTCACATGGAGCTCTTGTGGCCGATAAACTGGGGCTTCCATTTATTTATGTGAGATCCGGTGCAAAGGATCACGGACTCGGGAACCAGATAGAGGGCTTTTATACAGAGAGGCAGAAAGTGGTTGTTATTGAGGACCTTATATCAACAGGAAAGAGCAGCCTTAATGCTGTCAGAGCTCTCAGGGAAGCATGCTGTGAGGTTCTCGGGATGACAGCAATATTTACGTATGAGTTTAATATAGCCTCCGATAGTTTTGCTGCCGAGAAATGCACTCTTCATACACTTTGTAACTATTCTGTTCTTATCGAAACCGCAGCAAGTACAGGATATATAACAGAAAAGGACATTGAAACCCTGAAAAAATGGCGGATTGATCCTTCAGTATGGGGCGTGTAATAAACCTGTTCTATGATGGATATGTCAACATTTAACAGCCAGCTGGCTGAACTCAAATGCAGTGCAGAAGAGTTTTATTATTTTATAACAGATATAAGGAATTTCAGGCAATTCATTTCCGCTGACACTGTCAGCGACCTGATGGTGGAACAGGATTCCTGCAGTTTTCAGGCAGGGATGCTTGGTACAGTCAAAGTAAAAATCACCGAAAAGGTTATGTTCAGTAAAGTTGTATTCACAGGAGGTGCCGTACAGGTGGAGAATTTCTCACTTGTCATCGATATCAGGGAGTCATCAGGCAGATCAGCTCAGGTGAATATTACAATGCTTGCGGAAATGAACCCGTTTCTGAAGATGATTGCCGCGGATCCGGTGAAGAAATTCCTTGATAAACTTGTTGATGAAATGGAGAGGTTTGAGGGTTGGGGCGATACTAAAGAACAAAATCAATCTCCCTGAATGAAAACTCCCTGATTTTTCCGTTTTCTTCCTCTATACTGAGTAGTCCTGAAAACGATATATCAATTATTTTCCCTTTGAATTCTCTTTCTTCTGCCCTGTAATTGTGGAATTCATTGAACCTGTAAAGACGGTTGATATATTCACCACGAAGTTCATCCCTATTCCCGTAAAGAAGCTTTTTATACCTTTTGTCGAGGTCGGATAGAAGCTCTTTTAGACAGGTGTCTGTATCGTATTCTTTGCCCGTAATAAGGTTCAGAGAAACAGGATTAGGAATCTCAGGCGGGAATTTTTCCTGGTTTATGTTAAATCCAATTCCTGCAACCGAGTTTTCGATAGTATTCTCCATGAGTGCATTTTCTGTCAGAATGCCTGCAATTTTGTCATTTTTGACATAAATATCATTTGGCCATTTTATTTTACTGCCTTCATGGTGCCTATCGATAAAATCACATAACCCGAGCGATATGGTCATTGAAAGAAGAAACTGTTCCATGGGACTTACTGATGACGGGTAAAGTATTATGCTGAGCAGCAGGTTCTTACCCTCTTCGCTTTCCCATCTGTTACCTGGCTGACCTTTGCCGGAAGTCTGAAAATCAGTATAAATTACCGACCCTTCCGGCAGCTCTTTCTCTTTTAAAAGCTCTATTGCCACACTATTTGTTGATGACAGATTTTTATAAAAAAATAGATTGGATCCAATGATCATGAATTCAGGTAATTATCAATTCTATTATTTCTTTTCAGCATAAAGGAGAGATGTCTCTTTCATAATGGCACTGAAATTGCAAAAAAGAACATCTATAACAAAAATACAGATAAAAGTTTGTAATTTTGCGGGTTGATGTCTATTTGATAATAATTGATGAAGAAAAGAAGAGAAGGAGCTGAAGTTCTATTAGATAGTGTAGCAAAAGGGATTTTTGAAAAAAAAGGACAAGATGTTCTGAAGATAGATTTACAAAAACTGGAAAACAGAATAGCTGATTTTTTTGTTATATGTCACGGGTCTTCACCAGCACAGGTTGATTCAATTTGCGAATCGGTGGAAAATACCGTGAAAAAAGATGCCGGGGAGAAGCCATTGCATGTTGAGGGGCTGGATAATTGTTACTGGGTACTGCTTGATTACGGGAATGTGGTTGTCCACATTTTCCTTGAGGAATACAGGAACTTTTACAGCCTTGAATCACTTTGGGCAGACGCTCTGACAGAAGCAGTGGAAGATAAAATAAAGTAAGTAGAATTTTATGGCAGAAAACACAAATAAACCCACACAGGGCAAGGATGATAAAAATGTAAAACCTCGTTTTAATACGAACTGGATTTTTGCAATTCTTGCCGTATCCATTATCCTTTTTGAGATCATTTTTAGTGGTAAATCAGCACAGAAAGCCACTACTCGCATGATAAGGGATATGATTGATCACCATGATATTGAAAAAATAGTTGTGGTTAACAGAGAGCAGGCTGAGATTTACCTTACGAATATTGCTCTTGAATCAGGCAGATATCCGGGCTCGGATAAAAAGGGAGGTGGAATAGGTCTGCAATCCCCCAAGCCTCATTTTGTACATACTATCGGGGATATAAGCAATTTTGAACCATCCTTTTTAGAGATACAGAAAGAGGCCAGATATACTGACGAGGAACTTATCTATCCTGAGTTTATTACCAGGAAAAATTATTTTGCGGATATACTCTCCTGGCTTCTTTTCCCGGCTTTGCTGATTATTGTCTGGTTGTTTTTTATGCGTCGTATGGCAGGCGGTGGAGCAGGAGGTGCAGGGGGGATATTCAGTGTTGGTAAATCGCGGGCCCAGATCTTCGACAAAGAATCAAATGTCAAGATCAATTTTCATGATGTGGCAGGCCTTGAAGAGGCCAAGACGGAAGTAATGGAGATAGTTGATTTCCTTAAGAATCCAAAGAAATATACACAGCTGGGAGGCAAGATACCCAAGGGAGCGTTGCTTATCGGTCCTCCCGGAACAGGAAAAACTCTACTGGCAAAAGCTGTTGCCGGAGAAGCTAATGTTCCCTTCTTTTCAATTTCAGGTTCCGATTTTGTCGAAATGTTTGTGGGTGTGGGCGCCTCAAGGGTCCGCGACCTGTTCAAACAGGCCAAGGAAAAGGCTCCCTGCATAGTATTTATTGATGAGATAGATGCGGTAGGCAGGGCCAGGAATAGAAATGTTAATTTTGGCTCCAATGACGAACGTGAAAACACTCTTAATCAGCTCCTTACAGAGATGGACGGGTTTGGAACAAACATGGGTGTAATTATACTGGCAGCAACAAACAGAGCCGACATCCTTGACAGGGCCCTGCTTCGTGCCGGCCGTTTTGACCGCCAGATACATGTCGAACTGCCCGATCTTACTGAAAGAGAAGCAATATTTAAAGTGCACCTTCGTCCAATAAAGATCGCAAAGAATTTTGACGTACCTTTTCTGGCCAAACAGACTCCAGGCTTTTCGGGAGCTGATATAGCCAATGTGTGCAATGAATCGGCACTGATTGCTGCAAGGAAAAACAAAACTGTGGTCGAAAAACAGGATTTTCTTGATGCCATTGACAGGATTATTGGCGGTCTCGAAAGGAAAAACAAGATAATATCGATCCATGAGAAAAGGACAATTGCATACCATGAAGCAGGACATGCAACTGTGAGCTGGCTTCTGGAATATGCCAGTCCGCTTGTTAAGGTAACCATTATCCCACGGGGAAGAGCTCTTGGAGCTGCATGGTACCTTCCTGAGGAGAGGCAGATAACCACACGCGAGCAACTGCTTGATGAAATGGCTTATGCTCTTGGAGGACGTGCTTCGGAGGAATTGGTTTTCGGAAAAATATCGACAGGAGCACTCAGCGACCTCGAAAAAATCACCAAACAGGCCTATGCTATGGTGTCATTCTTCGGGATGAGCGACAAGGTTGGTAATGTAAGCTTTTATGATTCATCAGGGCAGTCTGATTTTGGTTTTACAAAACCATACAGTGAAAAAACAGCTGAAGTTATTGATCAGGAGGTAAAAGAGATAATTGAAGAATCGTATCAGAGGGCCAAAGAGGTGTTGAAGAAACATATGAAAGGGCTCAAGGAACTTGCAGAACTGCTGCTCGAGAAAGAGGTAATATTCAGCGAGGACCTTGAAAGGATTTTTGGCAAAAGAAAAGGTGACCATACAAAGGAAATACAAGAGACCAGTATCACGAAAACCACTGAAAATAAAAAGAAAGCAGAGGGAAAAAGACCTGAAAAAGAAAAGGTGAAGAATAAAAAAGATTCACCCCCTGTAAAGAGTAAACCCAAGGCATAAACTATTCTGACTTGAATGATTTTTTCAGACGTACTTTGACCGGTGCATGGATAGTGATATTCATACTGGGAGGATTCTGGCTTCATCCTGTTTCATTTTTCCTTACAGGTTTGATAATTCTGGCCGGAACACAATATGAGTATTATCTCATGATACAAAACACAGGCGTAAAATCCCAGTTTATCCCTGGTATGGTAACAGGAGCAACCGCCTATATTATTTCAACTCTCATAGCCGCAGGAATAGTACCATGGAAATTTCTTCTTGTCATTATACCGATGATTATTCTGATAATGGTGATCGAATTGTACAGACGTGACGATAAACCCTTTGATTCTCTCGCACACACATTGTTCTCAATAATATATACGGTTCTTCCTTTTTCAATGTTCCCCTTTTCAGCATTTTCACATACTGGTCTTGATTCCTTACTACCTCACGGTATTACGGCATTTTCTCCGGGTATTATAGTCGGGTTCTTTATTCTTCTGTGGACAAACGATTCAGGCGCCTATCTCGTTGGTATCTCAATTGGACGCCACCGGCTTATGAAAAGGATTTCACCAAAAAAATCATGGGAAGGATTTTTAGGGGGACTGATCTTAGCAGCTGTTGTTGCATGGCTGCTTTCCGGATGGCTTGGAGTGGTTGACAGGATGACATGGATTATTATTTCTATAATAATTTCAATAGCAGGTACTTACGGAGACCTGGTTGAGTCGATGCTCAAAAGAAGCATAGGCGTGAAGGATTCAGGGAACATTATGCCGGGACATGGAGGATTTCTTGACCGATTCGACTCTGCGGTCCTGTCTTTCCCTCTGGTATTTCTTTTTATTACACTTTTTGGATGATATATAAGACTTGATTAATTTTGTGCAAAATTTGGTAAATGAGTATTCACAAAGAAGGATATAAATTATTAATAGCAGGTTTTATAATACTCCTGATCATCAATTTACTTGTTGGGATCTTCGTTGCTGACAGAACACTGGTAAAGTGGATGGTTCTATTCTTTTCGTTGGCATTATATGTATTTATACTTTTTTTCTTCAGGTTACCTGTAAGAGATATTAAACCTGACCCGGGACTGGTTTATGCTCCGGCCGATGGAAAAGTGGTAGTGATTGAAGAAGCCGAGGAAAAGGAATACTTCAGGGATATGCGCCTGCAGGTTTCGATTTTTATGTCTCCTTTCAATATGCACAGCAACAGGTATCCTGTTTCGGGACATGTCAAATATATAAGATATCACCATGGAAAATACATAGTAGCATGGCATCCAAAATCTTCGGAATTGAATGAAAGGAGTTCTATTGTTATTGAGACTGCAGATGGAACTGAAATACTGATAAGGCAGATTGCAGGTGCAGTTGCAAGAAGAATTGTAACATATGCAAAGGAAAACCAGGAGGTGAGGCAAGGCGACGAGTTGGGATTTATAAAATTCGGATCGAGGGTTGATATATTTCTGCCCCTGGGAACAGAAATTGAGATACCCATACTTCAGCAGGTGAAAGCCAACAAAAGTATAATTGCCAGAATCTGAGATTATGAACGGATGAAAAGAAACGACGACAGAATAATAGATGTAACAGATGATGTTAAATGGATCGGTATTCTTGATTATGATATCAAAACATTTGATATAGTAATGACAACAGAATATGGAACCACCTATAATTCATATTTTATAAATGCTGAAAAAAAAGCCCTTATCGAGGTAGCAAAGGCAAAGTTCAGCGAAACCTATTTTAAGAAACTGAAATCGGTTACTGATCCGAAAGATATAAGTTACATCATTCTCAACCATACGGAACCCGATCATTCGGGAAGCCTCAAAATGTTGCTTGATATGGCACCATCTGTAACTGTTGTCGGCAGCGGAAACGCAATACGATATCTCGAAGATATAGCAAATGTTCCGTTCAAATCGCTGGTAGTGAAGGATGAAGACACCATTGACCTTGGCAATAAAACGCTTAAATTCATTGCAGCACCAAATCTTCACTGGCCCGATACAATTTATACCTGGCTTGAGGAGGACAGGATTCTTTTCACATGTGATTCCTTCGGGGCACATTACTGCGATTATGACATGAAAGATGACCTGAACAAGGATTATCTTTCTACAGTCAAATACTATTTTGACGTTATTCTTAAGCCTTTCAGCCGGTTTATGATAAAGGCAATAGAAAAAATAAAACCACTCGATATACAGGTAATCTGCACCGGACATGGGCCGATATTAAGAGATAATCGTGAGAAAATAGTGGAACTGACTGAAAAATATGCCAGGGAGTATATTGATACAGTTGAAAATAAAACAAAAAGAAGCATTCTCATTGCTTATGTATCAGCATACGGGTTTTCAAAACAGGCTGCTGAGATTATTTCACAGGGTATCCTTGAGACCGGCAATTTTAATGTGCATCTCGTTGATATTGAGCATATTGATCTTGGTGAACTGGATGCAATGATAACCTCATCAGCTGCAATACTGGTGGGTTCACCAACAATCAACCAGAATACACTGCTTCCTGTATATAAATTATTTGCACTCATTAATCCGATAAGGGATAAAGGAAAGCTTGCCGGAGCATTCGGATCTTACGGATGGAGCGGTGAAGCGCCAAAGATAATCCTGGAAGCAATGAAAAACTTGAAACTGAAGGTTTTTGATGAGGCCATTTCGTTTAAATTCAAACCCTCAGGTCAGAAAGAGGAAATGCTTAAGGAATTCGGGCGAAGGTTTGCAATGAGATTTGAAGAAGAATGTGCACAAAAAGAGAGAGGCTGATTTCATAGCCTCTCTCTTTTTTCCTTTTTTCCAGCACCTGTAATTATGTTATCTTTATCTGTTTGCTGATCTTGTTCTTGTCTTCTTCCTGTTTCGGAAACTCAACTGTCAGTATACCATCTTTGTATGAGGCTCCAATCTTTTCCCTGTTTACATTTTCAGGAATGTAGAAGCTTCTGCAAAAAGACGAATAACTGAACTCTTTTCTTTTATAACCATCCTTTTCCTCTTCAAATTCATTTCTGTTTTCGGAAGAAATTGTAAGAACATCATCCGATATATCAATTTTCAGATCCTTCTTATCCATACCGGGAACTGCAAGTTCAAGCATATAATTCTTATCGTTTTCCTTGATATTTACAGCAGGCATGGAACTGGTCCTGTTTGATAATACCGGGAAAAAATCATCATCAAAAAGATTTGACAAAAAAGGGCTGTAAGTTCTTCTTGTAATTGTTGGTAACATGGCTTTTTCCTCCATTATTTTTAAGTTATACATAATTTTTATTCATTCGTGACAGTATAGTCAAGTTCTGTTCCAAATTTTAAAAGGTGACAATATGGCATGTGTTTTTACAATTAAGCAGACAATATGGCAGTTATGTAATTACAAAAATTTAAATTAGGTTTGTAAAGAGAAAATATCTGGTATGAAAACAATATTCCGAAACATACTTATTTTTTTAACGGTTCTGTTATTACTGGCAGCTGCCTGGTATTTCCGTAATATTGTGGTTTATATTCTTGTTTCGGGTGTTCTGTCAATTATGGGTCGACCTCTTGTTGATCTCTTCTGCAGGATCAGGATCAGGAAATGGTCATTACCGAGGTGGATAGGAGCACTTTTGACGCTGATAATAATATGGAGTGTTATTATCTTGTTTTTCATAATATTCGTTCCTCTTGTGAGTAATCAGGTGGCCTATTTTTCTACTATTGACAGCTCAAAGATTGTTCAACTGGTCGAAGCGCCGATAAGTAAAATCCAGAATCTTTTACGGTCATTAGGCGGCAATATTGCTACTGAGTTGTCGATTAAAGATTACTTTACAAACAAAGTGTCGGAGATACTCAGTATAAGCATGATCCAGGATTTTCTTGGATCTGTCATCAGCACAGTGGGTAATCTTATTATAGCTATATTCTCAATTTCATTTATTACATTCTTTTTTCTCAAGGATCAGCATCTCTTTTTTGAAGCCATACTTATGTGGGTTCCGGACAAGTACACCGAAAATTTCTCCAGAGCTCTTTATTCAGTTAAGAAACTGCTTACAAGATATTTTATCGGGATACTGATCCAGAGCACATGTATAATGATAATGATAGATGTGGGTATGACTATTGTCGGGATTGACTTTCAGCAGGCTCTTGTTATGGGGCTTATCGTGGGGATCCTGAATGTAATTCCCTATGTTGGGCCATGGCTTGGATTATTTATTGCCGTTACAATGGGAGTGGCAGCTAATATAACACAGGACTTTGCTACAGTTGTAAGTCCTCTTGTGTTTTACATGTCGTTGGTTGTTGTCATAACCCAGGTTACAGATAATATTCTTTTTCAACCAATTATCTTTTCAAATAGTGTCAGAGCACACCCTCTGGAGATCTTAGTCGTGGTTCTTGCAGCCGGCTTTGCAGCAGGAATTCCGGGAATGATCCTGGGCATTCCGACTTATACTGTCCTCAGGGTTTTTGCCAGGGAATTCTTTAACAACTTCAAAGCCGTGCAGAAAATTACATCGAGTCTTGATCCAGCCAATATTGAAAAACGCGGCCACCTCTTTGAAAAGGATCCAAAGGACAATCCTGAGGCTGCGAAAGTTAAAACTGCCGGTCAGCGCAGGAGCAAAATACAACGGAGTAAACCTGATAAAGAAGAATCAAAATAAACATTAGATAATACTAAATCCACAACCAAAAACAACTGACCTGATGCGAATTCTGCTTTCATTTCCGTACCGGTTGTTTCGTTTCTATTATGATGGATTCAAAAACATGTCAACATGGGGGAAGCGGGTCTGGGTAATCATATTAATTAAGCTATTTGTTATTTTTTTGATCCTGAGAGTATTCTTTTTCCCTGATTTCCTTAAAAAGGAATATGACTCTGATGAGCAGCGAAGTGAATATGTCCTGGATCAATTAACCAAATGATCGGAAATAAATGATTGAGCATGTAAATCCGGCACTGGTAGACTGGTCGAGAGCCCAGTTTGCCCTCACTGCCATTTATCACTGGATCTTCGTTCCCCTTACTCTTGGATTGTCATTCATCATTGCAATGATGGAAACCATTTATGTACGTACCGGTAACGAAGAATGGAAAAGACTTACCCGGTTCTGGATGACTCTCTTTGGAATAAATTTCGCTATAGGTGTCGCTACCGGGCTCATCCTGGAATTTGAATTTGGCACAAACTGGTCAAATTATTCATGGTTCGTGGGCGATATCTTCGGTGCTCCACTGGCAATAGAGGGAATCCTGGCATTTTTCCTTGAATCAACATTCATCGCAGTGATGTTCTTCGGATGGAACAAGGTGGGGAAAAAGTTTCACCTTACCTCCACATGGCTTGTTGCAATTGGCGCCAATCTCTCAGCCTTATGGATCCTGGTTGCCAATGCCTGGATGCAAAACCCTGTGGGAATGGTATTTAACCCCGACACAGCACGTAATGAGATGATAGATTTCTGGGCAGTCCTCTTTAATCCGGTTGCTGTAGATAAGTTTCTTCATACTATTTCTTCAGGATTCCTGCTGGCCTCGTTGTTCGTTTTAGGCATAAGCTCCTGGTTCCTGTTAAAGAAAAGGGAAGAATGGCTGGCAAAAAGAAGCATGCTTATTGCTGCCATATTTGGACTATTATCGTCACTGCTGGTTGTATTTACAGGAGACACTTCCGCAAGAACACTGGCAAAAACCCAACCGGTAAAATTCGCTGCATTTGAGGCTCTCTACGAGGGTAAACAAAATGCAGGACTGATAGCTTTGGGCGTTCTGAAAGATTCTGAAGAAAAATTGGGCAAGAAAAAAGTCAAGGACTTTCTTTTCAGGATCGAGATACCAGGCTTTCTTTCAGTTATGACCGATGGTGACAGAAACTCATTTGTGCCCGGGATAAATGATCTTGTTTACGGAAATGCTGACAGTACCGTTTTTCCGGTAACTGAAAAAATGAAGAGAGGTAAAATAGCAAGGGATCTTCTTAATAATTACAAGGCAGCGAAAAGACAGAACGAAAAGGAAACGGCAGCAGATATAAAAAAGATATTCCACGAAGAGAAATTTGTCGATGAGATCTTCAGATATTTTGGATATGCTTTTCTTGAAACACCCGAAGAGGCGATTCCTAATGTTTCAATAGCATTCTATTCCTTTCATCTGATGGTAATGCTCGGATTCATGTTTATTCTTGTATGCTTAATTGCGCTTTATCTGGTTCTCAGGGGCACAATAGCAAAAAACAAATGGTTTTTGTGGATTGCATTGATCTCGATCCCGCTCGCATATATTGCAAGCGAATCTGGTTGGGTCCTTGCTGAAATGGGACGACAACCATGGATAATACAGGACATGATGCCGGTATCTGCAGCAGTCACTCAGATAAGCACGGGTTCAGTAATGACAACATTTATCCTCTTTGCTCTCCTGTTCACAGCATTGCTGATAGCTGAAGTCTCAATAATGGTAAAACAAATAAAGACAGGTCCAAAACACTAATTGTAGGTAATTATGACAACAATATTGATATCATATCTTTTTCTGCAATATTACTGGTGGGTGATAGTATCACTGCTTGCAAGCCTGCTGGTATTTCTGATGTTTGTCCAGGGAGGACAATCAATGATATATTCCCTTCCCGATACAGATATGAGGAAGACAATGATAGTAAATGCATTGGGACGAAAATGGGAATTCACTTTCACCACCCTGGTGACATTTGGCGGTGCCTTCTTTGCATCATTTCCTCTCTTTTATGCAACAAGCTTCGGCGGTGCCTACTGGGTCTGGATCGCAATCCTTTTCAGCTTCATTATTCAGGCAGTTGCATATGAATACAGGTCGAAACCGGCCAATATACTCGGCAAAAAAACATTTGACCTGTTCCTGTTTCTCAATGGTGCCCTTGGTCCTTTTCTTATCGGTACTGCAGTAGCTACATTTTTTACAGGATCGCAATACAGCCTCAATCTGATGTTAAGTGTTAAGTGGGCCACCCCCTGGCACGGACTTGAAGCCCTGATTAACGGAAGAAACCTGGCACTCGGATTGGCAGTACTGTTCCTTGCCCGCGTAAATGGATTGCTCTATATCATTAATTCAGTAGATGATGGTGAACTTCTTGAAAAATCAGTCAGGAAACTGTTAATTAATTCAGTGTCATTTATTGCGTTCTTCCTTTTCTTCCTGGTAACACTGCTGCTGGCTGATGGCTATGCAGTTAACAGCGAGACTGGAAAAGTGATACTGGAGAAATACAAGTACCTGCATAACTTCCTTCAGATGCCTTTAGTACTGATTATATTTCTGGCAGGTGTGGTTGGAATCCTTTATGGAATTGCTGTTACAATATTCAAAAACAGCATAAAGGGAATATGGTTCAGCGGGGCAGGAACGATACTTGCAGTATTTGCACTGTTCCTCGTGGCAGGCTTCAACGGTACTTCATTCTATCCGTCATCATACCATCTCCCTAGTTCTCTGACAATACATAATGCATCATCAAGCGAATTCACACTGAAAACCATGATGTATGTCTCTTTCATAATTCCTTTTGTTGTGGCATATATCTGGTATGCATGGAAAGCAATAAATAAAAAGAGAATTACCGGGGATGAGATGAATGGAGAAGAGGGACATGTTTATTAGGCAGAAGGCAAAAGGCTGTAGGCAGTTGGCAACAGGCAGTTCATAAATAGGTAAATAAAAGACAATAAGACATTAAGACAAATACTTATTTTCTTATTTGAATATCAGCGAGATAAGAGATACAATTATATAGATTGGTATTATCAGGGGGGCTGCACTGATTCCCAGGATTAGAAATGCTATTATAACCAGAACTGCAAGCAGGTACCTTCCTTCATTACCCCTGAGCTTAAGATGAGCAAATTTTAGTGAAAGCATAGGTATTCGTGTAACCATAAGTCCAGAAAGAACTGCCGTGAATATTATTAATGCAGTAGCTGATCCGGTAAGGTATGTAATTAAACCGGCATCTGAATATTCACCCGCAATTACTATCGAAATAACAGCAAGTGCATTGGCTGGAGTGGGCAGCCCTTTAAATGTGGTTGCCTGTGTTTCGTCGGTATTGAAAATTGCCAGGCGCAGGCCGGCAAATACCGGCATTAATACAGGCGAAATAAGGATCAGAAAAGACGTGATGTTATCAGCACCGGAAATATTAACACCGGAGGCTTTGCAGAGAAGCTGATAAATAATTACTGCAGGAGCAACGCCGAAACTTACAACATCAGCAAGTGAATCAAGTTCTTTACCTATAGCTGAATATGCCTTAAGAAGCCTGGCTGAGAAACCGTCAAGAAAATCAAATATCATCGCTGCAAGTATAAGCCATGATGATGTTGTCAGATCACCCTCCAGGGCAAAAATAATTGCTGTAAATCCGGCAGCAAGATTCAGAGAGGTGATAAGATTGGGAACATGCTTCATCGCTAAAGAAATTATCAGCAGGAAGGTAAAATTATAATAAATTTCAGTAATAATGCCATTTTGGTTAAATTTGGCTCCGTATGTTTATGCAGGTGACAGAGATTACTTCAATAAAAATCGCAGTCGATTTTGACGGCACTATCGTCGAGCACGCATATCCGGAAATCGGCAAGGAAAAACTATTTGCTTTTCAGACCCTGAAAGAGCTGGAAAAGAGAGGCGTCAGTTTGATCCTATGGACCTTCCGGACCGGTAAGGAACTTGAGGATGCAGTTGAATTCTGCAGGAAGAATGGGGTTGAATTTTATGCAGTTAATAAAAACTATCCTGAAGAGATAGTTGATGAGAATGTCAGCAGAAAGATAGATGCTGATATTTATATTGACGACAAAAATATCGGAGGTTTTCCCGGATGGAGTGAAGTATGGCAGATGATTTTTCCTTTTGAATTACAACAAAAAGAGGCGGAAAAGAGGATTACCTCGGCTGGAAGGAATATCTTTAAGCGTTTATTTACACGGAAAAAGAAAACAGATGAAGGACAATTATCTTAGATATATATTTTCTCTATTTATTCTGCTCACTGTAACATCGATAATATCGTGTTCAGGAAGACCGGGAAAGGCGCCGGCGGCAACCGGCACACAGGGGAATGAAGTGGAAGAAGAGCCTGTTATCAGTTTAATAACCATGACTTCCCCGTCTGAGAATTCTGAATTCAGACTTGGAGAAGAGGTAAAGGTGATACTTGCGAAAGATAACAGGGGAGACCCTCCCGATTCAATATTAATATTCTATGACGGAAGAGCTGTGGCCTCACTTGGTCCGGGTATATGGGAACACCTGATTACGCCGTCTCTGATCAACACAACAGGAAGAAAATCGATAAAAGTGTCTGCTTATAGAAATGGCAAAGTCAGGACAACCATTGCAAGATTTATAATTATAATGTCAGATGTGATACCCGCCAGGAACGGGTATAGGATTATGCACACTTATCATCATGAAAAAGATGCGTTTACCCAGGGGCTTTTTTATGATAATGGTTTATTATATGAAGGCACAGGACAGGAAACGGGTTCCAGCCTGAGGGAAGTGGAACTGGAAACCGGCAGGGTGATCCGGCAGATGAACCTCGATCCCTCTCTTTTTGGAGAGGGGATAACACTTTACAATGATCATATTTACCAGGTTACCTGGACATCCCAGGTAGGATTCGTATATGAAAAAGCAACTTTCCGGCAGATAAATAAGATCTATTACCAGTCACAGGGCTGGGGACTGACAACCGTTAAAGATCAGATTGTTATGAGCGACGGGACAAATGTATTGTATTTCTTTGAACCAGAAATGTTTACAGTCATTTCACGTCTTGAGGTCTATGATAATGAGAAAAAAGTTGACCAGCTTAATGAGCTTGAATATATAAATGGTGAGATCTGGGCAAACATCTGGACGTCGGATCTCATTGCAAGGATCGATCCCGAGTCAGGAAAGGTTCTTGCTTATATCGACCTTAAAGGGCTGATGAAGGATCCGGATACCGATGTTCTTAACGGTATTGCTTATGATAAGGAGGGAAACAGGATATTCGTTACAGGCAAAAACTGGCCGAAGCTTTTCGAAATAAAACTTACCGAATAACTTTAGTGCCATAGACAATATTTACAGCCGCAGGAATAATATTGAATTCAACCGGTGTATGGCCAAGTGATTCCCCGTCGGCCTCAAGATATAGCAAAGATTCTGATTCCACACGCAGCTTGTCTGACCGGTATCCGTCAATTTTAGGATGGCTTAGTATTGTCCCGTCGTAAAGTAATTTAAGGCTTTTTATTACTTCAATTTTTCCTATATCCCTGATAATGGTAATATCAAAAAGGCCGTCATCAGGCAGGGCATCAGGTGTTTGTCTCATACCCCCGCCGCAATATCTGCCATTACCCACATTGATAGAAAAGGTGTTGTTTGTAATCCTCTTCCCTTCAATTATGATATCACATTGTACTTTCCTGTAGGTTATCAGGCTCGACAGCAGATTATAAAAATATATTGTCTGGCTGCTTCGGCCTTTTTCCTTCTGCTTATTTGTCTTTTTTACAACAAGTGACTCAAAGCCCAGTCCGGCTATATTGATAAAGTATCTCACCTGTTGTTCACTCCCGTTATAGTAGTTTACCACTCCGATATCGTGAAGCAACACCTTGTTCTCACTGACAACATCTACAGCACCTTCATATACGAGAGGAATACCAAACATTCTACCCCAGTCATTGCCGGTTCCCACAGGTATCATCCCTACAGTTATTTCTGTAGTACTACAGTACTCCTGGGTAAAGATCCCGTTAATAACCTCGTTAAGGGTTCCGTCGCCGCCAACAGAGATAAATCGTCTGAACCCATCCCTTACAGCATTCCTCGCCAGTTCAATGGCATGGCCTTTGGAATTTGTAAAGACCGAGACCAGCGCAATATTTTCTTTACCGAAGAGACTGGCAATTCTGCCCCAGTCTTTATTCCCTTTTCCGTTACCGGCATTTGGATTTACAATGGCATACCATTCTTTATGAGCAGGATTTTCTGGCATATATGTTCAGGTATTAAGTTGTACAAATATGAGAATAAAACCAGAAACTGAGACTTTTAACAGGCAGGAAAATATTTTTACCATTGAGAGTCAAAAATACAGTAAACAACGGGGGAAAGCAAAAAAATAAAGCTGTTCATCGCTGGAACATATTGATTATCAGATCGATAATATATGTTAATAAGATGTTGAAAATCACGAAAAAAATGTTTACAATTACATCTTTCACCACCGGAGGCTATGGTAGTATAAATAGTAAATTTGAAGCTCAAAATAAATATAAAAAAGACAAAAAAGGAAACAGATGGGAAGGATAATAGCAATAGCGAATCAGAAGGGTGGAGTGGGTAAGACGACAACAGCAATTAATCTGGCAGCAAGTCTTGCTGCTCTCGAAAACAAGGTACTTATTGTTGATTCCGATCCGCAGGCCAATGCTACTTCCGGAATAGGAGTTGATACACGTCAGATAGAATCCACGATTTATGATTGCCTCATCGACGGCAAAGAGCCGGGCGGCACAATATTGAGTTGCGGTGTGGAGAATCTGTCGCTTATACCCTCAAATATCGATCTTGTAGGTGCTGAAATAGAGATGCTCGACAAACCCTCAAGGGAAAAGATCCTTAAGACGGTACTTGAAAAAATCAGGAGCAATTACGATTATATATTTATTGATTGCTCTCCTTCGCTCGGGCTGCTTACCGTTAATGCACTTACAGCTGCAGATTCGGTAATAATTCCTGTACAATGCGAATATTTTGCGCTGGAAGGACTGGGCAAATTACTGAACACTATTAAGATAATACAGAATAACCTGAACAATAATCTTGAAATTGAAGGCTTTCTTCTTACAATGTACGATTCAAGACTCCGGTTATCGAATCAGGTTGCAGAAGAGGTTTACAAGCATTTCCAGCAGATGGTTTTCCAAACGATTATTCAACGTAATGTGAAACTGTCGGAGGCACCAAGCTTTGGCCAGCCGGCAATATTATATGATGCTGACTCAAGAGGGACAGTCAACTACCTGAATCTTGCCAAAGAGCTGATAGAGAAACAGGAAGCCAGACTGAATCCGGTATGATTACAACGGACATTCATTTGAAAGAGAGATAAACATGGCACAGAAAAACGCATTGGGACGTGGCTTAGGCGCCTTGATTGACGGCGTTGAAAAAGAGGTACTTGAGAAAAAAATCGAGGTTAACAAGAATATTTCAATCGACTCAATCGACAGCAATCCATTTCAACCGAGAACCAGCTTTGATGAACAATCACTCGAAGAACTGGCGTCATCAATTAAAAAACTGGGGATTGTCCAGCCACTGACAGTAAGGGAAACAGGCGATGGAAGATATCAGCTCATTGCCGGGGAGAGACGGCTAAGGGCTGCAAGACGTGCCGGACTGACACATGTTCCGGCATTTATACGAACTGCCGATGACCAGGCAATGCTTGAACTGGCACTGGTTGAGAATATACAGCGCGAAGACCTTGATGCTGTTGAAGTGGCAATAAGTTTTCAGAGGCTTATTGAAGAATGTAAGCTTACACAGGAGGAATTGAGTGAAAGAGTCGGAAAACAAAGATCAACAGTGGCCAACTACCTGAGGCTCCTTAAATTACCAGCCGAAATACAACTCGGGATCAAGAACAAGCAGCTGATGATGGGCCATGCACGTACACTCGTGAATATTGAGGATCCTAAAAAACAGATCAATATCTATTACAAAATAATTGACGGGGAACTCTCTGTAAGACAGGCCGAAGAGCTTGTTCGACAATTCCAGTCAGAAAAGACCAGGGACCCTGAAAAACAGGATAGAAAACAAAAATTAAACCAGGACTTCTCAAGACTATCGGAACATCTGGGCAGTATCTTTGCCGCAAAAGTAAACTTCAGGATCAATGAACAGGGGAAGGGAAAAATAGTGATACCCTTTGAAAATCCTGAAGAGATGGAACGCATTTTGGGAATATTTGACCGTCTTAACTCCTGAAAATAATTATCTTTGTCGCGCCGTTATAGATAAACCGGAAAATATTCCAGGTGGCATTTGTTTTGAAGGCGTATCAAAAAATAACGATTTTTACTATACTGCTCCTGTTATGTTTTCAGCAAAACACAACAGCTCAGGATACATTGTCTGTAACAAAACCTGCAAAAGCTGTCTTTAGCGCAGATCCCCAGAGGGCAACGATGCTTGCCCTTACATTCCCGGGATTTGGACAGATCTATAACAGGAAATACTGGAAGATACCCCTGGTTTATGCAGGATTTGGAGGACTTGCTTATGCTATCAGCTATAACTCCTCATTATATAACAAGTATATGAAAGCCTATCAGGATTTTACAGATGATATACCTGAAACGGATTCTTATCTAAACATCCTTTCTTTTGCTGATCCGGCGGATTATGATCCTGTCCTTTACCCCGGTTCATACGATGAATCTGCCGCCGCGTGGTACAGTGAAAGAATGCTTAAACAGGTCGATTATAATAAAAAAAACCGCGATCTTTCATATATTGGGATCGCATTATGGTACATCATTACGGTGCTCGATGCAAATGTTGATGCCAGCCTTTTCAATTATGATATAAGTGACAACCTTGAGTTTACTGTCGCACCAGTGCAAATGCCACTGCCAGGGGCAGGTATGGGGTTGAATATTAGTATGATAGTGGAATTTTGATAAATAAAACTTATGATGAGAATTAAAATAATACCGGTTATCCTTTTCCTGACAATAATTAATGCCAGAGCATTTCCGGTTTCCGATACAATAATCATTAAGTCAGATATTGACGCTGAAAAAATAACTGCCGATCTCGACAGCCTTGTCAACAGCTGGTATGTTAAGATGGCCCTTATAAATAATCCGCAACAATTCTCAAATGATACAGCAGGAGTGCAATATCCTGATTCAGTGTATGAAGGACGGCTGAGCAGGATAAAATCGATTATCAGACTACCCTATAACAGTATTATCAGGAATCATATCCATGTATATACAGTTAAGCAAAGAGACAAATTCAGTGCTGTGCTTGGATTAAAGGATTATTATTTCCCGATGATCGAGAATATTTTTGATTCATACGGACTTCCTGCCGAGCTCAAATATGTGGCTGTGATAGAATCAGCACTCAATCCAAATGGTGTTTCACGAGCCGGAGCAACTGGCTTATGGCAGTTTATGTACAGCACGGGCAGGTTTTATGGTCTTACCATCAATTCTGTTGTTGATGAAAGGCGAGATCCTGTGAAATCAACTCATGCAGCAGCGAAGTATTTAAAAGACCTGTATGATATTTACAACGACTGGATCCTTGTGATCGCCGCTTATAACTGCGGTCCGGGCAATGTAAATAAGGCAATCCGGAGATCAGGCAATAAAAAGGACTACTGGGAGATATATTACCGGCTGCCGCGTGAAACAAGAGGTTATATACCGCAATATGTTGCTGCAGCTTATGGTTTGAATTATTATGCTGACCATAATATACGGCCGCTCTCCATAAATATTCCTGTCGCTACCGATACGATAATGGTAAGCAAGGATATTCACCTTGCGCAGATCTCTGAAGTTATGAAAATACCGCTGGGAGAGCTCCGTGCCTTAAATCCTCAATACAGAACAGGCCTGGTTCCCGGCTCGGCAAAGCCACTCGCACTTACCCTGCCCATGAATCACCTGGGCGATTTTATCGATCTGAATGATACAATAAGAAAATATAAGCCAGATGTTTATCTTAACGGAACAACCAGGATCGCTGATCCTTCAAGATCATCTTTTGTGCCGGCAAACATCAAAGGGAAAACCAGGCTCGTTTATACTGTCAAGGAAGGCGATAACCTTGGATACATAGCAGAATGGTATCATGTAGGACTTTCAGAGCTGAGGTACTGGAATAATGTATATAGGAATACAATACGAATTGGGCAAAAGCTGGTGGTATATGTCGATCCAGCCAGGTCAGAATATTTCTCAAAAGTAAATTCAATGTCATTTGCCGAAAAACAAAAAATGATCGGTAAAACTGTTCCATCCAATACACCGGCAGCAAGTAACTCATTATCAACTCAAACCGATGGTGACTATATTACATATACTGTAAGATCAGGTGATACGATCTGGGATATCGTTAAGATGTTCGACAATGTTACCACTACCGATGTGCTTAATCTGAATAATATAACCAATCCTGGTAAAATACAGGTAGGACAAAAACTTAAAATTAAAAAGAAGAGCTGATCCCTGACTGAAATATGCGTCCTTTCAGGTCGTTCTTATTATTATTGATAATCATTGCCTCACTGTCAGGCCTTGTTTATCTTTTCCCGGGCATAAGGTTATTCCCGCCATTAAGCGAGTTTATCCCGGAAATAAAGCCCCAGGGTACTGTTATTGAGCATGTTATTGATACTGCCGCAATTCAGGCAGCTGATACTGAAGCATTAAAAGATACCTCCGATTACTCTTTGGTTTCTGAATCCCCCGCTGTTCTCTTAAAGCCATTAATTGACTCTCTGCGTCAATCAGAGGGACAGGTCAGATTAATGTACTATGGTGATTCACAGGTTGAAGGTGACCGTATAACCTTTTATCTCAGGCAGTTGCTGAGGGAGGGACGTGAAGGTACAGGTCCTGGTTTATTTCTCCCCTCTATGCCGGTGATGTACACAAAATCGCTATGGCTTAAATCTTCAACTAACTGGGAAAGATATAATTATATCTCATACAGGAATGGCATTCTGTCTCACAACCGGCTGGGACCGTTAATGACAGTATGCAGATATCTACCTGAAGGTATGACTGCTGCTGAACCTGTAAAGGCATATGTAAGAATACGCCCTTCAGTATTTGCAGACAGTGCCGCTGCTGAATATGAGATTTTAAGATTATTTTACTCCGGTGCGCAGGAAGAAGTTAAGGTTGGGATTAAAGCAGGTGACAGTCAAGCATTCACAGGCATGCTTGAAAATGGAGAAGGAGTTAAGGAGATACGATGCAACCTGAACGGTGAAAATGATATAGTAATTGAGTTTGAAGGAAAGACAAGTCCTGATATCCTTGGTATCAGTATCGAAAGCAGGTCAGGTGTTATTGTCGACAACATACCCAGAAGGGGCAGTGCCGGACTTGAGTTCACTATGGTTGACAGGGATATTCTTGAAGAGACATTTTCAATGCTTGATCCCGATCTCATTGTTTTGCACTACGGGCTGAACATTGTAAAGAATGTAAGAAAAGATTATTCCTATTATAAAAGAGGCCTTTACAGGCAGCTTACACTTCTCAAAGAGATTGCTCCTTCGGCCACCCTTATGGTAATAGGCGTTACTGATATGGCTGCTGTAGAGGGTGACAGCATAAAGTCGTTCAGCAATATACCCGCAATAATTGAGGCACAGAGAGAAGCGGCCTCAGAAGCAGGAGCCGCTTTCTGGGACCCGTATAAAGCGATGGGGGGCAGCTCTTCAATCATTAAATGGGCTGAAAAGAAACCTCCACTTGCTCAGACCGATTATGTACATTTAACCTATCCGGGTGCCGATACGCTTTCACAGATGCTGGCTGAGGCTATATTTAAGGAAAATACTGATAATGAAGTGGATACACTTATTGTCAGCGATATTTCCCGGGAAAGCCTGAAGGATTATGAAATAAGGGAAAATAACCTGGCAAGAAGTATTATCAGCCGTATATTCAGTTATGATGAGAATAAACCATTTATTTTTACCACTGCGGCATTCTGGCTTTTCTTCCTGTTAGTCCTGGCAGGCTACAGCCTGATTTACAGGAAACTCTTTTTAAGGCATTTCTATCTTCTGGTTATAAGCATTTTCTTTTACTATAAGTCGGGAGGCTTATTCCTGTTTCTCCTGGTTCTGGTTACTGTTGTCGATTTTACCTGTGGGCTGCTTATATACAGGTCAGGTAAGAAATACGCAAAACGTATGTTCATAATTATCAGCCTTATATCCAATCTGGGTATCCTGGCATATTTTAAATATGCAGGTTTCTTTGTTGATACGGTAAATGGACTCTTCGGAACAGCATACCAGGTACATGATTTTCTTGCATCATTTTCGAACATTCATCTGGGAACCTCATTTGATGTCAGCAGCATTATCCTGCCTGTAGGGATCTCGTTTTTTACCTTCCAGTCGCTCAGTTATACCATTGATATTTACAGGGGCAAACTGGAACCTGTAAGAAATATTTTTGATTTCGGCTTCTATGTATCATTCTTCCCTCAGCTTGTAGCCGGGCCAATTGTGAGGGCTTCGGAATTTATACCTCAGCTTTACAGGGATTACAGCCTTTCAAAAAGGGAATTCAGCCATGCAATGTTCCTTGTTTCAAAGGGACTTATAAAGAAGATTATCATTTCCGATTTCATTGCCGTCAATTTTGTTGACCGTGTCTTTGATATGCCTTCTCTCTATTCAGGATTTGAAAACCTGATGGCTGTTTATGGATATGGACTCCAGATTTACTGCGATTTTTCAGGTTATACCGATATTGCTATCGGCATTGCGTTGATACTTGGTTTCAGGCTGCCGTTAAACTTCAACTCACCCTACAAAGCAAATAGCATTAGTAATTTCTGGAAGCGTTGGCATATTTCCCTTTCGAGGTGGCTGAAGGATTATCTGTATATTCCGCTTGGAGGGAACAGGAAAGGCAGAATCAGAACGGGTATAAACCTTATGATCACCATGTTGCTTGGAGGCTTGTGGCATGGTGCAGCTCTCCGCTTTGTTATCTGGGGCGGCCTCCATGGTTTAGGCCTTGTAATTAACAAAATATGGAACTCGCTTTTCGGTAACCGTTTTAAACAGGGAGGTTTAAGAAGGGCAGCAGCCGTATTTATCACTTTTAATTTTGTGTCATTCTGCTGGATATTTTTCAGGGCACAGGATATGGATACCGTCCGGCTTATGCTGAATCAGCTTTTTAATAATTTTTCACCAGGTTCATATATGGATGTCCTGCCGGCCTATGCAAGTGTTTTTATGTTGATGGCTGCCGGATATATCATTCATTTTCTACCAGATAGAGTAAAAGAATCATACAGGGGCCTTTTTATTAAAATGCCCATGGTACTCCAGATGATTATCATCATGTTTGTAGCTATCCTGCTGTTCAGGATGAGAACTGCAGATATTATGCCGTTTATTTATTTCAGGTTTTGATACCATGTACTCTCCCCCTTCCCTCACTTCGTTCGGGCTTTCCCCCTCTCTGCTTGCGCAAAGAGGGGGAAGTATCCGGAAAAAATAAAAATAAAGCCCCCTCTTTACGAAGTAGAGAGGGGGTTGGGGGTGAGTATTTGTAGTTCTATATTACAGGTAAGAAATCTCACTCTCCATGCCCTTCACAAAAGGTGCTATAGCCCTTTTGTATATACCCTGGACATAGGCGATTGCCATGCCATAATTGGTTATGGGAACTCCTGCTTTAACAGCAGGCTGGAGCCTGTTATGAAGCTGCCTTCTGGTTATCATGCAGCCGCCGCACTGGATCAGCAAAGCATAATCTGTGACAGGGCGGGGCAGGGTATCAAGACCGGCAACAACATCAAATTCGATCTTCTTGCCGGTAAAGTTAGTTATCCATCGTGGGATCTTTGTCCTTCCTATATCATCGCAGGCTATGTGATGTGTACACGATTCAAGGATAAGCACCCTGTCGCCGTCTTTAAGCTCCGATATTTTCGGCGTTCCTTTAAGGTAATTATCAAAGTCGCCTTTGAACCTGGCAAGCATAATGCTGAAGCTGGTCAGGGGAATATCAAGAGGTATTGAAGCATCAGCTTTTACAAAGACCTGTGAATCGGTTACTGCCAATGCAGGTTTTATGTTGGTTTTCTTGAGGAATGCATCCACTTCCCTTTCCTTCATTACAATTGCAACTGCATCATTATCAAGTATATCGCGAATTGCCTGTACCTGGGGAAGGATCAGTCTTCCGGCGGGAGCTTCAACATCAATGGGAGTGATGAGGATTACGATGTCGCCGTAATTGATAAGGTCTCCAAGCAGGGCAGGGGTTTTATAGGAATGTTCGGGTATGGTCTCTTTTATCAGGCTTATCAGCTCTTCATAATTACGTTTATCGAGTGCTGAAAACTCAAAAAGCTCTGTATCGCTTTTTTCACGTACCTCTTTAATGAAATCTGCAGAGGGTTGCTGAATATCTGATTTATTGTGGATTATAATAAAAGGGATATCCTTTGTGCGGAATTTAGCAACCAGGTCATCTTCAAAGCTGCTCCATGAGTTATCAGTTATAAGAAGCATTGCAAGATCAATGATATCAAGTGTTCTGACTGTTCTGTCGACCCTTTTTTGTCCGAGGTCTCCTGAATCGTCAATCCCGGCAGTATCGACAAGGATAACAGGTCCGAAACCTGTAATTTCGAATGATTTCTTAACAGGATCGGTGGTGGTTCCGGCATGATCGGATACAATGGCAATATCCTGGCCTGCAAGGCAGTTGATGAGGCTGCTTTTACCAAAATTCCGTCTTCCGTAAATACCGATATGTGGTTTTGCTTCTCTCCCTTTGGTCATCCTGTCAGAATATCAGACAAAAATAGTAATAATTAGCTTTTAAATTTCGATATGCTGATTGCTGTTACCAGATTGGTTTTCTCTGTGATCCTCAGTGTCACAGAAATATTTTGTCATGATCACTGTATTAAAAACCGGTTTTTAATACGGTGATTACCTTAAATCATCAAGAGAAAAACCTGTTTTGAGAAGGTTCCCGGGTTCAAGGATGGGGGGTAACTCCAGAGAATTATATATTTGAACTGGAGACTGGTCTGGCGTATGCAACAACATCTGCTCCGGTAATTTCATCCTTGCAGAGTATTATCAGTCGTTCAAGGACATTCCTGAATTCCCTGATATTGCCTGTCCAGACAATCTTCTGCAGTTCTTTTATTGCATCAGGTTTCATCACCTTTTTGCTCATCCCGTATTCATTGCAGATAACTGTATTAAAGTGTTCTGCAAGAAGGGGTATATCTTCTGAACGTTCATTAAGTGTGGGAACATTAATAAGAATTACACTGAGGCGGTGATACAGGTCCTCCCTGAATCCGTTCTTCTCAATCTCATGTTTAATATTCTTATTTGTCGCGGTAACTATCCTCACATTTACCTGGATATCCTTATCGGAACCGACGCGGGTTATCCTGTTTTCCTGGAGGGCTCTCAGTACTTTTGCCTGTGCCGAAAGGCTCATATCGCCTATTTCATCCAGGAACAGAGTACCCCCGCTTGCCTGTTCGAATTTTCCGATACGTTGTTTTATGGCTGAGGTGAATGAGCCTTTTTCGTGACCAAATAACTCACTCTCAATAAGTTCCGACGGAATGGCCGCACAGTTAACCTCAACAAATGGTCCTTTCGCCCTGCTGCTTTTCTCATGTATCTGGTGTGCCACCAGCTCCTTTCCTGTTCCGTTTGCCCCGGTGATCAGGACTCTTGCTTCGGTGGGGGCCACCCTGTCGATCATCTCCTTTACCTGTTTTATAGCCTCTGATTCACCCACAATTTCATACATCTTGCTCACCTTGTTCTTAAGAACCTGTGTCTGCGTGATAAGAGTCGATTTATCCATTGCATTCCGGATGGTGATCAGGAGCCTGTTTAGGTCAAGAGGTTTTTCGAGAAAATCATATGCTCCCTTTTTTATTGCTTCAACAGCTGTGTCGATGTTTCCATGTCCGGATATCATTATTACAGGGGTGATATTGGAGATATCGCTGATCTTTTCCAGTACCTCGATACCATCCATCTTTTGCATTTTAATATCGCACAGGACAACATCATAGGTATTGGATGAAAAGAGTTCGATACCTGATGGTCCGTCTTCAGCAAGATCCACCTCATGCTTTTCATATTCCAGAACCTCTTTCAGAGTATTCCGGATAGCTTTTTCATCATCTATTACTAATATTCTTGACATATATTTATGGTTAATTTAACCCACCCCCAACCCCTCCAAGGAGGGGATTTTTTTGCTTAATTCCACTCTATTTACTGTCTTCCACTCATGCCCTCACGCCCTCACGCCCTCAC
>Ga0315534_1000310_pt1 | contig 32916 bp, 28 predicted proteins | sample SalMarSW160240MG_FD_203094 | JGI IMG/M metagenome (GOLD analysis project Ga0315534, IMG submission 203094) | Salt marsh sediment microbial communities from the Plum Island Ecosystem LTER, Massachusetts, United States - Salt Marsh Sediment SW1602-40 ...
CGAATTGTCGGCGATCGCGGCTTTGAATTTCTCGGCTTGCTCGGCCTCTAGCTTTGTTTCTAGGGCTGTTTGGACCTGAAGAAGAATCTCTGGGTTCGCAAGCAGGTAATCCTTTACGATCTTCTCGATGGACTGAGTTTGCCCGGATGTGAATCCGTCGGAGGGCACGGTGCCGGCTACAGGAATAATCTCTTCTTCGACGACAGTATCGGCGACGACGACATCGGAAGCCGGCGCAGCAGTTGGCGTGCGCACCGCGTTGCTTCCAATCACGACAAGAAGCGCGATAACGGCAAGCGCTGGGATGAACAGCAAGATGGATTTGAGCCGGGAGTTCGGCTGAGTGTCAGTTGACATGCGTTAGCCTCTTTAGGGGATGGCGAGCCTCGCGGCAGAACACGGAAAGCACGACCAAGCGTCAGGTCTGTGGCTTGTAATTTATGATGTCATCGTTTTTTTGCCACTCGGGCGTACCCGGGCGTAGCTTGGTTTGGGCGCGCTTGGCGAAGATCTGCGCTTGTTTGACATCACCTTCCAGGAAATAGGCCTGGGCCATCACGGCTTCAGCCTTGGGTTGCTTGCCCTGCTTATAGTAGGCATTTGCAAGCAGTCTATAGGCTCTTGCGTTTTCGTCATTTATCAGAGACTTGCGCAGAAGCTCGACGGACTCGTTGTTGGCCGCGGGCGCCTTTTCTCCCTGTAGAGCAGCAGCGAGCTCAACACGGATGAGGTCGGCTTTGGGGTTCAGCTTGAGGGCCTGACGCAGAGCGGGAATGGCTTGGCGCGTCTTTCCTGACCGCATCAGCAGATCACCCTTTGTTTCCCAGAAGTAGGGATTGTTGGGCTGCGACTTTATGAGCGACTCGATCTCAACCAATGACGCTTCCAGTGCACCATGCCCGCCCTGGAAAAAGCGCGCCAGGGTACGTGCATAGCGTGCAGGCAAACTGTTATCCGAGCTAGGGTAGCGATTGTAAACAATCTGCGGCCGCTCAAGATAACCTGAGAGCTTGGCGCGCATGAGATCGTGGCGAAGCTGGAGTTCAGGTGAATCCTTGACGTTGTAGTAGGGGCTTGTCTCTACGAGATTGCGCAACCGTGCCAAACGGTTTGTCGAGAGTGGGTGACTGCGCGCAAACGCAGTCTTGTGTGCGTCCGACAAGTACTCCTGTTCGGCAAACCGCTCGAAGGTCTCCAGCATGCCGCGTCCGGACTGCTTTGTCGCGTTGAGTAGGCTCAAGCCCGCTTGGTCGGCGGCTGACTCTTGCTGTCGGCGTTCTGCCAGCAGTCCGCGCATAAATAGCTCGTTGCCGCCTTGCATGACTCCTTGACCCGCTTGGCCAAGCTCGCCTGCGCTATCTCCTCCCGCGACGCCGCCCGCGACCATCAGGCCGATCCCGAGGATCTGCGCAATGAGGGCCCGTTCTTTATCGGCATTGACCCGCGCGCGCAGCGCGGCCATGTGGCCGCCCGTTATGTGGCCGGTTTCGTGGGCGAGAACGCCGATGATCTGATTAGGCGTGTCTGCCTGCATAAGCGCGCCGGTATGAATGAAGACGTTGCGTCCATCCACGACGAAGGCGTTGAAGCCCTCGTTTTGCACAATGCGGACCGTGACCCGTCCCGTTCCCAGTCCGGCTTCGCGAAAGAGCGTTCTTGCGTAGTCATTCAGAAGGTTTTCAATTTCCGTGTCGCGGATCAGCGGCAGGTTCTGAGCCGCTGCCGGCATCGCGGTTGTCACAATGGCGAGGGCGCATAGCACACTGATCGCGACGCGTGAGGCCGCGCGCGCAGCCAAACCCTCTGACTTGAGCAAGATCGTCATCTGCAACGAACCCTAAAGATTCAGGACACGGCCTGTGACACGAAGCCTGGACCCTAAGTTAGGGATGAATACCCCGCCAACGCAAGGCTGGCTGGTGCAGAGCCGTCGGCATATAAGCGCTGATATGGCCGCCCAGACCGCAAGGCTCACAGTAATACCCACAACGAGGAGAGCACCGCGGGCGGGCAAGAATGCGGCAGGGCACGGGCACACGGAGCCCGAGCCCAATTTTGAAGGGATTGACGGTAAACACGATGGCTGAGCGTGAGAAGCATGAACGGAAGGCGGCGGTTGGCGAGCCGCCGGCGGAGGCGTCTCAGCGCAGCCGAATTCCCGGATTTATCGTCATGGATGTCATGCGCGCCGCGTTGGCACAGGAAAACTCCGGGCGCAGCATTATCCACATGGAGGTCGGCCAACCCGGCACACCTGCACCGGCGTCTGCCCGGACTGCCGCTGCGCATGCACTAGAAACCGAAACGCTCGGCTACACCATGGCGCTCGGCACAGAACCACTGCGCGCGCGCATCTCAAAACTCTACCGGGACTGGTATGGCGTTGACGTGCCGGCCGAGCGGGTGGTGATCACCACTGGCTCCACCGCGGCTTTTCTGTTGAGCTTTCTCGCTGTGTTCGATGTCGGCGATGCAGTTGCACTGCCCTCGCCGGGCTACCCTTGCTACCGGCATATCCTTAGCGCGCTGGGCCAACAGCCGATCATTTTGGAGACGGGACCGTCGACCGGTTGGATGCCTGCTCCTGAGGATGTTGAGCGTGCAGCACGCCGAGACGGCGCAAAGGGCCTGCTCGTTGCAAGCCCAGCAAACCCGACCGGCACGATGATTGATGGACAGCACTTTGCCGAACTTGCGCGTGTGTGCCGCGAGAACGGGATGTGGCTCATTTCCGATGAAATCTATCATGGTCTCACTTACACACGATCCGCCGAGACAGTGCTTGCGCATTCCGACGAAGCGATCGTCGTCAATAGTTTTTCGAAGTACTTCTCAATGACAGGGTGGCGTGTGGGCTGGACGGTCGTGCCAGAGAAGCTTGTGCGTCCCGTCGAACGGCTTGCGCAAAATCTCTACATTTCGCCGCCGGCAATTGCACAAGTTGCAGCTCTAGGTGCGCTTGATGGGTTCGCGGAGCTTGAGGCAAACCGGACCGTCTACGAAAAGAATCGCGCCTTGTTGCTTGAGGAGCTGCCGAAGGCGGGTTTCGCCAAATTCGCCCCTGCCGATGGGGCCTTTTATTTGTACTGCGACGTCAGCGATCTGACCGACGATAGCCGTACTCTTTGCCGTGTGTTGCTGGAGGAGGCTGGCGTGGCTGTAACTCCGGGAATTGACTTCGATGCGGAGCGTGGTCACCGCTACATCCGCCTTTGCTATGCGGGTACGCTCGAAGACATGGGTGAGGCCGCACGCCGCCTGAAGGCATGGTCGGACAAGAAATAGGTCGGCTAGCGCAGCTCTGGGCACCCAAATGAAGAATTCGTCATAATAATTTGCCGACGGATTACAGGCGCCTGATGCGTTTCCTGATCCGACGACGGCAATTCCCCGCGCTGTCGCTGCACCAGATCAGGAGAGATTAATGAACACTCTTTCACGAGCGCTGGCCATTGCGGCCCTAGCCGTCAGCGTGCCCGCAACGATTGTTATGGCACAGCAGGCTGAGGACACGCCCCCCGAGCAGACCCAGAAAACTGAGCAGACCAAGAAAATGAGAGGCCCTTCGCCGGAGACGATGGCTCGGCTCGAAGACGGTCGCATTGCAGGGGCGAAGGCCGCGCTGAAGCTGACCCCTGAGCAAGAAGCCTTGTGGGCGCCGGTTGAGGAGCAGATCCGCGCTGAATACGCTGAACGCCGCAAGATGCATGAGGAACGGCGTGCCAAGCACGAAGCGCGCCGCGAGGCCAAGAAGGATGGTGCACGTACGAAGCCGACCCTGCCAGAGCGCGTTGAGCGTCAAAGCGAGCGCATGGCCAATCGGGCCACCCGCATGAGCGCGCGCGCGGCGTGGACCAAGGAGTTTGCTGCTGTACTGACCCCCTTCTACAATTCACTTTCTGATGAGCAGAAAGATGTCGCCAACCATGTGTTGCGCCGGTTCGCCGGTGGCAAAAAGGGCCACGGTCGCCATGGCGGCAAGCGGATGTGCGACAGGCGCGGTGGTGGCGGTCACCACGGTAAGCGCTGGCACTGAGCGCCGGCAACTATCGCGCCACGTCAGACGAACAGACAAAGGGCCGGAAAACTTCCGGCCCTTTTTCATATCGGCAAACACAAGAGGGTCTTACCCGCTTCCGAGACGGCGTTGCCACCACCCCTTGCGGGCGGGTGCGCTTGCTTCTTTGGGTGCGCCATCGGACGGCTCGGCGTCGTTTGCCTCCGCTTTACCGACGACGATGCGCTCTAGGCGAGGCTTGCTGGAGCTTGCAGCGCGACGCGCACGCTTGCGCGGCTTTGCTTCGCTCTCGCCACCCTCACCAGAATTCATCTCTTCGCCAACGCGGCTAGGCTCAGTGCCGGCAGGCACCGCTTTTGAAATGGGTGACGCACCAATCTCGCGAACACGGGATTCGGACAAGTTGTGGTGGGGCTCACCGTTCCCTTCGGCGGACTGCACGTCGGCCACTGGCGCAACGGCATCCTCCTCCGGCTGCTCGCGCGAGCCGTGAGCGATATCGGGCTGATCACCCATTCCAGGTGTTGCCTCATCTGTGTGCGCCTTCGTCTGGCGCTCACGCCCACGCCGTCCACCGCGCCGCCCACGTCGGCGGCTACGCTGCGCGGTCGGCTTTTCGCCCTCTTCGCCCTCACCTTCGCTGGCCTCGATGCCGAACGGTTCGCCATTCTGTGTCACCTCGTCGTGACGGGCGTTCTCCAACGCTGAACCATTGCCGGAGCGCGCAGTGCGCTCTCCCGCTTCCGGAAGATCGGCGTCCGGCCGGTCCCCGCGACGTCCGCTCCGCCGCCGCCGCCGTTTGCGCCGTGTGCCATCACCGCCTTCCTCGGACCCTCTGGCTTGAGTGGGCTCCTCGCCGCCGAGTTCACCAGCACCTTCGCCTTCAAATCCCCAATCCATGTTGACCACGTTGCGCTGCTCGACGCGTCGCTGCGGCAGGGCAGGGGCGGCACCCTTCTCGATCGTGAAGTTCGCACCGGCGAGCTTATCGGTCCCCAACACCGAGATCGGCAGGCCGTGCCGCGTCTCCATATCAATGATGAAGGGGCGCTTGTTGTTGAGGATGTAAAGGGCGACGGCTGGCGTCGTCATGGCAACGAGCGGCGTGCGCGCGCCGCTTGTGATCGCGTCCTCAAGCCCGCGCAGCACTGCCAGAGCGATCGATTCCGTGGACCTGATGATGCCGGTGGCTTGGCAATGCGGACACGGTGAGGTCGAGCCCTCCAAGACACCGGTTCGCAGACGTTGGCGCGACATCTCCAAGAGACCGAAATGGCTGATGCGGCCGACTTGAATGCGTGCCCGGTCGTGTCGCAACGCCTCCTTGAGGCGCCGTTCGACTCCACGGTTGTTTCGCTTCTCCTCCATGTCGATGAAGTCGACCACGATGAGACCTGCCAAATCGCGCAGCTTTAGTTGGCGCGCGATTTCATCTGCGGCTTCCAGGTTCGTGTTGTTCGCCGTTTGCTCGATTGAGAATTCGTGCGTTGCCTTGCCTGAGTTGACGTCGACGGCGACGAGCGCTTCCGTCTGGTTGATTACCAGGTAGCCGCCCGAGCGCAGCGTGACGTACGGACTGAACATCGCATTGAGCTGGCGTTCGATCTGGAAGCGCGTGAAGAGTGGCTCGGGTTCCTGATAGAGAACGACGTTCTTGGCATGACTCGGCATGAGCATGCGCATGAAGTCCTTCGCGTCGCGGTGTGCCTCTGGGCCGGCAACCAGAACCTCGTCGACCTCTTTGTTATAGAGATCGCGGATTGATCGCTTGATGAGGTTGCCCTCTTCATAAACGAGACTTGGTGCCTGGCTCTCCAGTGTGAGCTCACGAACACTCTCCCAAAGGCGTAAGAGGTACTCAAAGTCACGCCGGATTTCCTGCTTGGTCCGCGCGGCGCCCGCCGTGCGGATGATCAGGCCCATGCCCTCGGGAACCTCGAGGTCGGTGGCGATTGCCTTCAATCTCTTTCGGTCCTGAGGATTGGTGATCTTGCGGCTGATGCCGCCGCCGCGGGCGGTGTTGGGCATGAGAACCGTATAACGGCCGGCGAGCGAGAGGTAGGTCGTGAGCGCTGCGCCTTTGTTGCCGCGTTCTTCCTTGACGACCTGCACCAAGATGACCTGGCGGCGCTTGATCACCTCTTGGATCTTGTAGCTGCGCGCACGGCGGCGTGGGCGAGTGGCCAGCTCCTCCAGTGCGTCCTCGTCGTTAACAACCTGCTCGACTTGCTCAGCTTCGCCGGCGGTGCCGTTGCTCCCGGAACCCTGTGCGGTGTTCTCACTATCCGTCTGCGGGGCGGTTTCGGACACGTCGGAAGCCTCCACCTCTTCTCCTTCCAGAGCAGAGGATTGGGCTTCATCGTCTAGCTCGACCGTGGACGCGCTTTGGTCCTCCGTCTCGGACTCAACAGAGACCGAGATCACATCATCATTCGGCAGCGTTGCTTCGGCTACGGTGCGGGCAGATGGGACGCGATCCTGATCGTCGTCCCCCTCGCCCGAGGCTGCAGTGATCGACTCGGCCTCGTAAGCCGCCTCGATCTCTTCCGGCTCGTCGTCGTCGGGATGATCGTTGTTCTCATCGTCCTCGGAATGAAACTCGCTCTCTTCGTACTCGGAGTTTGAAGCATCCTCTCGGAGCGCCAGCGCTTCGGCGTGCGCATCGACAGCCGCTTCCTCCTCCGCCTCGGCCGCAGCCTCCTCTTCGAGCAGGGCTTGGCGGTCCGCAACGGGAATCTGGTAGTAGTCGGGGTGAATTTCGTTGAACGCGAGAAAGCCGTGGCGGTTGCCGCCGTAATCAACGAACGCCGCCTGAAGTGACGGTTCCACGCGCGTTACCTTCGCGAGGTAGATATTGCCGCGCAGGAGCTTTCGCGCAGCGGATTCGAAATCGAACTCCTCTACCCGGCCTCCACGCAGCACCACGACCCGGGTCTCTTCCGGGTGGGTGGCATCAATAAGCATTTTGTTGTTGGACATTTGTGCCGATCCTTTGCGCGCCGGCGGGATCGCCCACCGCTCCAGGCCCTACGACTGATCGCAGCGAGGCCATCGGCGACGAGCTTTCTATCTCGAGCGCGCACATTTGCTTGATGTGAAAAGTGGAATGAAAACGTGTCAGATGCAGCACGTGCCTGTCCGCTAGCGGACACCGCCGAGCCCACCCCGCTGCGCTGATGAATGCGCGCGAGGGACTTCGGACAGCACATGCTCAAGTTCTGCATAAGCTCGACTCTTGATTCGCTTGCGGGTGGCCCCAGCGGGGCGCCCGCTTGAATGACTTCCATGCTCGGAAGTGACGCGGACTGGAAATGGTCTTGGAGGCTCCGCGGCCCGTCCTTTCCCGGGCGAATAATCGATGCTTCCACAACCTTTGTGTATCGCGGCTCCTAATGGTTGCCGCGCGCTTGGCCAGAGCTCGATCCTAGGGTCTGAGCTGGCTCGAATCGGCGAGTGGCGACCGCTCGATCGTTAGTCTACAAAAGAGCCTTTCCGATCCGGCAGGCGTGGCAATCCAGCATGAATGGCGCGGGCAGTGCCTCAGCTTCGCATTCTTGCGGCGCACACAAAATCCGCCGACGGGCATCCTCTGCAGCAACGGACCAAATTACTACGTGTTCGCCCGGGTCCGCGCAACCGTGGCAAAAGTGCCGCGCGGCCAAAATTGCAGGCCAACTCGCACTAAGTTACCGCAAATTCCGCCAGGAATTCGTTAAATTTGTCCCTGGTATATAGTTTCCAGGATGAAAGACACCGAGTGGGAGACCTGCAACTCATGCCGCGCGTCGGATTGAGGCCGCTGGCAGCCGCGCTCTTGGCAGGGGCCGTGGCTTGGGCTGGTATACCTGTTTCGGTGACGTCGGCGTCGTCGTTGCACGCTCAGGTTGCGGACGTCATAACTAGCAAATCGCCCTTACTGCGCTTGGCGGCAGCGGAGCCGGAAAAAGCTGTTAATGCCGCCGTTGTGACCGCCAAGGGCGCATCGGTAAAGGGGAACAAAGCCCGGACGACGTTCTCGCTCGATTTGTCGTCTGGGGTAATGGCGGAGGTATTCACACTCGCCGATCCCTATCGCGTCATCATTGATTTGCCCGACGTGACCTTTCACCTGCCGGCCGGCGCGGGCTCAAAGGGGGACGGGCTCGTATCCGCTTTTCGTTATGGGCTCATTTCTGACGGCAAGGCACGCATTGTCCTTGATACGTCGGCGCCAGTCCTGATCGAGCGGGCCGAGATGACGCCACTCAAGGGCACCTCGGTCCAGCTGGGGCTAGAACTTGTGCCCACCACGCCACGTATTTTTGGTGCAGGATCGGGCGGCTCGACCAACGCTCAGCAGGCGACAATGACCGCGAAAGCGGATGATGCAGCCCTACCGCCCGTCGCCAAACCCAGTGATCGCGTAAAGCCTGTCATTGTTATCGACCCCGGCCACGGTGGCGTCGATCCAGGTGCAATCAGTCCGAGCCATGTGCCTGAGAAAAAGGTAGTCTTGGCGGTGGCCAAGAAGCTCCAAGCCCACCTCGAAAAATCAGGCGCATACGACGTACGAATGACTCGCGTCAGCGACATCTTCGTGCCCCTGGATGAACGAGTAAAGATTTCCCGCAAACTCGCAGCAGACCTGTTCATTTCCCTGCATGCCGATGCCATCGCGCAAAAGAATTTCGCGCAAACCGTCCGCGGAGCGACGGTCTATACGCTGTCGGAACGGGCTTCCGACGAAGATGCCCGGCTCATGGCTGAAAAGGAGAACGCTTCGGACGCGATTGCTGGACTTCAGACCGCCGAGATGGATGATAAGGGGCAGGTGCGCAATATCCTCATTGACCTACTGCAGCGGGAAACGGCGAATTTTTCTGCCGATTTCTCAAATTCGCTCGTTGGGCGGCTGCGGCGAACTATCTCGCTGTCTCGCGATCCGCAGAAGTCGGCGGCGTTCAGGGTGCTGCGGCAATCCGATACACCCTCTGTTCTATTGGAACTCGGCTATTTGAGCCATGCCAAGGACGCAAAGCTGATGAACACCTCTGCCTGGCAGCGCAAGGTCGCAGCCTCAATTACAAGTGCCGTGGATTCCTACTTCTCCAAGAGAACAGCGAGAGCGCCTTAAGTTGCCGTTTTCTTTGATATCTCAAAGTACCCCATTGCAGCCGCGGGCGACGACGTAATGCCACAATCCGTGCTATTGTGCACACTTCGGGCGCGGGGTTGCAGCATCGCTTACACCGGCTCGAATTTGCCCGGTCAATGGAACAAAGGTTGATGCGAGCAGCCCCAATCCATCCGCCCCCACCTCCGCGAAGAGTGCGCAGGCGGCGCCGAAGCCTGTTGCTGAGTTTTCTCGGCTTTGGGTTTGCGGCCGCCGTGGTGACGTTTCTCGCGGTGTCGGCGGTTGCGGGCTACTTTCTGTGGACCTTCTCTCAAGACCTCCCCGGCTACGAGAGCTTGGCGAAGTACGAGCCGCCGGTGATGACGCGCATCCACGCGCACGATGGATCGCTGATTGCCGAGTACGCGCGCGAGCGGCGGATCTTTGTTCCGATCAATACGATTCCCAAGCGCGTCGTCGCCGCATTCCTTTCTGCTGAGGATAGCCGCTTCTACGAGCACGGTGGCATCGACTTTCAAGGAATTGGGCGCGCGGTCTTCAAGCTGGTTCAAGCCAAGGTCCAGGGTAAGAGCCGGCGCGTGGAGGGAGCCTCGACGATCACGCAGCAGGTCGCAAAAAACTTCCTGCTGAGCAGCGAACGCTCCGTAGAGCGCAAGGTGAAGGAGGCAATTCTCGCCATCCGCATTGAGCGTGCGTATTCGAAGGACAAGATCCTCGAACTCTATCTCAACGAGATCTACTTAGGCATCGGTGCTTACGGCGTCGCGGCTGCGAGCCTCAGTTACTTCAACAAGGAGCTGCACCAGCTCAGCATCGAAGAGGCAGCCTATCTGGCGGCGCTACCAAAGGCGCCGAACAACTATCATCCGTTCCGGAGGAAGGAGGCGGCTCTCGTCCGGCGGAACTGGATCATCGGCCAGATGGAAGAAAACGGTTACATCACGGCCGAAGAGGCTGAGGAAGCCAAAGCAAAGCCGCTCACGGTCAACCTGCGCCAGCGTGGTGCGCACATCTTCGCAGCCGAATTCTTTGCTGAAGAGGTCCGCCGCACGCTGCTCAATGAGTACGGCGAGAAAAAGCTCTATGGCGGTGGGCTATCGGTGCGCACGACACTTGATCCGCGTCTGCAGGAAATCGCCAAATATGCGCTGATCAATGGGTTGGTCGCCTTCGACCGCCGAAAAGGCTGGCGCGGCCCTATCACCACGATCGACATCTCGGCCGATTGGGGGCCGTTGCTCGATGCAGTGGAAGGGCCTGGCGACATCTATCCTTGGCGCATGGGTGTGGTCCTTGAGGTCAAGAAAGACAAGGCAATCGTCGGCCTCAATCCGACAAAGCAGCAGGATGGCACCCTCGTTGGCAAGCGCGAGGCCGTTGAAGTCGGCTTCGAGGAGGTCAAGTGGGCGAAATCAAAAGGTAAGAACCCAAAAGCGGTCACCGACGTTCTCGCTGCTGGCAATGTGATCTATGTCGCGCCGAAGGATCCCAACGATATCACTGGCGTTTGGTCGCTCATGCAAATCCCAGAGGTGGGCGGCTCCATTATCGCGCTTGATCCAAACACAGGGCGTGTGCTCGCTGTGGTTGGCGGGTTCTCGTTCGACCTCAGCCAATTCGACCGGGCGATCCAAGCGCGCCGTCAGCCGGGATCGGTATTCAAGCCGTTTGTCTATACCGCAGCCCTCGACAACGGATACAAGCCAACCAGCATCGTCCTCGACGCCCCTATCGAAATCGAGCAGGGACCCGGACAGGATATCTGGCGGCCGGAGAACTACGAGAAGGAAAAATCCGGCGGGCCATCAACCTTGCGGTTTGGCATCGAGAAGTCGCGCAATCAGATGACGGTCCGGCTTGCCCAGGACTTGGGCATGCCGCTTATCACAAACTATGCGCAGCGCTTTGGCGTCTACGATGACTTGCTGCCCGTCCTGTCCATGTCGCTGGGTGCGGGTGAGACGACGCTGTTACGGTTGGTTACGGGCTACGCCATGATCGCCAATGGCGGCCGCAAGATTGAGCCAACGCTCATCGATCGCATCCAAGACCGATGGGGGCGCACGGTCTGGAGCCATGACGCGCGCGTTTGTGAAAACTGCAAGGCGGATGAGTGGGCCAATCAGGCTGAGCCGGAGGTCCCAGATAATCGCGCTCAAGTGATTGATGAGCGGACCGCCTATCAGATGACCTCCATACTGGAAGGTGTCGTGCAGCGCGGTACGGGACGGTCCTTGAAGAAGCTTGGGCGTCCGCTCGCAGGCAAGACGGGCACAACGAATGAAGAAAAAGATGGCTGGTTCGTTGGCTTTTCGCCCGATCTCGTGGTGGGCGTTTTTGTTGGATACGATACGCCTCGGCCCATGGGGAAAGGCCAGACTGGCGGGCGCGTGGCCGCACCCATCTTCGGTGAGTTCATGACGAAGGCGCTTGCCGACAGACCTGCTGCACCCTTCCGTATTCCGCCGGGCATTAAGTTGTCGCGCGTAAATTTGAAAACCGGCCTGCGAGCCTCAGCGAACGATCCTGAGAGCATCATGGAGGCTTTCAAACCGGGCGAAGAGCCCGACGACGCATATTCGGTGATCGGCCTCTCCGCGACCGCTGAAGCGGCGGGCAACGTGACAAACGACGCTTACTACGAGCCCAGGCAACGCCGGCGTTCGACCGTCGGATCGGGCGGCGGCGGACTTTGGTAGCGACACTGTGCGCAACATCAAACGTCCCTTTGCGTTTACAGGGGCGGCTACGGTCCCTATATCTCTCGCTCAGAACCCATGACCCTTTCGCACTCCCGGAGGCAGCGATGCGCGCCGAACCGCAAAAACTCGTCGACTCGATCAAGGAAGCGCTTGTCCTCCTAAGGAGGCATCTTTGACTGGGATACCGCTGAAGCGCGGCTTGCCGAGTTCAATCAGCAAGCCGAAGATCCAAAGCTATGGGACGATCCAAAGCGAGCGCAAAAAGTCATGCGCCAGCGCCAGCAGCTTGAACGCTCGATGGGGGCTTACCGCGATCTGGAGCGCGACCTTGAAGACAGCGTGACGCTCATTGAGCTCGGCGAGTCCGAAGGTGACGAGGCGTCAATTGCGGAGGGTGAGGCGCAGATCAAGAAGATTGCGCACGAAGCTCAGCGTCGCAGTGTCGAGGCCCTGTTGTCGGGCGAAGCCGATGCCAACGACACCTATCTCGAGGTCCACGCCGGCGCGGGCGGAACCGAAAGCCAGGACTGGGCGCAAATGCTTTCGCGCATGTACATGCGCTGGGCTGAGGACCGTGGCTACAAGGTCAAGGTGATCGAACAGAGCCCCGGCGAAGAGGCGGGACTAAAGTCGATTACGATCGAGATCAAGGGTGAGGACGCCTACGGCTGGCTCAAGACGGAATCAGGCGTGCATCGCCTCGTGCGCATTTCGCCTTACGACGCGAATGCGCGCCGCCACACGAGCTTCGCCTCCGTGTGGGTCTTTCCTGTTGTTGACGACGATATCGACATCGACATCAAAGAGAGCGACTGCAGGATCGATACCTATCGCTCGTCCGGAGCTGGCGGTCAGCACGTCAACACGACCGATTCCGCCGTTCGCATTACCCACCTGCCGACAGGCATTGCGGTTGCAAGCCAACAAGAGCGCTCGCAAATCAAGAATCGCGCAATCGCGTGGGGGATGCTCAAGGCGCGCTTATATGAGCAAGAGCTAAAGCGGCGCGAGGATAAGGCGACCGCAGAGGCCGCGAGCAAGACCGAGATCGGCTGGGGCCACCAGATCCGCTCCTACGTTCTGCAGCCCTATCAGCTTGTTAAGGATCTGCGCACCGGCACCCAGAGCACCAATCCCTCAGCCGTACTTGATGGCGCGATCGACCCCTTCGTCGAAAGCGCGCTGGCCCACCGCATTGAGGGCGGGCCCAACATCGAGGTCGAGGACCTGGAGTAGGCGGCGCGGCAAATTTTCCTGCCAAGACTTGGCGTCGTTCAGTAAGCTGACATGCACATTCCGGGTCGCTATGATCGCCTCCAATGCCCATTGATTGGAGAGAGTCATGGCGGATGCGTCGCGCAACAAGGAAATGCTAAGAGACCTCTATCAACGATGGCATGACACACGCGGTGGCTGTGTGGACGATGTCATCGATCTCTGTGATGACAGCGTGGCGTTTGGGTCTCTCGCAGAAGGTGCCGAGCCCCTAGCTTTCACGGCCGAGATCACCGGCAAGGAAAGGCTGAGAACTTATTTCGATGGTTTGCTCGGCGGCTGGGAAATGATCCACTACACCATCAACGACCTCGTCGCCGAGGACGACAAGGTCGTCGCCATCGGATCGACCGCTTGGCGCAATAAGCAAACAGGGATGGCGGTTGAAACGCCAAAGGTCGATGTGTGGCGGTTCAAGGAAGATCGTGTCGTCGGCTTCTTCGAATACTACGATACGGCAAAGCTCATGGCCGCCGCGGGCGCGTGATGCCAATTGATCACGTGGGGGAATCAAACGATTGGGGCACGCAACGTTCCTCACTTGAGTGAATGAACACGCTGTGCCCCCGCGGGCTGTTCGAGGGGGACGATCGTGACAGTTGAGGCCCTGGAAGGCGATTCCTCACGCGAGGGACCGATCGTCATAACAGTGCACGGCACGTTCGCTGCCGATCTGACCGACGAAGGTTCGCGGTGGTGGCAGCGCGGCTCTCAGTTCACGTCCGCACTGGTCGAGGCCCTTGCTGAGCGGGGATTTCCTGACGTCTCCGTGCGGCCGTTCCGGTGGTCTGGCTTGAATTCGGACTACGAGCGACTGCAAGCAGCCCGTGAGCTTGCAAAAACCATTGCAACAGCGAGCGACGGGCACCGGCCGGTTGCGGTTCTGGCCCACAGTCATGGCGGCAACGTCCTGATGGAGGCACTCGTTCAGCGCGCCGTCCGCAATCCGTTGTCAGCCGTGCTGACATTGGGGACACCCTTCTTCACGCGACGTCTCAAACCCATTCCGACGCTGATTGCAGCTTTTAAGATCCTGCTTGGCGTCGCCGTGGCGCCCGCCATGCTGATGTACGTCTGGTATGCGTTTAAGGCCGTCCTGGACGGAAACCGGTTTGAATTCTTGGCTCTCGCATTGGCCGGCCTTGCCATTGTTGTTTGGGCATTCTGGTCGGGAGTGCGCACGCTTCTGCGGCAGCGCCGCGCCCGGGCACGCGCCAGCCAAGCCGTCGCGCGGGAAGATTGGCTTGTTGTCCACAGTCCGCGCGATGAAGCCATGCGGCTCTTGGAAGCCGCCGTTGCGGTTCATCCAACGTATGTGAGCCGGGCTTCCGCATATGGTCAGCTCACCCGGTTCGGCACACTTGCCGGAGTCATCGGAACGCTCGTCTTCCTGTATTTTACGTCTTCCTATTTCGCAGCCCCGATCATCGAAAAGGTGAGCACGCAGGACTTTGGCCCTGGTCTGCTCGCCGACTTCACATTTCTCTTGGTGATCCCAATCGTATTCGGCCTGATCTACGGCGCGGTGTGGCTCTTTGCTTGGATTGCCGGCGCACGCGCGCTATCAGCGATTCTTAACATGTCGATCCATGGCGGTATCGTTGGAGCAGCTTACGGTGGCGATGATGCTTATGCGCTGACCGGCGTCACGCGCGTGCCGCCGTATCTGGCCGGTGTCAGCGAGGAGCGTATCGCTGCGGCCAATCTCGGCGGCATCGATGAGAATGCCATCATCGAGACGGCCAGGGAGTTTTATGCCAGCGTGGTTTCTGATGAGGTCTCAGATATGGCTTTCGGTGATCCGGATCTGCTTTGGAAACGCCTGAGCGATGCGCTCTATCACAATGCGTATATGCGTGATGGAGGCGTTGTCGAAGTCGCCGCCGACCACTTTGCCGAGCGGTTCCGAACTTCGGCGGTCACATGAATTTTCAGTTGTCGCACACGATGCGACGTGGAACCCCTAGGGGGATGCACTAATGAAATTCTACTGGTGCCCACACACACGAGCCGTCCGCATTGCCTGGCTGCTCGAGGAGCTTGGCCGCCCATACGAGCGCATCACCATCGACATTCGCGACGAGGAGGCGCGCGCCAACCCGGACTTTCGCGCGGTATCACCCATGGGCAAGGTTCCGGCCCTTGTGGACGGCTCGGTCAAGCTCTGGGACTCAGGCGCGATCTGCATCTATTTGGCGGATGCCTACCCGGAGGCCGGACTTGGTGTGGCGATTGGCGATCCTCAGCGCGGCGCCTTTCTACAGTGGGCGATGTTCACCAACGCGGTGATCGAGCCGGCGATGGGCGAGAAGTTTGCCGGAACGGACGTCAACACGTCACAACACGGCTATGGCAGCTTCGATCTTATGATTTCGACGCTGATCGATGGCCTGACGCCTGGTCCCTGGGTTCTTGGCGAGCGCTTCACCGCAGCGGATGTCTTGCTGGGGACAAGCGTGTACTTCCTGAGCACATTCGGAATTCTGTCCGAAAGGCATCCAATCATCGAGGCTTATGCGGATCGTTGCCAATCGCGCCCGGCGTTCCAGCGGGCCCAAGCGATGCAAGGTGAGCGATGAGCTTTCGCGAGACCAGTCGCGTCGTACCTAACCGCCGCCCTTGCCGCCTAGTTTCATGATGCGCGCGTTCTTGCAGCCTTCCGCGTGCTTTCCCGCACACGCTTTCTCGAACATGGTGCGGGCGGTTCGCAGATCGGCCGGTCCGCCTTCGCCACCATAAAGCATCAGGCCTGAGACGAAGCATCCCCCGGTATCACCGGCTTCGCATGCCTCGATGAAGGCATCGCGCGCCTGCTCTTTGCTCGCGGGTCCACCCTCGCCCTTGTCCAACATTAGGCCCAGATTGAAGCAGCTACCGCCGAAGCCCTGATCGCAGGCTTCCTGGAACATCTTGCGCGCCCGCCTTCTGTTAGCGGGGCCGCCCTCTCCGTCGTAGAGCATCACGCCAAGGTAGGCGCAGGCTCCGCCGCTGCCTCCTTCGCAGGCCCATTCGTACTGCGCGCGCTGCTTTTTTGCGCCGACCGCCATGGCGGCTTGGCCAAAACACAAGAGCGCTGCGACAGCGGTGATGAGACCGGTTTTCAGCACGGTGAGTCCCCCCAGAGTCACGGTTGTGCCAGTAGTCAGCATTAGAGCCTGCCAGAACGTTAATGCAATGGTGGAATGGGCGATCACAGCGCGGGAGCGAATGGTAACGTCGCAGCCGTGGCCGAACGGGCACTCTTATGGCCCCGGTTGTCTGTGCGACGAGTGTCTTGCCAGGTCCGATCATCGGTGTCAGACCCTCCCGGTCCGAAATGGCATCCAAGTAGCGAAACGACCCGGCATGGGGCGGAACTCAACACATCGAGAGTCCATAGAAGCGGAGGCGCCGGCAAGCACCCGCACGCCGCTGCAGCTGATCGAAACGGCGGGCTTTGCCGACTATGCGCTTCTCGACAGCGGCAACGGGCGCAAGCTCGAGCGCTTCGGCAAGGTCATCGTCGACCGGCCAGAGCCGCAGGCGTTGTGGTCGCCCCACCTGAGCAAATCCGACTGGGCGGAGGCACACGCCGTCTTCGCGGGCGGTGATGATGAGGACAAAGGCCGCTGGCGCATCGACAAGCGCGTTCCCGAAAGTTGGCCCGTCTCCGTGCGCGACGTGACGATGCTTTGCCGCTTGTCGAGCTTCCGGCACATGGGGCTATTCCCCGAGCAGTTTCCCCATTGGGAGTGGATGCTTGCGCGACTTGCAGACTCCGAAAGTGAAGCACCTCGCGTTCTTAACCTCTTCGCCTATACTGGCGCGGCGTCTCTGCTCGCAGCTGCGGCGGGCGCTCACGTTACGCACGTGGACGCATCCAAGAAGGCGATATCTTGGGCAAAGGAAAACCAAGCCGCATCTGAGCTCGGCGCCGCGCCGATCCGCTGGATCTTGGATGACGCACAAAAATTTGTGGCCCGCGAAGTGCGCCGCAAGAAGTCCTACGATATCATTCTCATCGATCCGCCAAAGTTTGGGCGCGGGCCCGATGGCGAGGTCTGGGATCTCTTCACGCACCTTGCCCCGCTCATGCGTGATTGCGCCGCCCTACTGTCGGCGGGGCGTGCAGCGCTTGTGCTGACCGTCTATGCGATCCGCGCTTCGGCGTTGGCCTTCGATCAACTGACGCGCGAGACGCTCAAAGGGCGCCGAGGCAATTTTGACTCCGGCGAACTCGCCATTCGCGAGATTGACGGCACGCGTGCCGTTCCCACATCGCTTTTCACACGATGGGTGTCCAGCGATGACGCGCGCGCCTAGTGCTCCTTCGGCCCCCAAGCCGATTACCAGCCTCCAGAACGAGCGCATCAAAGCGATCCGTGCGCTTGAGATGCGTAAGGTGCGCAAGCAAACGAAGCAGTTCGTTGCCGAGGGAACTTCGATTCTCGTGACAGCACGTGATCAGGGGTTCGTACCTGAGACGCTCGTCTTTCAAGCAGGCACGGCTCAAAGCGGTGTTGCTCGCGGGCTAGCCACTTGGGCGCTCGATGCTGGTGTCGAATGTCTTGAAGTGTCAGAGGCGGTGCTCGGAAAGATTGCCTCCAAAGACAACCCGCAAAGCATGCTTGGCGTGTTTCGCCAACGCTGGGCGGAGGCACCGGCCGTTGAAAGCGTGGCATCCGCCGACACTTGGCTTGCTTTGGAAGAGGTGCGCGACCCCGGAAACCTGGGTACCATCATACGGACTGTTGATGCGGTGGGGGCGGCCGGCGTCATTCTCATCGGAAACAGTTGCGATCCGTATGCGCGCGAGTGCGTGCGTGCAACCATGGGCTCGATCTTCGCTGTACCTCTCGTGCGGATGACGCGTGACGCGTTCCTGGCTTGGCGCGGCGGCTGGACTGGTGAGGTCATTGGCACCCACCTTGATGGGGCCGACGATTTCCGTGAGGTTACCTATGCCGGCCCCACGCTTCTCGTGATGGGCAGCGAAGGGCCAGGTCTTTCAGGCGAGATCACTGGGGCGTGTTCGCGGCTCGTCAGAATCCCGATGGCCGGTCATCTCGATTCTCTTAATTTGGCGGTCGCGACCGGACTGGTGCTCTACCAAATCCGTGCACCCTATCTGAAGCTTTGAACGATGCGCATCGAATACCATCGCACCTTGATTGCTGACCGCGTGCGCAATGAAGCGTTTGCCAGCGCGCTTGAAGCCGTGATCGAGCCTGGCAAGACAGTGGTTGCCGACATCGGGGCCGGTACCGGCCTTCTCGCGCTCATGGCAATGAAGCTTGGTGCGCGCGAGGTGTACCTTTACGAGGCCGCAGAAGTCGCCGAGGTGGCCGAAAAGATCCTGAAGGCCAATCGCGCGCGCAACTGCCATCTCATGCCGTGTCACTCCACCGAGATGCAGGACCCTCCCAAGGCCGATCTCATCATCTCCGAGACGCTGGGCAACTACCCGTTTGAAGAAGACATCATCGAGACGCTGAATGATGCCCGCCGCCGCTTCCTCAAACGCGGCGGAACGATAATTCCGCGCCGGATCGAGCAATTCGTTGCGCCTGTCATCACTGATCGCATCCATCGCGAGCTGTGCGTCTGGGACGATGTCGGTTTCGATCTCGATTTGCGGTCGGCCAAGCGCATGAGCCTCAACAACATCTACGTGCGCACTCTTCAAATCGAGGATCTCTTGAACAAGGGGCGCAATGCCAAGGCGTGGGATGGCGTTGATTTCACCAAGCGCAACAGCTCCAATCGCAAGGGTGAGGCAAGCTGGCGTCTGTTAAGCGCAAAAACGATCTATGGGTTTGCCACCTGGTGGACGGCGGAGCTCACGCCCACTGTCCATTTGTCGACGGCGCCTGATGCCCCGCGCACACATTGGGAACAACTCTACTTCCCGCTCATGTCGCCGATCAAGGCGCGTCCTGGTGAGACGCTCGCCATCTCGTTGCGATCACGCACGTCTCGCGACGCGGGCACGCATGTCGCCTGGACTGTCGAGGTGCGCGACGCAAATGACAGCCAACGCGAGCGCCAGAGCATGAATTTGGATAAAGGTTACTTACCCTGATTGGGTGAGCAGGGGCGAACCGACATGTTGCGTGTTCATGCGTTCATGATCAGCATTGTCGCCGAGATGATGGCCCCGCCGATCGCCACGGTGGCGACCCATGCAAGCACATCGCGCAGACGTGCAATTGAGCGGTCGCGGCGCGCCTTTTCCAGCCATTCAGCCGACGGCGGTGGCACAACGACCACGTCGTCGTTGTCGGCGTGGAAGCCGAAGACGGCAGCGGTTTCATTGGTATCGAGTGCCGCGCGCTCTGCGGCCTCAAAGCGGTTGGGCTCGTAGGCGTACGCGGGAATAGGGGGCGGTTGGGCGGCAAGACCCGGGTTCATCGGGCCGCGCAGTGGATAGACGTTGGAGTTCGGCTCCGCCGGATAGGCGTGGCCGACCCGCTGTAAGCGGCTCATCAGGGGGCGATCGTGCATGGCGCGTGCAATCTCGTCAGCTAGCTGCGCCTCGTCCGCGGTGGGTTCGGCGCGTTTGGTCCTTGCTTTCGAGTCCATTGTCGCGGCAATCCATTTCGATGCTGTTAACGGCTCGGAAACGCTAAGCACAAAAGGCTCAGGCGACGCCGAGGTCAGCGACACGCGCGGGAACAAACTTGATTTCTGACTTGTGAAGGACCGGTCTCGAGGCAGGACCGGGCCTGTGGCAGGCCCGGCACACGAGGCGGGAATCGACGCTACAGACGCGTCACGAGGATGGGCAAATGGACTACGCACTACGCACCTCAATGGGGTGCGTGACCGCGTGGCATTGTCATCCAGGACCCAAACTTGTTGGCGGTGACGGCACCCGGACTCTAAAAGATCCTAAAGTGATGGCTGTAGCGTGGCAAAGTTGGGCCACGATCGTGAATTTGGGGTTTGGAGGTGTTGCCATGATGCTGTTGGTGATTGGTTTGGTGGTTTTCTTTGCAATTCACCTCGTGCCGACCAATGTGGAACTGCGCAACGGTCTTGTCGCGCGGTTCGGCGAGACCGGGTTCAAGGCCATCTTTTCTATTCTGTCCTTGATCGGTCTGGTGCTCATCGTGCTGGGCTTTGCCAAGCTGCAGCTGCATCCCGGCAAGAACCCGCAGCTTTGGTACCCGCCGCTCTGGACCCGCCATCTCGCGCTTGTCTTGATGCTGCCCGCGATAATTGCGCTTGTTGCGGCGTACGTGCCGTCGCGCATTCATGACGTCCTCAAGCATCCCATGTTGGTTGCGATCAAGCTCTGGGCTCTGGCCCATTTGCTCGCCAATGGCGACCTCGGCTCGCTCATCCTGTTCGGCAGTTTTCTCGCCTACGCCGTCTATGACCGCATTTCGGTGAAGAAGCGAGGTGCGCTGGGCCCGATTGGCGGTAAGCGCGGCGCGCCGATCAACGATGCGATCGTTCTCGTGGTTGGCGTTGCGCTCTATCTCATTTTCCTCTTGTGGGGCCACGAACTGCTGATCGGGGTCTCGCCGCTAGCCTAAATTCTGTCTTGTGGTTAGGACGCTTGCCGAGGTTCGCCTCGGCTCCCATTTGAACCTTTCAGGCTCGTCCATTGCGGCATTTTCGCGGGATAAGCAGAGAAAAGCTGGTGATTCAAGGGCTTGAAAACTATTCTGCACCCAGACACCGCACCGCAAAAAGTGTATGGTTAGACCATGTCCCTGCATAATGCCCGAAAGCGCCTGATGGCGCCTGACATCGCAGCCATGAAAGGGCGCGGCCCGATCGTCGCGCTCACGGCTTACCACGCCCATACGGCGGCCATCGCCGACAAGTACTGTGACTTTCTGCTCGTCGGTGACAGCCTTGGGATGGTCATGCACGGCTACGAGACGACGGTGCCGGTGCCGCTCGATCTCATGATCATGCATGGGCGCGCCGTTGTGCGCGGGGCAAAGCGCGCACTTGTCGTCGTCGACATGCCATTCGGTTCGTACGAGGAAAGTCCGTCGGTCGCGTTCCGCAACTGTGCGCGCGTGATGAAGGAGACCGATTGCGGCGCGGTGAAGCTTGAAGGCGGCCGGCGTATGGCTGAAACCGTCAACTATCTCGTTGAGCGCGGCATTCCCGTCATGGCGCACATCGGTCTGACGCCGCAGTCGGTCAACGTCATTGGTGGCTACAAGACACAGGGACGCAAGCCAGAGCAGTGGGCGGCCATTGAGCAAGATGCAAAGCTCGTCTCCGAGGCGGGGGCCTTCGCAGTTGTCCTCGAAGCCATGACGGAGCCACTTGCTGCCCGCATCACGGCCGCGATCGACGTGCCAACGATTGGGATCGGCGCGTCGTCGGCCTGCGACGGGCAGGTGCTTGTGCTGGAGGATATGCTCGGCTTGAGCCCGCGCGTTCCACGGTTCGTCAAGAAATTCGGACAGGTGGGCGAGGCCATCAATGACGCTATCCGCGACTATGCCGAAGCGGTGCGCGGCGGCACATTCCCGTCTACGGAGCATACCTACAGTATGATCGGCGGCTCCGGACCCACCTCTGAGCGTCTCAGCGCAATGGACCTCGGGGCCACGAAAAAGCCCAAAACGCCGACGAGCAAGGCTTAAGGAGAGATCGGCAGGCGCCCTTAGAGCGGCGACCCGCAATCAATCCGCTTGCGTATGCGGGGCTCTGGCCTATCTATGCGGGGTTTCAGGGGCCCATGAGTAGGCTTCTGCGGAAAAAACAAAAGAAAGTTAGGGGCTTATTCGAGGATGGCTAACAACGACGACGGGTTGCTCCGCGAAGTCGAAGAAGAGCTACGGCGCGAGCGCCTGGAGAAGCTGTGGAAGCAGTACGGTACCTACATCATCGCTGCGGCAGCATTCATCGTTCTTGGCGTGGCCGGCTACAAATTTCTCGAGGCGCGCCGCATCTCCATAGCGGAGGAAGCAGGTGCGCAATATGAGGACGCTCTAGGTCTGGCTGCCGACGGTAAAGTGGGCAGTGCGACCAAGGAGTTCGAGAAACTGGCCGATGAGGCGCCAAACGGTTACCAGGCGCTGGCGCGACTTCAGCTTGCCGGAATTTTGCTCAAAGAAGGCAAAAAGGACGAGGCCCTGAAGTCGTATGAGGCTCTCTCCAGCGACGACGGTGCTGATTCGCTTTTGCGTGATTTTGCGGCGCTTCAAGCTGCGTCGTTGAGATTGGGTGAGGCCGACTGGACGGAAATGCAGAATCGGCTCAACGGTTTAGCAGGCGATGACAGCCCCTGGCGCTACAGCGCGCGAGAGCTGTTGGGGTTGGCCGCGCTGAAAGCGGGTAAACCAGATGAAGCACGTAGTGCACTTCAGCCGTTGCTTGCAGACGATAAGGCGCCGCCGAGCATTGTTGAACGGGCCCAGATTGTTTTGGCTGAGATTGCGGCCGCCGATTTAGCGAAGACGGCAGCCAGTGAGCCGTCAGCTGCACCGGCATCGTCGTCTGCAGTAAACACCACTCAAGAAGGTGACGCATCGACGGACACGAAAAAGGAGTGAGGAGGACGCGGATGAGCGGCGTGACTGGTTGCAAGCGTTTGCAGCTTGGTGGCAGTTTCGCTGTTGCGTTGCTTCTCTCCGGCTGCGCCGATGGTTTGCCCAGCTTGAATAGTCTGGATAAGCTCAACCCGTTTGCCGAAGAGCAGATACCGCTTCCGGGCAAACGTATCCCCGTCATGCAGACGGGTAAGTCGGGGCCGGGCGAACTTGCCGACGCAAGCACTCCGATCGCGCTTCCGCCCCAGCAGGTCAACGCCGACTGGGCACAGCCCGGCGGCCTGCCAAACAACGCACCCGGACATCTCGCGTTTCAGGGTAATGCGCAGCAGGTGTGGAGTGCTGACGCAGGCTCTGGGTCCAGCAGCGCTGGGCGCGTCATTGCAAGTCCCATCGTATATGCCGGGAATGTCTACACACTCGATTCCAAGGCCAACCTGAGTGCGTTTTCCACCTCTGGTGGCAGCGCAAAATGGCGCATGCCTTTGAAGCCCGAGAAAGAGAATGCCACCCCCGGCTTTATGACGATGTCGCTGACGGGTACGAATGATGGCGGCGGCCATGGCGGCGGTCTGGCAGCGGACTCAGGACGCCTTTATGCGGCGACCGGTTTCGGTAATGTGGTCGCGCTCGATCCCCAAACCGGCAAAAAGATCTGGGAGAAGGATCTCGCAGTTCCCATTCGCTCGTCACCGACGGCGGCCGGTGACCGCGTTTTCGTAGTGACGCTCGATGGCCGTGTCTACTGCCTGTCTGGTTTTGATGGCGCCGAGCTTTGGTCCGCGCGCGGTCTGCCGCAACAGGCCAGTCTGCTCACCAACGCAAGTCCGGCTGTCGAGGGAGAGATCGCCGTCGTTCCCTACCCATCTGGTGATCTCGTCGCGTTGAAGGTCACTGACGGCACACTGGTCTGGACGGAGAGCCTGTCGCGCACGCGCACGACTTCCCAGATTGCCGCGATGAGCGATGCTGCTCGGCCAGTTATAGATCAAGGCACAGTCTATGCTGTCGGCCATGCCGGCCGAATGATAGCCACGCAAACAACGAGCGGCGAACGTGTGTGGTCGATCAACCTGCCGGGAACCCAGGCGCCGTGGGTGGCTGGCAGCTCGGTTTTCGTTGTGGATACGGGGGGGCAGCTCCTCGCCATTTCCCGGACCACCGGGAAGGTGCAGTGGACGGTGAAGCTTCCCGGTAACGGGACTTGGTCTGGGCCGACGTTGGCAGGTGGAACGCTGTGGCTCACCTCGACGACGGGGGCGCTCGTCGGCGCCGATGCTGCTACGGGACGGGTGACAAAGCAGCAGGATCTGGGAGATCCCGTCTACATCGCGCCCGTCGTGGCGGATGGTCGGATGTACGTCTTGACCGATGACGCGAAGCTGATCGCGCTGAATTAACTCCTATCTGTCGATATATGTGGGACAAGCCTTCCTCTCAGTACCGGTCTGAGGCAGGACGAGCCTCAGTCCAAAGGTCGGTTCAATGTCCCAAGCTCCAACTGTTGCCATCATCGGCCGCCCGAACGTCGGCAAGTCGACGCTATTCAATCGCCTGACGGGCAAACGTTCCGCGCTTGTCTCCGACATGCCGGGGCTGACGCGCGACCGCCGCGAGGGCGAGGCTCACCTCTTTGACCACAAGGTGAAACTTGTTGACACCGCGGGGCTCGAAGAGGCCAAGCGCGGTTCGATTGCTGAGCGCATGCGCCAGCAAACGGAGGCAGCACTCCAATCGAGCGACCTCGTTCTGTTTTTGATTGACGCGCGTGAAGGTGTGACGCCGGCCGATCAGACTTTTGCGCGTCTCGTGCGCGCGTCCGGCCGGCCTGTCATCGTCGTCGCGAACAAGAGCGAGGGGCGAAGTGGTGAAGAGGGTTTCTACGCTGCATTCGAACTCGGGTTCGGACAGCCGGTGGCGATCTCCGCTGAGCATGGCGAAGGTCTGGGCGAGCTCGTCTCCGACATGCTCTCTGCCCTAGGGCTTGGAGATCGCACGGTTTCCGGCGAGAGCGGGGCGGGCGCCGCGCCAGAGGTGGAGCGTGCCATCGATCGCCCGTTGCGCGTGGCCATTGCTGGGCGACCCAACGTTGGCAAATCGACTTTGGTCAACGCTTTTCTCGGCGAGGAGCGCATGATCACGGGGCCAGAGCCTGGCTTGACGCGTGACGCTGTCGCCAGTGATCTGAAATGGTCCAGTCAGCGCGTTCGCCTTTTCGACACGGCAGGTCTCAGGCGTAAAGCAAAGGTGACGGAGCTTGCCGAGAAGCTGGGTGCGAGTGACACGATCCGAGCCATTCGTTTCGCTGAGGTCGTTGTCCTGCTTATCGATGCCGAACATCCCTTCGAGCACCAGGATCTCACTATCGGGGATTTGGTGACCCAGGAGGGGCGCGCGCTCGTCATTGCCATCAACAAGTGGGACCTGGTTGAGGACAAGCAAAAGACGCTCAAAGAGCTGCGCGAAATAGCTGCGGATAGTCTGGCACAGGTGCCGGGCGTTGCCATTGTTCCGATTTCGGCCCTCAGCGGCCGCGGCCTCGATCGCCTGACCAAGTCAGTCCTTGAGGCGTACGCCAACTGGAACCGGCGGGTTCCAACAGCGGATCTCAATCGCTGGCTGGAGGAGGCCCTGGGCCGGCATGCGCCGCCTGCTTCGCGAGGACGGCGCATCAAGCTCAGGTACATGACGCAGCCGTCGGCGCGGCCGCCAACGTTTGTCGCCTTCTGCTCGCGACCCGACGGGTTGCCGAAGTCCTACGTGCGCTATCTCACCAACAGTCTGCGCACGGCTTTTGATCTGCCGGGCGTGCCCATCCGCTTCAATCTCCGCAAAGGCGAGAATCCGTACGACAAGCGAAAGGGCCGTCGTTAAGCTCATATGCAGTTGAAGAACGCGCGCGTGCGCGGCCATGCGCATGGACAAATGCGACGCAGATCTATTCAGATAGTGTTTGGGGAGTAACAGCGGACGGGAGGGGCAGCGAACCCGAAGATGCTGCCTCACTCTCACCGTCCGCACGGATGACAGCAACACTACTGGTGCCGCTCCGGACCCCCACAGTTAGTTTCACCTGCTTAGGGATGCAAGTGCTTTTTGAGACTCGTTGATCAGGGTCTACGCTTGTGTTGCATGACTATAACTGCAGGGCTCGAACCGCTCGCAGGAGACTGAACCATTTCAAACGAACCGCAAACGGAAGTTCTGTTTTATCACCTTGAGCATCAGCCGCTTGAGCAGGTGTTACCGGCGCTCGTCGAAAAGACACTGGAGCGCGGCTGGCGCGCTGTTGTGCAGGCCGGTTCGCACCAACGGCTTTCAGCCATCGACCTGGCGTTGTGGACCTACAAGGAAGATAGCTTTCTTGCCCACGGTTCAGCCAAAGACGGACATGCCGCTGATCAGCCGGTCTATTTGACGACGGACGACGATACGCCGAACGGCGCCGGTGTTCGCTTCCTTGTCGATGGCGCGGAATGCGAGGAATTTTCGGGCTTTGTGCGTCTCGTCTATCTCTTCGATGGCAACGACGAGGACGCAGTCGCCAAGGCGCGCATGCAGTGGACTGCCGCGAAGGCATCCGGCTGCCCGGTCACGTATTGGCAGCAAAGCGCGGCTGGTAAGTGGGCGAAGAAGGCGTAGTTCGCCCTCTTCAGTTGCTGCGCTGCAAGAGCAGCGCCCGCGATTGTGCAACGCGATGTCTAGTCGATGGATTGCGGCGGCCCAATTACCGGCGTCTTGAGCGGTGCCGCGGCACCGGGAACGATGACAATCGAGTTTGCACCCGGATTGGCTAGTTCTAGCGGCCCGAATATCCGCCAGTTGTTCATGAGCCAGAGATTGCCGGACTGGTCGATCGTTCCGCCGGTAAGCCGTTCTAGCGCATCGCTTGTGTAGCCGGTATCCGGCGAAATCGCCGCGCCGACGGTGTTGCTGCCCTCAGGACATTTCGCGGTATCCACACCGCAAAGACGCGCCACGCCCGTGTTCGGAAAACTGAACCCCGACGTGATCGCCCGTTTGACAAGCCCTCCGACCGTTAGGCCAAAATTGAAGACCCAAACGGTGCCATTGCCGTCAACCGCGTTGCCCCAGGGAACGGTGATGCCCCCTCCGGTGAACTGTTGTGGTGGCGATCCATCGGCCGGAAAAAGCACGACGGACGGCGTGCCGCCGAACAACCGCAGATTTATCTTGTCAACGCAAGGTACGTCGACGATCGCAGAACTTGAAACCCACATGTTGCCCTCGCTGTCGCCTGCGATGCCCATCGGATTGGAGAGCAAGTTCTTCGTATCGGGTGTCTCGACGGTGCCATCTGGAGAGACGACATAGACCTTGTGCGCTTTGTTGCCAGCGATCCAGGCTCGCCCTTTCGGGTCAACAGCAAGTCCGAATGGTTTCACGTTCGGGCTGGCGGGCGGCATAACCTAGCCGTCTGGCGGGGCGGCAACGGCTCCCGGAAGCGGAAAATTGACAGCTTTCGCAGGATCGCCGTTCGGGATGAAGGTGACCGAGTCGTTCCCGCAATTGCCGATCCACATGTTGCCTTGTGGGTCGCCGGCGGTGCCCTGCGGCCACCAAATTTTGCCGCTTGTGTAACCTTCGGCGGGTGACTTCGGTTTCCCATCCGGGGAGAACACGGAAACGCTGTTGTGCGTTGCCGGAACCTTCTTTGCCGGATCAGCAGGAACTTTACCGTCTGCGCAATCTGGAGCTTCAAATCCGTAGTTGCTCACCCACACATCGCCGCGGGTATCGAGCGCAATGCCGAAACCAGCTCCGCTCAGACCGCCGCCGAAGTATGGCGATCCAGGAAAGGTTTCACCCCAAGGGTAGAACTTCATGACGCGCAGGCCGGAGCAGGCATCGACGCCGACAGGTTGGGGCACGTAGTTGTCGTTGACCCAGGCGTAGCCCTTTTCGTCAATGGCGATGCTGCCAGGGCCGTTCATCAGGTTGCCCGCGTCCTGATCGGCGTAGAAGCCACCCGTGAACTTGAGGAAGAGCAACCAGGAATCGGGCTTGTCGCGAGACGCGAGCACCGGCTCGTAAGCCTTTGCTGCGAGGGACAGAGCGAAAATATCGTCCAGATTGTGCGAGGGATACTTCGTCATGTTGGCCAAGGCTTGCAGCACCGTGCCGGGCGCAGAGCCGCCAGGCGGTGTGGTGGCCTTGAACAGTTTTGAGCAGCTCTCTGGTGAGGCAACGCAGCCCGCGATGACATTCGCCATGGAGTTGAACTTCGGATAGGTCGACGTCAGCGATCCATTCGGCTTCTTGGCGAGCACCTCGCCGACGGCGCCTGTCATTGGGTCGGCCATATTGGCGGCCATTTTAACGGCATTGATCATGCCGTAAGTATTTCCGCCGATTTTCCGTCCATCGATGAATCGGGCGAATGCAACTCCGGTTGCGACGGTAGTGCGCTCGTTGACAACGACATCGCTCAGCAGTTCCGGGTCCGTGCCGAACACGGTTACAAGCATTGCCGGCCCATTTTCGGCGATGACAAATAGTATGGGTTTCTTGTCAGAAGGCTGAGCGGGCGGCAGTTGATACGTCAGCTCAAATTCGCCCGTGTCATTTGTTTTCGCGGATCCGACGACATCGCCGTCTGTTCCGCCACCTGCGATACTGACGTAGAAGGTGATGTCAAACGACGGTAGGCCTTTGCCATTGCTTTCGACTTTGCCACGAAGCGTCTGCGCCGATGCATTGTCCTGAGACCATGCAGGCGTCCCCGCTACCCCCAGGAGCAGTAGTGCTGTTGCGGCGGTTGCCATTCTGATCGTCCGGAAAAAAACGGACGCAATGCAAAGGCTTGCAGTTGTCATGGCTATGCTGTCTCCCTACCATCTAACGGGAAGTTCAGTATCGGGCAGATTCGAAACGTGATGCGCGGATTCCAATGCTTTTGGTAAAGCAGATGATCGTGCAACCTAAGCTACAGTGCAATGAAGAAAATGGGGTGACATGAACGTGATGAAACGAGCAGGTGCAACGCGCGGCGCGATTCTTTTCGGTGCAATGACTGGCATGGGCCTCGCTCTATCGATGGGCACATCGCAGGCGCAGCTTGTCAGTCCCAAGGCAGGTCAAGAGGTGGCCGAGAAATTGTGCACCTCATGTCATATCGTCGGAAAAGAGCCTGTGAATGCGAGCATGCCGTCTGACGTTCCCAGCTTCACCGAGATCGCGAATATGCCGGACCAAACGGAGGTCCGCGTCGCCGGTCGCATCGTCGTGCCCCATCCCGCAATGCCGCAGATCCAATTGACGCGCGAGGAGATCGCCAATCTCGCCGCCTACATCATGTCCCTGCGTAAGTCCTGACGCGCATAACTCGTCTTAAGGCTTCGGCGCCGTCGTTTCGTCGCCTTCTGCAGGAAATCCCGCTCGCATGAAGGCGACGACACGCCAAATGTCATCGCGCGAGAGCTTGTCCTTGAAGGCGGGCATCTGGGTGTCGAATTGTAGCCCGCCTTCGGAGATCGACCACAAGAGATACTCGTCAACCGCGATCGGTCGCCGGATCATATAGGCGAGTAGGGCTGGCGAGGGTGAAAGCGCGTTGGCACCCTCACCATTTCCGAGCCCATTGCTGCCGTGGCAGCCAGCGCAGTTCTGCGCGAAAATCTCGCGTCCCGCCGCGATTGTCTCGGGACTTTGTGTGATGGTCGAGTTGGCGCCCTCATACTCTTTTGGAACACCATATTTCATAAAGGTTGTGTGGCGCAGTAGGCGCACCTTCATGCCTTCGGGCATGCGTCCCGGTCCCCACAGCTCGCGTACCATCCAGTCGGGCTGCCAATAGTCGAAACCGGTCGCAGGCGCGGACTTGTCTTGGTTTTGGGCGAGCGCGCCCGCGGCAATGAGGAAAAGCGCGGTCCCAGCAACCAGGGTGCCCGCAACGCGCCGGCGCGTCCTCTTGATGCCAATTGCCATCGTATGCCCCTTTTATGCCCCCGGCCGGATCACCCGGCGCGCGACGGTCTTACGCTGTGCGCGCGGATCTCGGCAAGTAGGTTTGAGATGGCCCCAACGTCACGGCGGCTGTCCAAGTGGTTGGTGCTTGTGGATTTCCTCGAAAGGCCGGTATAGGCCGGTGTCATATTTCGGCGCTACGTCATAGCGGACCGATGGGGAGACGACGCGATGTGGGTTGCAGGCAGAGCATTTAGATTTGTCATCCGAACGGCAATCTGTGCAGTCCTTTTCGCCGCACCGGCTGCTGCGCTCGATCAGAGGTTTACGGACGCCAATGGCGACCTGGTGGCCGATGCGCCGACCGACCCGTCACAGCAGATCGATCCCGCGACCCTCATATTTGCATACACGCCGGTTGAGGATCCTGCCGTTTACGCCAAAGCTTGGGAGGGTTTCCTCAAGCACCTGGAGAAGGAGACGGGCAAGAAAGTTCTCTTCTTCCCTGTTCAATCGAACGCCGCGCAGATCGAAGCCATGCGCGCCGGGCGACTGCACGTGGCCGCCTTCAACACCGGCTCCAACCCGCTGGCGGTCAACTGCGCCGGTTTCGTCCCCTTCGCCATGATGGCTGACAAGGACGGCGCCTACGGCTACGAGATGGAGATCATCACGTTCCCCGGCTCGGGCATCGAAAAGGTCGAGGACATCAAGGGCCGCAAGATGGCCTTCACCTCGCAGACGTCGAATTCAGGCTACAAGGCTCCCTCCGCCATTCTGCGCGACACGTTCGGCATGGAGGCCGGCAAGGACTACGAGCCTGTCTTCTCCGGAAAGCACGACAATTCCATTCTCGGCGTTGCTAACAAGGATTATCCGGGAGCCGCCGTTGCCAACTCGGTGAAGCTGCGCATGATCTCGCGCGGGGTCGTCAAACCCGAACAGCTGAAAGTGCTCTACAAATCCCAGACATTTCCAACCTCCGGCTATGGCCTGGTCTTTAACTTGAAGCCGGAGCTTGCCGACAAGATCCGCAACGCCTTCTTCTCGTTCGATTGGGAGGGCTCGGAACTCTTGAAGGAGTTCGAAAAAACCGATCCGCCGCAGACAACGTTCATCCCGATCACCTACAAAGAGCATTGGGCGGTGGTGCGCGACATCGACAAGGCGATGGGTGTCAGCTACGAGTGCAAGTGAGGCCACTCGGAGCCCCGAATGCTGCGCATTGAGCAACTCACCAAGCGCTATAGGACCGGAGACACAGCGCTTCGCGGCGTATCGTTGGGCGTGGCCGCCGGTGAAATTATCGGTTTGATCGGGCCGTCTGGTGCAGGAAAATCGACGCTCATTCGCTGCGTCAACCGGTTGATCGAGCCGACGTCCGGTCGCGTCTTCTTGGAGGAAAATGAGATCACCGGCTTGAGCGGAAGTGCGCTTAGGGCCGCACGCCGGCGGATTGGCATGATCTTCCAGGAGTATGCGCTGGTCGAACGGTTAAGCGTCATGGAGAATGTGCTTTCCGGGCGGCTTGGCTACGTCGGCTTCTGGGCGAGTTGGTTCCGCCGCTTCCCTGAAGCGGACATCGAGCGCGCCTTGGCACTTCTGGACCGCGTCGGACTTAGCGATCAGATCGACAAGCGCGCGGACGCATTGTCGGGGGGCCAACGCCAACGCGTTGGTATTGCGCGTGCGCTGGCGCAGGAACCCGAGCTGCTGCTCGTCGATGAGCCGACCGCGAGCCTCGACCCAAAGACTTCGCGCCAAGTCATGCGCCTATTGACGGAACTGTGCACCGAGCGCCGCCTAGCCGCGGTGGTCAACATCCACGACGTGGCGCTCGCTCAAATGTTCCTGCCGCGCATCGTAGGCCTGAGGGCTGGCGAAATCGTCTACGACGGTCCGGCGACCGGGCTGACGCCTGACGTTCTGACGTTGATCTATGGTGAGGAGGATTGGACGCAGAGTACGACGCAGGACGATGAGGAGGAGGCGCAGACACCTTCTGCCTCCGAAGATGCCATCCTTGCGGCCCAGTAGCCAATGAGCAGCGTGAACGAACCCACTGCGCGGCATTGGTCTCCCCCGCGGCTGATCGAGACGCCCTGGGTGCGCTGGGCGGTCGTCATCGGTGTCGCCACCTATTTGGTTCTCGCTGTTGAAACAATCGACGTGAACTGGGTGCGCGTGTCGGAGGGGCTCGCGCGTGCCGGCCGATTGTTTTCAGGCTTCCTGACGCCTGACTTCACCACCCGCTGGAGCGACATCCAGCAAGGCATGATCGAAAGCCTGACCATGACGGTCACGGCAACGGTTGCAGGCGTGGCGCTGTCCATTCCCTTTGCGCTTGGTGCTGCCGGCAATCTTGCGCCCTGGTGGCTCTATGGGTTTTGCCGTGGTGTCATCGCGGTCGCCCGCGCGCTGCAGGAAATCATCGTAGCGATTTTCTTCGTCGCCATGTTCGGGTTCGGGCCGTTCGCAGGCTTCCTGACGCTCACGCTATCCACGATCGGGTTCCTGGCAAAGCTGTTGGCCGACGATATCGAGGAGATCGATCCGTCTCAGGTCGAAGCCATTCGCGCGACGGGCGCCGGCACGGGGCAGGTGATCGATTTTGCCATCGCGTCCCAAACCATTCCGCGCCTCGTCGGGCTCACCGCCTATAAGGTCGACATCAACTTCCGCGAGTCTTCCGTCATTGGTATCGTCGGCGCGGGCGGCATCGGCGCAACGCTCAACACCGCGCTCTCGCGCTATGAGTTCGACAGCGCGGCCGCCATCCTGTTGCTTATTATCGCTATCGTCATGGCCTGCGAGTACGTCTCCGGCCTCATACGCAAGAGGCTCGCCTGACATGCCAATCCAACGGACAGTCGATGGCCGACCGATTGGCTGGCAACCCTTGACGGCGAACGCGCGCCTGTTGCGATGGTTCGGCTGGTTCTGCCTCATCGCGTTGACCGTCTTCTGCTGGCGCGTGATGACGGCGGACACGATCTGGGCCTTCGTCTCCGATGCGCCGCGTCAGGCCGCCGACATCTTCGGGCGCATGCTGCCGCCGCGCTGGGACTATGCCAACGAGCTCTGGTTGCCGCTGTGGGACACCATCAACATTGCAACGCTCGGCACGGCCATCGCCATCGTGATCGCCATCCCGCTCGCCTTTCTCGCCGCGCGCAACACTACACCGAGCGTCATGCTTGTGCGCCCCGTTGCGCTCTTCATCATTGTCGCTTCCCGCTCGATCAACTCGCTGATCTGGGGCTTGCTGATGGTAGCCGTCCTCGGGCCGGGCGTGCTGGCGGGGATCGTCGCAATTTCACTGCGCTCCGTCGGCTTCGTCGGCAAACTGCTGTATGAAGCGATCGAGGAGATCGACGG
>Ga0315534_1000311_pt1 | contig 32723 bp, 31 predicted proteins | sample SalMarSW160240MG_FD_203094 | JGI IMG/M metagenome (GOLD analysis project Ga0315534, IMG submission 203094) | Salt marsh sediment microbial communities from the Plum Island Ecosystem LTER, Massachusetts, United States - Salt Marsh Sediment SW1602-40 ...
ATATCACGCGGGGGCGAGGTGCCACCATTCACCGCCAGGATTGCCCGAATGTTCTGCGTATCAAGGATCGAGAACGCCTGGTGCAGGTCTCCTGGGGTCGACCGCAGCATACCTATCCGGTCTCTGTCCGAATTCGGGCTTACGACAGGGATGGTCTCATGCGGGATGTTTCGACACTGGTCTCGAATGAGGGCATCAATATGTCCTCGATCCAGGTCGCCACAAAGAACAGCCTGGCGACCTTCGACCTTGTCATGGGCATCACAGACGTGAGCCAGCTCAGCCGGGTTCTCAACCGACTTGAAGCCCTGCCGAACGTGCTGGAAGCGCGACGCCTAAGGCCCGGCTGAACGCTGATCGAGTGGTAAGATACAGGCCTGAAATCACTGCAACAGGAAGTAGCTCAAAATGCATGAATCCCTGCTTAGCGTAGATGCTGCTCGTGCATTAATCCTTCAATCAATCACTCCGGTAAACGCTGAAATCCTCTCATTCGACCAGGCTGGTGGGAGAGTGCTTGCCAGAGATGTCTTCTCCCCGCTTGCGCTGCCGCCCTTTGCAAACTCAGCCATGGATGGATTTGCAGTAATAGCGGCTGATCTTGTAGACGCTGCCCCTGAGCATCCGGTAGATCTGGAGGTGGTCGCGGAAGAAGCTGCGGGTCACGTCACATCGTTCACACTGCAACCCGGACAAGCGGCATCCATTTCGACCGGGGCGCCGCTTCCCGCCGGGGCAGATGCTGTTCTGCCGGTGGAGTGGGTGAAGGTCGAGGGAAGAACAAACGCTAAAGCCTCGACCTACAGGGTTCGAGTCACCACCGCCGTGAATGCTGGTCACCATGTGCGACCAGCAGGTCAGGCACTGGCTGAGGGCGAGCTGGTCTTGCCCGCCGGACATCGGCTGAAACCTCCGGATATCGGCATGCTGGCCTCGATTGGCCATACCCAGGTCGAGGTGCACCGACGCGTTCGGGTTGCATTGTTCTCGAGCGGGGACGAACTGGTGGAGCCCGGGGAGGTTCTGACCGCGGGCAAAATATACGATTCCAACCGCTATGCTCTTGCGGCCGCAGTTCAGGCCATGGGAGCAGAGGCGCGCCGACTTCCGATCGCCGCTGACTCCCGGCAGGAAATCCGGACCCGCCTTAAGGCGGCTTGCGAATGGAAGCCTGATCTCATCCTTTCATCTGCTGGCGTCAGTGTCGGTGAGCATGATCATGTTCGACCCGTTGTGCAGGAGGCGGGTGATCTATCTTTCTGGCGGGTGAACATCCGCCCCGGGAAACCGATTGCTTTTGGTCACTACCGGGGGATTCCCTTCCTTGGCTTGCCTGGGAACCCGGTATCCATGCTGGTCACGTTCGAATTGTTTGTCCGGCCGGCACTAGCTGCCTTGATGGGATCGAAGGAGGCGCTCTATACCGTAGTTGACGTCCGACTGCGGGAAGAGGTGCACTCGGATGGCCGGGAGAGCTACTTGCGGGGGGTTGTTTTCCACGTGGAGAATCGGCTCGAAGCGGTATTGACTGGAAGTCAAGATTCAGGCATTCTTAGCTCGTTGGTGAAGGCCAACGCATTGCTGCAGATTCCGGCCGGTGTAGAACAACTGGCAGCAGGAGAGCAGGTTAGGGCTTATTTGCTGGCGCCTCCGATCGAAAGTATTCAAGAGCCCTGAAATCCGTAGATGAGGAGTCAAGGAGCGTTATGGAGCGCACCCGACAATGGTGGATAGTAATAGTCTTTGGGCTAATTGGACTGGTAGATTCGGTTTACCTGGCATGGATCAAGCTTACCGATTCGCTGGCTGTTTGCGGTGGAATTGGAAATTGTGAATCAGTCAACAGCAGCCGCTTCGCCGAAATCGGTGGAATTCCGATTGCCCTGATCGGCGCGGTCGGATACCTCGCAATCCTGGTTGTGCTGGTCCTTGACGATCGAAAGCCAGTCTGGCGGGATGGCTTGCGTCTGACTCTTTTTGGGTTTACTCTGACAGGGACTTTATTTTCACTGTATCTTACCTATCTGGAGGTCTTTGTCCTGAGGGCAATTTGCCCTTATTGTGTACTATCTGCTGTGGCGATGGCCGTCTTATTCTTCGAGGCGATCCTGATGCTGCGGCAGGCGTTCCAAACAGAGCGTTAGAGGAGGACTGAACATATGCCCCGTATCCGCTGCAGATACATCGATTGTGTCTACCTTGAGGAAGGTTACTGCGGCGCACCGAGCATAGAACTCGATCCCGATGAGGGCTGCCTCACCTATACCCATATTGGCGACGTAGCCGAGGATGATACCTGGGAAGATGAGGAGCTGGAAGAAATCTGGGAAGAAGATGATGAGGATCTTTTCCTGGAGGATGAAGAAGAGGAAGAGGACTGGACCGAGGATGACGAGTTATAGCCGTCGAATTTATAAAAGATCTGGCTCGGCTTAGGCTTGAAGTGATTGAACAACCATCAGGGCGCTGCGATTGCAGCGCCCTGATTTTTTTATTTTGCTCGAATTGTAGATAGAAGATTCAGGAGCCGGTATTCACTTTTCGCTCGAGTGTTCGGGAGAGAATATCTTCCATTTCCTGGCGTTGTTTGGAACGGTTGGTGCTTGCCCCTGCAGACTCACCGCTTTCGGGCTGCTCCTCGCCTTCCATGGCCTGACGAAGTGCAATTTCCATTGCGGTTGGGAGCGCCTCGGTTGGTTCGTCATCTTCCGGTACTTCTTCGACCAACTGGGGTTTCATCGAAAGCCGGATCTGCTTCTTCTTCGCATCCAGGTCGATCACGCTCACGTCAACCTCGTCACCAACCGATACGAGTTTATTTGGATCGGGGACATACTCATCGCGCATCTCACTTACGTGCACAAGTCCCGGCCTGACCGCTCCAATGTCGACAAACGCGCCAAACTTTTCAATGCGGACGACCTTGCCCTTGAAGCTCGCGCCGGGTTTGATGTCCTTCCACTGCAGGGAAACTGGCTTGAGCATAGTCAACTCGAGCCTGCCAGCCGCCGGGTCTACCTTCTCGACCCACACCTCGACCTGGTCACCCTCGTGAAGTTCATCCTGGACGCGGTTGACCTTGCCCTGGCGAAGTTTCGAGATATGAATCAAGCCTTGCTGCTCAGCGCCAATGTCAACAAAGGCGCCAAATAGTTCAATTTTCGATACACGGCCAGTGAGTTTCTGACCAGGTTTAAGTTTCGCCAGCGAGGCTGGCGCTTGTGTGCTCTCGGTCGATTCCACTAGAACACCTTCCTGAAGTTAGATCGAATTTGGACCACTTTTGGGTCGGAGGATTATACCATGCCCGGTATCCAGGGCTGAGGTTCCGAAAATCAAATCTTACGGCTCCACGGTTGCTGGAGCGGGCAGCGCGCGGCGTGCAATCAGATGCCAGTTCGTGATGCTGAAAAACCGATCGCTGGGATTAAATAGAGGCCCCACGCTCACGCCCTGTACCTGAGAATCGATCGCGAAGTTATAGATCGGGTAGTACAGCAGCAGAGAAGGGAGCTGATCCTGGAAGCGGTATTGGAAGCTCACATACAGCTCGCGGCGGCGCCCCGGGTCAGGAGTTGTGCGGGCTTGCTCAAGCCAGATGCTTGAGTTGCGATCCTCGAAGCCGCTGTAGTTCTGACCGGTTTCAGTCTGAGAGTCATGCCAGAAGGGGTAGGGATCGGGGTCTGGAGAATCACTGAAATTGATCTCGGTTAACACAGCCTGAAACTCACGAGGCTCAAGGTAGTCGGTCAAAATGGTCTCTGGATCTGCAGGAATGAGCGTTACCGTGACCCCGATAGCTTCCCATTCGCTTTTAATGATGCCCGCGATCAGTGACTGTTCCGACGTATCGGGATAGACCAGCTCGAGGCTCAGGCTCTGATCTTCGTCATTACTGCGGACATATTCGAGTGTACCTGGTGCGGCACCTGCCGGCAGTTCCCAGCCGCGCGAAATGAGCAAATTGGCGGCTGATTCGGGATCAAAGTCCTGACGCGGCAGACCGTCTGCGTAAGCCCATGTCCCCGGCATGACCGGTCCGTCGGGGACGACCGCCTGCCCACTGAAGGCTCGATCGATCATCCACTGCCGGTTCAAGGCCAGTAGCAGCGCTTTTCGGACGACCTTGTCCGCCAGGAAAGTCTTCTCGGGGTGTTTCAGGTTCAGGAAAACGATACCAAGTCTGGGCAGGCGAGCGCTGTGTAGATTCAGGGAGGGTTGTTCGAGGACAGATTGGAGAATGTCTGCCCCGACCTGTTGCAGGCCAAGGACTTCACCATCTTCATAGGCCTGGAGCGCTGATTCCTCGTCCGGGAAAAGCAGAAACTCGACACGTTCAAGGAAGGGTCTTTGATTATAGAAATCCTCGAAGGCTGATAAGCTGACGCCTACGATTTGCTCTCCTTCCAACAGAAACTGGCTAAAACGGAATGGTCCGCTGCCGACCGGTTCCAAATTGAAAGGATGATCGATAAGAGCTGAAGCGGAAACACCCCGCAGCAGGTGGTCAGGCAATAGACCCTGCGACAGGTAGTCCAGGAAGGGGGCGAAGGGTTCCGGCAGCTGAAACTGCACGCGCCGGTCATCCAGGCGGACAATGTTGACCTGCGTCCACAGATCATGCAGATCTTGCGGTCCAGGAAAATCATCGTCCTGGAATTTCGAAAAAGTGTAGACGATATCGTCGGCAGTGACGGCCTCACCATCATGCCAGAATGCGTCCTCACGCAGGATGATGGTGTAAAGAGAAGCATCAGCAGAGATGTTCCAGCTTTCTGCCAGGTCAGGGATGGGGTTCCCGCGTGAATCGAAGCGCAGCAAGCCGGAGAAGATTAACCGGTCGATATCGCGATCAACCTGGTTGAAACTATCGAGGATCGGGTTTAATCGCATGATGCTGCCAACCATCGCCTCGGCGTAGGCGCCGCCGACAACTGGCTCAGGCCCGGTTGTGGCCGGTGTTGAGGATTGGCCAATCAGCAGGCCAATGACCAGCACGAGCCCACCGATAGCGATCAGCACCTGCCAGCGTAAGTTGCGCATTTGATAGAGGTATTGAGGGTGGAGGGAGGAGGTTGATCAGCCGGCCAGCGTCACGGTCAGTAAAGCCAGAATGAAGAAGATCGCTGACAGGATAATCGTCACGTTGAAAAGGACTTTTTCGATCCCGCGCCGTACACGGTAACCAGCACCACCGAGATCAGCCCCACCGCCCAAGCCGCCCAAGCCTGCTTCACGGCTTTGAAGCAAGATCACCGCGATCAAAGCGATCGAAACAACGACTAATGCAAGATCAAGGTACGTAGCCACGTATTTATCTCCTCTCGTCGCTAGCCGCCGGATTATAGCAGACGGGTATGCCCGCGACAAGGTTTGGTCATTTCAGCTGAGGTCCGGTAGGACGATTTGCGCTCTCAAGCAGGCTTACCAGCAAGGGTCGAGCGCAGGTAGGCCTCCATGAATTGATCAAGATCTCCATCCAGCACGGCCTGCGCATTGCCGGTTTCATAATCCGTCCGATGATCTTTGACCATTTGGTAGGGGTGCAGGACGTAGGATCGAATCTGGCTCCCCCATTCGGCCTTGACGTAATCACCCTTGATTTCAGCGAGTTCTGCCTCCTGCTCCTGGCGTTTTAAGTCCAGCAGGCGGGCGCGCAAGACGCGCATTGCGTTTTCCTTATTCTGCATTTGCGAACGCTCGTTCTGGCAGGTCACAACCAGGCCTGTCGGCAGGTGCGTTATCCGGATAGCGGTCTCATTCTTCTGGACGTTCTGTCCACCTGCACCAGCCGAGCGGTATGTATCGATCCGCAGGTCTGAGGCTTTGATTTCAACTTCATCGTCCGTTTCTACCTGCGGCAGGATCTCCACCAGCGCGAAAGAAGTATGGCGGCGGTTGGCGGAGTCGAATGGCGAGAGACGAACGAGGCGATGTACGCCTTTCTCGGATTGCAGGTAGCCGTATGCATAGTCACCATCGATGGCGATCGTGGCGCTTTTAATTCCAGCTTCCTCGCCTTCGGAGTAATCCAGGATTTCTGCCGTAAAGCCGCGCGCTTCAGCCCAGCGTAGATACATCCGCTGCAGCATCTCAGCCCAGTCCTGCGAATCCGTCCCTCCCGCGCCGGCATGAATCGCGAGGATCGCATCCTCGTCGTCGTAGGGACCCGAAAGCATCGCATCGAGTTCCCGACGGTCGAGTTCCGACTCGATCGCAGTTACTTCCGCGTCGAGCTCTGCGTAAATGCCCTCATCTTCCATACCGGCAAGTTCGAGGGCATCCGAAACCCGATTTTCAAGCTTCTGCCAGTTCTCGATCTCGCCCTGGACCCTGGAAAGCAAGCGCATCGTTTTTTTGGCCGCATCTTGATCATGCCAGAGGTCAGGTGATTCCGCGGCTTTCTGGAGCGTTTCTAGCTGCCTTTCCTTTTTTGGCAGGTCAAAGACGCACCATCAGGTCTTGAATTCTTTCTTCGATCTGCTGCAGCCTCTGTGAAAGATCTTCCATCTATTTATCCTCGTCCAGTTTTCAATGTCACAGTTAAGTCCTAATTGACGTTCTCAATCCGCAGGAATAAGTCCGCTTACGTAGGCTTTGGCATTAAAAGGTTGCAGGTCTTGAATATCCTCACCCAGCCCGACGAAGAAAATCGGGAGTCCAAGTTGATCCTGGACTGCCAGCCCAACTCCGCCCCGGGTTGAGCCGTCGAGTTTTGCCAGGACGACCCCATCCAGCGGCACTGCTTCGGAAAATGCTTTCGCCTGGGCGATTCCATTCTGACCGGTGGTCGCGTCGAGAACGAGCAGTGAGCAGTGGGGAGCTCCCGGTACAACCTTGGCTGCCACACGCCCGATCTTTTCCAACTCGGCCATCAGGTTGTGTTCCGTGTGCATCCTGCCGGAGGTATCGACCAGCAAGGCGTCTACCGAACGGGCAAGCGCGGCTTCACATGCATTGAAAACAACTGCGCCCGGATCACTGCCGCGCTCCGCTGCGATCATATCGAACCCCAATCGTTCAGCCCAGACTGCGAGCTGTTCGCGGGCTGCTGCGCGATATGTGTCGGCGGCTGCCAACAGGAGGGTCAGCCCCTGCTGCTTCCAGTGCCAGGCAAGTTTTGCCGCCGTCGTTGTTTTTCCCGAACCATTCACCCCTACCAGGAGCGTCACAAACGGCCGTTTGTCGGGTGTTGGAAGTGGCTCGGGCAACTCTGGCAATCGAGCGAGCATGGCCTCCTGCAGCGCACCTCTGACCTGCTGGCCGTTGACATGGCCTTGTAAGCGCGCTTGCTGCTTAAGATCCTGCAGCAGCGAGCTGGCAAACGGCAGGCCGAGATCAGCCTCGACGAGCGAAGCTTCGAGACCATCCCAGAAGTCCTCTGTAAGTTCGCTTGCGCCTAGCAGCGTTGCGATCCGCCCAAATGCGGCTCGCCTGGTCCGGTCCAATGCTTGTTGTAGGGAATGCTCGGGCACGGCGGGATTATACCATCGACGCTGCTGGCCTTGACGGGAGGCACGTGCGAGATTCTTCGTATAGCCACAGTTATTAAGGCGGATTGGGCTGTAAAAGCTCTTTCCTGCAGACGGATAGCTCAGAATCACACCGCCCGGTGGCGAAAACCAGGCCGGGCGGTTCAGGCTGGGGGTCGAGGATTCGAACCTCGGCTGACGGATTCAGAGTCCGCTGTCCTACCACTAGACGAACCCCCAAGGACGTTGCGATTGTAACACAACCGCGGCAAGGCTGTCTACTTTGGAGCCGGTTCAGGCGGATTCAAGTGCTTCGGCCGCATCTTCAACACGTTCGAGCACGGTTTGCAGGCCCAGAATCTCCATCGTTTCGATCAGCGGCGGGCTGATGCTTTGACCTGTGACTGCGTCCCGCAGAATACCGAATAATTGCCCGGCTTTCAAACCGAGTTCATCGGCCAGCGCACGCAGCGCATTCTCGAGCTCTTCATGCTCCAACCCGGGATGCTCGCGCAGTATCACAGCCGCACGGCGGGCGGCCTCAGCCGAATCGGCCGGGCTCATCCCTTTTCCGGTCAGCTGCTCAACGGGTGGTGTGGTGAAGTGGCGGAAGAAGAAGCCGGCCATATCAACCGCTTCGTCCAACGTGCGAATGCGCTCCTGGATCAAAGGCGTAATCGGCTCGAGTGCCTCCAGCGTGACATCCAGGCCAGCATTGGCAAAGAATGGTACCAGCCGCCTGGTAAGTTCTGAAGGTACCAGACTGCGAATATGCAGCCCATTGAAGTGATCCAGTTTGCTGTAGTTGACCGCCGCCGGACTGGGATTAAGCTTCTCAAGCGAGAAAGCCTGGATCAAATCTGGCATCGAAAAGAACTCAGTATGGTCGTCGAAGGACCAGCCCATCAGGCTGACCCAGTTCGTGACAGCTTCGTGAATATACCCGAGTTCCCTCAGGTCGAGCGTGAAGATGGCATGAGCACCGCCTGTGCTGCTGCCTGAATCCCGTTTGCTCAGCTTACCCTTCCCGCTCGGGTTGAGAAGCACCGAAAGATGGACCCATACTGGTTGATCCCAACCGAAAGCTTCATAAATCATCACATGCAGCGGGAAGGTTGGAAGCCACTCTGAGCCGCGGGTGACGTGCGTGATGCCCATCAAGTGGTCGTCGACCATCGCAGCCAGGTGGTAGACGGGCATGCCGCTCGACTTAACCAGGATGTAGTCATCGATGGTCGCGTTTTCGACTTCGATTGGGCCGCGCAGTAGATCAACGGCCGTCGTCGTGCCGTCTTTCGGAGTCTTGAAGCGGATGACATGCGGTTCACCGGATGCAACGCGTGTGGCGGCCTCGCCCGGAGCTAGCCGACGGCAGCGGCCATCGTAGCGCGGCGGTTCCTTGTGCTGCTGCTGCAGCTTGCGGACTTCCGCCAGTTGGTCCTGTGTGCAGAAGCAGTAGTACGCATGACCGCCGTCTACCAATTGCTGCGCATACTGCTGGTAAATGTCCATCCGCTCCGACTGCCGGTAAGGGCCGCTCGGGCCGCCAATATCCGGCCCCTCGTCCCATTGCAGGCCCAGCCAGTGCAGCGATTCGAACAGCTCAGCTTCTGCGGCTGGATCAAAGCGCTTCTGGTCGGTATCCTCGATGCGCAGGATGAACTGGCCGCCGGTCTTGCGGGCGAAGAGGTACGTGTATAGGGCGGTTCGTGCGCCTCCGATGTGAAACCTCCCCGTTGGGGAGGGTGCAAAGCGCATGCGCGCCGGTTGTTCTGTTCCCATCAATCGTCCTTATCGTCGGCTGTGAATGTCAAAGTTCGATCCGTTTATGCCGTAAATTCACACTCTCAACCAGGCCAATTGCAAGCAGGCTGGTAAAGAGCGAAGATCCACCATAGCTGAAGAAGGGCAGCGGCAAGCCTGAAACCGGAAAGAGTTTCAAGTTCATGCCAATATTGAAGAAGCCCTGAAAGAACATCAGAATTGCAAAGCCGTAGCAAATCAGCGCGCCATAGGTATCTCGTGCCATGCGGGCTGCCCGCAGACAGCGGTAAATAATGAACACGAAGAGTGCGATCAAAATCAGCGAGCCGATGAAGCCGAACTCTTCCGCCATGGCGGAGAAGATGAAATCCGTATGGCGCACCTTCAAGAAGCGCAGCTGGACCTGGGTGCCGCTGCTGTATCCCTGGCCAAACAATCCTCCTGAGCCAATTGCGATCAGTGCCTGATTCACATTGTAAGTCGCCCCGAATCCAGCCTCGGGATCCGGGAAGAGAAAGGTGATCACGCGCGCCTTCTGGTAGTCCTGCAGCACGGGCCAGGCGAGGATCGGGGCAGCGAGCGCCGCAAGTGCGAGCATCACCAGATGCTTTGGATGTGCTCCAGCCGCCCAAACCAGTGCCAGCCAGATTACGCCCAGGACGATTGCGGTGCTCAGGTCAGGCTGAACAAAAACCAGCAAAGCAGGCACGACGACCAGCAGCAGGCTGCGGATGACGGTGCTTGCCTCGTGTATTCGGTACTGGTTGCGGGCCAGGTAATCTGCCAGCACCAGCGTAATCAGGATCTTGGCTAACTCCGAGGGTTGAATCGTGATGATGCCAACCTGGAACCAGCGTGCCGAACCGAAACCGGCAATGCCCGCAATTGGGATCAGTGCCAGGAAGGCGAGAATGAAGATATACATCGGGCGCGAGAGCGCCGACCAAAGGCGGTAGTCAATGGCGGTGGTTGCAAAGAGGACTGCAAACCCGGCCAGGCCGAAGATCACCTGGCGTGATACGGTGTTCTGCTCGACCAGGAACTCATTCCCGGCAATGGCGGATTGGATCATCGCCACACCGGCGATGGTCATCAACGCTACGGCGGCCAGGAGCCACACATCAAAGTGACGCCAGATACGTGGAGCTTGCATTGTTCAGCGGGCTGCTCTGCGACGCAAACGCGCGGGTACGAGCGGGATATCAGCCACGAGCCGCTGTTGGTCACGGTCGCGAGTGAGGGTGATCTCGACGTTCTCCGTATCAACATCGAGATGGCGCGAGATAACATCAATCAGGTCGTCCTTCAAGGCTTCAAGTTTGCCCGGCGAAATTCCAGCCCGGTCATGGACCAGGACCAGCTGCAGGCGTTCTTTCGCTGATTTTGCGCTTCTCGAACGGCCAAGCCCAACCTTTTCAAAGAAGCTCATCCCTCGCCTCCCGCTCGCATAAGCCGTGAAATCCGGCCGAAGAAGCCATCCCGGCTCTCGATACTCTCAAAGGGCACCTCCTCACCCAGCAGCCTGCGGGCGATGTTCTGAAAAGCCTGGCCGGCTTTGCTGCCAGTGTCGAGGGCAATCGGCACACCCTGGTTCGTAGCGACCGTGACACGTTCATCTTCGGGAACGATGCCAATTAATTCGATGGCCAGGACATCGAGAATATCCTCCGTACCGAGCATATCGCCGCGGCGCACCATCTCCGGTTTGACCCGGTTTAAAATCAGCCTGCCCGGTCCCTTCTGCTCGGCCTCGATCAAACCGATGATACGGTCGGCATCGCGCACGGCCGAGACCTCCGGGTTCGTAACGATCAAAACCAGGTCGGCGGGGGCGATCGCGTTGCGAAAGCCGCGTTCGATTCCGGCCGGCGAATCGATTAGGACCCAATCAAACTCAGGGCGCAGTTCCTCACCCAGACGGACCATATCCTGCGGCGACACGGCTGACTTATCGCGCGTCTGGGCAGCCGGGATCAGGAATAGATTCTCAATTCGCTTGTCCCGAATCATCGCCTGGCGCAGTTTACAGCGTCCTTCTACGACATCGACGAAATCGTAGACGATTCGGTTTTCGAGACCCATGACAACGTCGAGGTTTCGTAAACCGATATCGGCGTCGATGCAGACCACGCGCAGGCCATGGGAAGCAAGCGCGGCACCGAGGTTGGCGGTCGCCGTCGTTTTCCCGACACCGCCTTTTCCGGAAGTAATCGTCACGATCTTCGCAGTCATTCGTTCATCTCCATAGCCTCGGATGGCGTTAACTACGCTTTGCCTGCCAGGGCTCGGCGATTAATTGACCTTCACGAACGAGGGCCATCTCCGGTCTTGGTTTTCCTTTTCGAGCCGGCGAAACGGAGATGTGGCTGGCGATGCGCAGCTGTGTCGGCACCAGGTCGAGCGCACAGACGACTGCGTTTTCATCGCCTTCGGCACCGGCATGGACCACACCCCGCAGGCGCCCCCAGACGATGACATGCCCGCCGGCAATGATCTCAGCGCCAGGATTGACATCTCCCAGCACGAGAACGTGTCCTGGGTAGCGTACGCTATGCCCCGAGCGCAGCGTACGTTCGATCAGGATCGCTTCTTCGCCCGGCAGCGCGAGGTCGGCCGTCTCAACGCGATCCGAAGCATCGGTTTTTTGCGTTGATAGTTCACGAGCTAACCCCAGATCGGCCGCAGCGCTGCGAGTGGTCTCGGACGTTGAAAGTACTGCCCAGAGAGTCACCTCGCTGCGAGACAGTTCATCGCGTAAGCTTCCCAGATCGGCGGCGCCTAGAGAGCGATCCCCGACCTGCATTGCGACTCGAGCGCCGTGAAGGAAATCTTCGCGGTCGGCAACCGAGGTTAGCAGTAGCTGGCGGACACCCTGCCAGTCACCGGGGGGCAGGGTGATCAGCAAACCATCGCGAATGCCCTTGATCTCGATTGTACTGTCCATGGTCGACTCAGGTGGCGATTATAGCACGCGGCTGAACTCCAGGCGACCAGTACGGGAAATCGCGCCAGTAATTTATGTCAAGTCGAGTAAGGGGATGTACCAGGTACAATCACTCATTTTCGCATAGCCATTAGTCAAGGGCTATGCTCAACTGCGGTCGATTGGTGATCTCAGCACTTCTCAAGGAGCCCGTTCGGCATCGATAGCCCGGATTTCAAAGTAAGCCTCGAGCACCTGCTTTACAATCGGGCCCGAGGTCACTGCGCCCTCGCCGCCATAGTAGACGAAGGCGACGATGGCGATCTCGGGGTTCTCGTACGGGGCATAAGCCGCGTACCAGGCGTGGGTGGGAAATTCACCCGGGATGCAAAGTCCACGGTTGAAAACGAACTGGTCGCAGAATTCACCGGTCCCCGTTTTCCCGGCGGAGGAGATGGATTCGAGATCAGCATACCCATTGGCTGTGCCATCCGGATCGGTTACAACCAGGTGCAAGCCTTGCTGAACATAGTCAATCACCTGCGGATCGACGAGCACATCCGGAGTAGGGAACCCATCGGCTGAGAGCGGTAGATCCTGGCGCGAGTTGCGAACCATATCACGCAGCTCGGTTGGCATCGTGGGGCAATCGGCGGCAATTTCAGAGGAAGGGGTGAGGACATCATCGGCGATATCCCACAGCACGCAGGGCTCGTAGCGCTGGACGATGTTGCCTTCGCCGTCAAGTACATCGGTGACAAGGTGAGGCCACATGACCTTCCCCCCGTTGGCGATGGTCGAGATCGAGCTCAGCACCTGCAGCGGAGTTGCCCCCACGAAGCCCTGGCCGACGACAGTATTGTATGTATCCCCTGTAGACCAGTTCTCGCCCAGGTTGATCCGCTTCCAATCCTCATCTGGGATTAAACCATTTTCCTCGCCGGGGAGATCGATCCCGAGCGGTGCTCCGTAGCCCAGAGCCGGGGCATAGGTATTGATGCCGCTCACACCAAGACCGCCACCCTCGACCTGGCCCGGATATCCGCCGCCAATCTTGTAGAAGTAGACGTTGCACGACCAGGCGATGCCGTGCACGAAGTCGACTTGACCATGCCCACCCTCTTTCCAACACACGAAATCCTTAGATTTCCCTGGATCGGTTGGGAAGTACTTATTGGTGATCGTGATCTTGCCAGGATCATCCAGCTGTTGAGAGGGGGTTATCACACCCTCGTTCAGCGCACCGAGCGCGGTCACGATCTTGAAGGTGGATCCCGGAGCGAACTCGCTTGAGATCGCGTGATTCGTGAGCGGGCTGCCACGCTGGTTGGCGAGCAGCTGCTCATAGAGTTCGAGGAAGCGGTTGTTGTCGTAACTCGGAAGTGAGACCATGGCCAGGATTTCGCCAGTCTGTGGGTTCATCGCGATGACAGCGCCCATCGGGCTGCGTTCTTCGCCGGCGTAACGGTTGATGAACTCGATCCGGTTGGCGAGGGCGGCCTCGGCCGCAGCCTGCAAACGGGTGTCGATGCTCAAACGCAGGCTGTTGCCAGGCAGGGGCTGGGTGAACGTGCCGATATCGCGCAGTTCCTGCCCGGCGACATCGCGCTCGACATCCTTAAGCCCGTTGCGGCCTGCCAGGATGTCCTGAAAAATGCCCTGATAACCGACCTCGACCCCTGCGTATCCAATTCGATCTCGCGCCGGGACGAAACCAAGATTCGAGTAGTATTCCTCCAGGGTTGGAGTAATCGGGCCCATGTATCCAATCAGGGCTGACGTCAATTCGCCGGTGATGTACTCGCGCACCGGGACAGTCTCAATCTGCACGCCGGGCATATCGATCTGCTCCTCGCGCAACACGCGAGCAACCGTTTCGTCGATATCGCAGGCGACCGGCCAGGCGTCGTAAGGTGAGTTGGTCAACCCTTCCTGCACCAGCTGGATGATGCCCCGACCAGGCACGCAGGGCGCAGCCACATCACCCTCTTGATCGACCGGAACGCCGGTCAGCTGTGAAAGCCGGCGGTAAATCGCGTCTACTTCAGCCTGGCTGTCGGGCAGCAACGCAGGCACGATCATCACCCGGAAAGACGGGATGTTGGCAACCAGCTGAACCCCATTTCGATCGTAGATGACTCCGCGAGGAGCGGGGATATTAACTTCATCCAGGCGGTTTGCTTCAGCCTGCGAGAGGTAGTCAGACCCTTGTAGGACCTGCAAATTGAAAAGACGCAGGACATATATCAAGACAGCCAGGCCGATAATGAGATAGGTCAGGAATAGCCGATTAGATTGGACTTTGCTGCCACCCTCGTTCTGCATGCTGACAAAACCTCAAATTTCCAACTCAGGAGGGAACAAACGGCGCCTGAGGCCGATCAGGAGCTGGCTGGCGGGCAGAGCCAGGATCACGTTTAAGAACAAGCTTGGCAAGATCACGCGCCCCAACGCAAAGTTAAGGTCAATCGTACGCCCCATCAGGAATAGGACGGCCAGGAACCAAAAATGATAGGCGAGCGACCCGAGAAGTGTGATGCCGAGCGGCATGAGGAGATGCGCCTCCCAGACGCGCCCCTCGTACAAGGATACCAGATAGGCGACCAGGATCAGGATGATCGCGCTTGAACCAAATGGCAGTTCCGAGAACATATCCAGCAGGCTTCCCCCGATCAGACCCCAGACCATGGCCTCGGTCTTCCCGCCGGCCAAGGCCCAGCCGATCACAGCCAGCAGGACCAGGTCCGGCCGTCCGTCAATGAATCGGAACGACCCCAGTAAACTTGACTGGAGAATAGCGAGTCCAACGAGAAGAGGGATGCCGAGAAGGTAGGCCATCGGTCAATCAGGGGGAGCTGGACTCGAGGATGATGGGCTGGAAGTTGGTGATCACCAGCACGATGTTCAGCTCTTCAAAGTCGACGCTGGGCTGTATCGTGGCGGTCTGGAACAGGTCAAAATCCCGCCGGCGAATGCTCGTTACCTGCCCAACCGGAATGTTGGATGGATACTTGCCTCCCAGACCGGATGTCAGTACGAGTTCGCCCTGGGTGAGATTGGCGTTCAGGTCGATCAAATCCACGATAAGATCACCGTTTAATTCTGCCGTGAGGATTCCCTCCGTACGGGCATCCTGAAAACGGACGTTTACAGCTGTATCCGGGTCGGTGATCAGCTGAATCCTGGCATAACTGGCGAAGACTTCTACAATCCGCCCAACAAGACCACGGGCTGTGACGACCGGCATCCCCTTGGCAAGGCCATTGTCCGAGCCCTGGTTGATCAAAATGGAGCGTATAAACGGGCTGACATCGCGCCCGATCACATTTGCGGCCAGGTAGCGATTCTCGGGTTGGGAGCGAGCGTAATTCAAGAGTGCGGAGAGCGTCTCTGCCTCAGAGGCTTGCTCACGCAGGCTGATGATTTCCTGCTCGAGGCGCGCATTCTCGGCTTCAAGCCGGTTGATCTCCTCGCGCAACGCGGCCACGTCGCGTGGTGAGGCAAGCAGATCGCGCAGCGCGGAATAGCGAACGGCAAACCAGGTTTGTATCGATGTCACCGGTCGCATACCTAGATTCTGGAGTGGCTGCAGGAATCCACTGGCGTTGAGAATCAGCAGTGCGACGGCAACCAGAAGCAGTGAGCCGACGACAATCAAGCGGGAATTCGGGCGTTTCATCGTGGATTCGTTTTAGCGCCGGTTGAAATCGCTCCGGCAGCTTACCCCGGAGTGCGTTCGAGTCCGACCAGGAATCGGCCGTAGGTGTCGAAGTCGTCGAGAATGATGCCGGCGCCACGGGCAACGCAGGTCATCGGATCTTCAGCCCGCCAGACCCGCATGTGCAGTTCGTTCGACAGCCTCTCCGTCAGGCCATGCAGTTGGGATCCACCACCGGCCAGGCAGATCCCCTCTTCCATTAAATCCGCAATCAGCTCGGGGGGCGTCTCATCAATCGCGTCCCGCATTGTATCAACGATGATCTTGACCGAACCGCTCACGGCCTCGCGTATCTCGACCGAAGAGACCTCAATCGCCTCCGGCAATCCGCTGACTAGATTTCGCCCGCGCACACTGATGGTGCGCTCCTCTTTCAGAGGGTAAGCCGAACCAATTGTGATCTTGACCCGTTCGGCCATGCGTTCGCCGATCAGCAGGTTGTACTTATTCCGGATGTAATTAATGATGTCCTGGTCCAATTCATCGCCGGCAACACGCAGCGAGCGCGAGATGACGATCCCGCCCATCGAGAAGACGGCCATCTCTGTGGTGCCTCCGCCGATGTCGACAATCATAGAACCGCGTACCTCACCGATCGGCAGGTTGGCGCCCAGCGCAGCCGCGGTGGGTTCTTCAATCAGGTGTGTTTCGCGGGCGCCAGCTGCCATCGCGGCGTCGTAGACAGCACGTTTTTCGACCTCGGTCGCACCGCTTGGAATCCCGACGACGATGCGCGGCCTGGGCACTGGAACAATGCTCTGCTCGTGTGCTTTGGCGATGAAGTATTCAAGCATGCTTTCGGTGATATCAAACTCCGAGATAACGCCATCACGTAGAGGCCGAATGGCAACGACATTAGCCGGTGTGCGCCCAACCATCTGCTTCGCTTCGGCGCCCACAGCCAGGGTTCGCTTGCTCTTCTTCTCGATCGCGACCCAGGAAGGTTCATTGATGACAATGCCCTTGCCACGCACGTGAACCAGTGTGTTGGCGGTGCCTAAGTCGATTCCGATATCAAGGGAGAAAAGGCCCAGAAGCCAGTTTAGAGGATTGAATGCCAAATGAATGTACCCTCCGTCGTGGGCGAAGCCGGATTATACCATGCGGCGTCGTTGCACACTCCAGGCGCCGGCATCACGCAGAGAATTCGCATGGTAGACGGATGCTATAATCGCGCCAGGATGACACTCCAGGAACGGATACAGGACTACATTGAGGTTCACCAGCTACTCCAACCGGGTCAGCGGCTCGTTGCAGGCGTTTCAGGTGGAGCGGACAGCCTCTGCTTACTGCATGTTCTGGTGAATCTGGGCTATAAACCGATCGTCGCTCATTTCGACCATGGGTTGCGACCGGAAAGTGCCGACGAGGCTGATTTTGTGGCTGACCAGGCACGGCGGCTTGGTTGTGAATTCGTGCTTGAACAGGCCAGTACCGGTTTATTCGACTCCGATTCGGACGCTTCCATTGAAGCCGCAGCCCGTACAGCTCGCTATCGCTTTTTCGCATCCACAGCGGCAACACATCATCTGAGTACAATCGCGACAGGTCATACTGCCGATGATCAAGCCGAGACAATCCTGCTCCACCTTCTGAGGGGTGCAGGCCCAGGTGGTCTGCGCGGCATGCTTCCGGTAACCGATCTCGGGACATGGCCGATGCTGCCAGACAATAGCAGCCTGCATCTGGTGCGGCCCATGCTGGGGGAAACGCATGAAGCGGCTGTGGACTTCTGTGAGCATTCAGAGCTTGCCTTCCAACATGATCACAGCAACCGTGATCTGCGATTCACGCGCAACCGCATCCGGCACGAACTGCTCCCTTTGCTTGAGACGTTCAATCCTCGTATTCGGGAAGGGCTCAACCGGCTGGCGGAAATTCTTGTGGAAGATGTTGCCCTGATCGATCACCTGGTTGAGACGGCTCGCCAGGGGGTTGTGACCACCCCCGCACGAGGCCGGAGTGAGCTTTCTGTGCCGGGCTTTCTCCTACTCCCACCTGCGATCCAGCGGGGGTTACTTCGTGGGCTGTTCATGGAGCTTTTGGGGATGGACGGTGAAGTCGGGCTGGAAGAAGTTGAACGATTGCGTAAATTCATCCTCGATCCTCGGCGGCCGCGTGCGCTGCAAATGACTGGATCGCTCAGGGTGCAGGATGGTGGGGAGAAAATTTTCTTCATTCAACTAAACGAAATGGATCCCACCCTTCGGTATCCGCAAACATGCGTTGAAGAGCCGACGGTGATCCCGATCCCGGGAGAGTTGGAGCTGGCCGCTGGTTGGCGGATTCGCGCTAGCCTGGAAGAGACGCAAGAGGATCGTATTGCCTGGCTGAAATATGACTGGCCAAACCGGATCGTTCTGAACCCGAACCTGGCCAGGGAAGATCTGATGATCCGAAATCGCAACCCAGGTGATCGGATGGGCTTGTTTGGATCCAACGCCACCCAGAAAATTTCGGATCTGATGATCGACCGCAAGGTACCGCCGGAAGCCAGGGATCGCTGGCCGCTTCTAGTTGCGGGTGATGAGATTGTCTGGGCGCTCGGATTAGCGAGAAGCGCCGCAGGAGCTGTTTCTAGCGAGGCACGCCAGGCTCTGGTCATGGAGCTGTTGCCACCAAGATTTGACAACTAAGCCGGCACTCTCATGTTGACCGGAATGTCCGCTTTTGCTACAATCAAGCCCAACAATTGAATAGCGGGAGATCAGCGTATGGGTCTCGTTCCTTCTGGACGAGATCACGAGGTGGAGGTTCCCCTGTGCGAGCAGGGGCTAACCCGCCAGTCTAACGGCGGGGAAAATCGAACAGATCAGCGGATGCCTCCGAAGCCCGCCACAGGCTTCCCTCTCCCTTCCAGGTGAGCCGGATTGGAAAATCGACCGGTGACGGTAGAGACAGCAGCTCCGGCAGTGGCCAGTCACGTAGCATTCTTGCACGTGGACTGAGGCTGTATGGAAGGGCGATTCTCCCAGACCTGGCACGCCCTGCGTGCCTTTTTTTATTTCCCCAGAGGGGAAAGGAGGATTGGACGGTTGAGAGGGATCCATGGTCAACGCAACGCTTTGAGCTCGAAATACATTCTCCGCTGCATGCGGACCGGAGGAGGAACGAAATGACGCGCGAGGTGATTGAACGTGCAAAGAAAGACGATGTGAAATTCATCAGCCTGCAGTTCACCGATGTGACCGGCGCGGTAAAGAGCGTCGACATTCCAGTCGGACGGCTAGCCGTGGCATTGGAGGATGGGGTCTGGTTTGATGGCTCATCGGTGGAAGGGTTTGCCCGCATCCAGGAGAGCGATATGCGCCTTGTTCCTGATGCCGATACCTATGCCGTGCTGCCGTGGTCGCAAACCGAGAGGCGCCGGGCGCGTATCTTTTGTGATATTTACACCCCGGATGGTTCGCCTTTCCCAGGTGATCCGCGGGGCGCCTTGAAACGGGTGCTAGAGCGGCTCGATGAACGAGGCTGGGAATTCAATGTTGGGGCTGAGCCCGAATTCTTCCTGCTGCGCAGCAACGGCCAGGACCATATTCACCCGGTCCCCCACGACGTAGGTGGCTACTTCGACTTCTCGGCCAGTGATGAAGCCCAGCGTGTCCGAGGCCAGCTGATGCTTGCGTTGGATAGTATGGGGCTGGAGGTCGAGATGGGTCACCACGAGGTTGCGCTCGGACAGCATGAAATCGATTTCCGGTTTTCAGAAGCGCTGCGGGCGGCCGATAACGTCGTTACGCTGAAGTACACCATACGCGCCCTGGCTGCCCAGAACGGGCTGGTGGCGACCTTCATGCCCAAGCCGATCTTCGGCATAAACGGATCCGGCATGCATACCCATCAATCGATTTTCGACAACGATGGTGAGAACGTATTCTTCTCACCTGATGACCCATTCCGGCTGTCACAGACAGCGTATGGATTTATGGCCGGTCAGCTAGCGCACGCGCGGGCGCTGGCTGCCGTGGTCGCACCGACAGTCAATTCGTACAAGCGCATTACGCCAGGGTACGAAGCGCCCGTATACGTCTGTTGGGCACAGATCAATCGCTCAGCGATGATACGCATTCCGAGTCACACCGAAGGGCGTGATTCGTCCACCCGGGCCGAAATCCGCTGCCCGGATCCATCCTGCAACCCGTATCTGGCTTTCGCCACCATGCTGGCGGCTGGCCTGGACGGTGTTGAGCAGAACCTGGAATGTCCGCCGCCCGTCAACAACTTGAACATCTACGAAATGTCCGACGACGAATTACGGGAGAAGGGCATCGAACAGCTGCCTGGATCACTGGCCGAGGCACTGGATGAGCTGGAGCGAGACGAAGTCATTAAGGGAGCTCTCGGCCCCGAGCTATATGAAGCCTTCACGCGTGCCAAGTGGGCGGAGTGGAATGCCCACCGGATGCAGGTTTCCGATTGGGAGATTGAGTACTACCTGGAAACGGCGTAGCGTCTAAAAGGGGTTGTCAGGGGATGTTTGGCATCAGGGCAGGGGCGACCACCTGGTCACCCCTGCCTGGTTACAACATCGGGTTCCTGGCGCAGGGATGGGGTTGTCCTGCCCCTACGCGGAGATATTTCATCTCAATTCCGAACTCCCTCAGGGTTCGAAACGAAGCGGCGTGAACTTCGTGTCCCGGTCGAAGAGATCGACTCCTTCAACCTGCTTGAGACGATTGATGACAAAATACGTCACCGGTGTGGCAAGGGCTTCATAGGCAGTCTTCACACCCCACTGCGAAATAATCGCCCCCAGCAACACGCCACCAGGCAGGATGCCAGAGAAGGCGAGGCTGATGAAAATCAGCGAATCCAATCCCTGACCCAGAATCGTCGAACCAATCGTGCGGGTCCACAGCAGGCGACCGCGCGTGACCAGCTTGAGCTTCGCCATGATGAAAGCGTTCACGAACTCGCCCACCAGGTAGGCACTGAAGGAGGCCAGCAGCAAGCGTGGAGTGAAGCCGAGAATGGCGTCGAAGGCTTGCCCGGACGAGACTGGATCGGTGAACACACCGGCCCGCCACTGCGCATCGGCCGGGAGAAGGCCGGCGATCCAGATTGCGAGTACAGCCAGCAGGTTGCAGCCGAATGCGATCCAGATCGATTGACGAGCCCGGGCATACCCGTAAACCTCGGTCAGTACGTCGCCTACGATGTATGCGATTGGGAAGAGGATCACCGCCGCCGGCAAGGTCAAACCAAAGATCGACACGACTTTGACGGCGATGATATTCGAGATGATCAGGGAAGTGACGAATAGCGCCAGGACGACCGAATACCAGCGTGAGTTCGGAGCTCTCTCCATCTAGCCTCGGCTCTCGTGCTCGGCTTCGACCGTGATCTGGATGCCACCGCGAATATTGAAGTCTGCCACTACCCGGCACCAGCGCGGGTTGAGCGCTCGTATTAAATCGTCGAGGATCAGGTTGGCGACGTGTTCGTGAAATACGCCCTCATCCCGGAAAGACCACAGGTAGAGTTTGAAGGATTTTGATTCCAACACCCGGGCGTCCGGGATGTATTCAACCGTTAAATGCGCAAAATCCGGCTGGCCGGTCGCCGGGCAAATGCAGGTGAATTCATCGCTCTCCAGGCGGACGACATAGTCCCGCTCGGGGTTATGGTTGGGGAAGGTTTCCAACTGCCGGGTCGGCTTTGATGATCCCCCCAGCAGTGTCAACCCCTCAAGGTCAGAGGCATCAGTCATAAGAATGAGTCCTTTCACTCACACCGATACGTTCGTGGACACGTTCCTTCAACCGGCAGAATGAACAAAGTCCGTCGGCGGAGGTTGGGGCACCGCACACTGGGCAAGCACTGAATTCCAGCCTGGCTTGTGCTTCAGCGAACCGCATCCATGCTTTCGCCCGCAGGAAGGATAAGTAGAACGAGAGCTTCGCGCCGGGTCGGTCGCGCTCCATGCGGTTGAGAATATCCTTGTGGTAGATCGATTTTGCCCCAATCGCATAGGGACATTCCTGGTAAATATAGTCAATCGAACGGAGGAACGCGTAGGCTGCCGTTTCTCGCTCATAAAGGCGGCAGAAAGGTTTTGCCTTTCGAACAAATCCAGGTCTCGCCTCCAGCGCCGGCCACTGCCGCTGCAAGTATCCGACTTGCCAGTTCAGTGTGTTGCCGAACAACGTTGCTGCCTCATCGTCCAGATTATGACCTGTGACAAGAATGTCATACCCATTTTTCAGGGCGACCTGGTTCATGACGTACCGCTTAGTTAAACCGCAAACCGAACAGGATTTTCCACGACCGCGGCGGGTGAGAGCGGCCGCAGCGGGAACTCCCACACCCAGCTCATCCGCGGCGCGTACTGTGATTAATGTCAGGCCATTTGAGCTGGCGAATGTCTCCGTCCTCGCTCGTGATTGCTTCGAGTACTCCGAGGATTCGATCCCGAGGTCGATATACAAGCCGTCGGCCCGGTAGCCTAACCCGGTGAGCACATCCCATAACGCGAGCGAGTCCTTACCTCCGGAGACCGCAACCAGGACCCGGTCTTGGAACTGGAACATATTGTAGCTTTCAATAGCGCGTTGGGTCTGAGCCGGGATCCATTCGATGAAGTGATCGCGGCATAAAGGCAGTTTATGCTGCCGCATGTTAATCGAGGCTCTGCCGCCACACTTCCGACATTCCATCAACGGGCCTCGCTTGAAACGGCAGCTCCGCCAGAAATGATAGCGATCAAACGAATCTCGTCATTCTCGCGCAGGATTTCATCGTCTGTAAGCAGCTCTTTATCGCGTGTTGGGAGGTAGGCGGTAGGCTCAAGGTCGAGTGCCAGCATCGCCGAGCGAATGGTCATCCCGTGGCGGACTTCAAAGCGTTTTTCGCGAAGCAGGAGTATGGCAGACATCTTCCGCTGATTGTACCGAGCTGCTTTGGAGGCGTCAACGCGCGCCGTGATCCAGAGGTGTCATTCTTAGAGAGGCACATCTGCGCGGCAGCCTAAATCGGATGATGGAAATCAGCGCTCCTGGCGATAGGGCCAGGAAATATCGCCCCTGAAGGTATTAACTTGAAGCGGGTCTTGCAAGAAGCGTATCTCCAGGTTCGCGGTTTTCTGCCTCCCGCATCTTCTTGAATGCTGCGATCGCCACTTCGAGCATCGTCTCGTCGGGTTCACGAGTTGTCAGGCGCTGTAGCCACAGGTTTGGTGCAATCAGAGGCCTGGCCCAGCGATAGGGCTGCAAACGCGCTGTAAAACGGATGTATTCATACGCCAGTGCTGCCAGAAGCGGGAGCAAAATCAGGCGGCTGATCAGCTTCGGAAACAGCGGAAGCGGTCCCAGTGCACTGAACAGCAGGATCGAGAAGACGACCACGGTAAGCAGGAATGCGGTTCCACAGCCGGGGTGTTCTCGTGGGAAGCTTTTAACTTGCTCCGGGGTTAGTTCAACACCCGCCGCAAAAGCATTGATCGTCTTATGCTCGGCGCCATGGTAGCCATAGACGCGTTCGATATCGGCCAATTGTCCGATCACCCAGATATAGCCGATGAGGAGTGCCAGGCGGAAGAAACCCTCTGCCAGGTTTGCCCACCAACTATGCCACCCGACAACCGACTCAAGCAGGTGGGAAAGGCCAGCCGGCAGCAGAAAGAAGAACCCCACCCCCAGGACGAGCGAGACAAGCATCGTCAGCGCCATCGATCGCGGATCGATCGGCTCATCTTCACCCGTCTGGACATTGGCCGAGAAGGTAAGTGCGGACACGCCTAATACGAGTGAATCCCACAGGACAAAGAGCCCACGAAGAAATGGCAGACGTGCGAGACGGCTGCGGTACAAAGCACCAAGGGGAATATCCTTGTATACGATTGAGCCCTCGGGTGAGCGTACGGCGATAGCGCAGGTTTGTGAACCGCGCATCATGACTCCTTCGAGCACAGCCTGGCCGCCATACGATGGCAGGCTGCGCGTCGTTTCAGTCTGGGTCTCTGAGCTCATATCCGGTACTCGTTCAGGAAGCGAATAACGGTTTCAACACCTCGGTAAAGCGTTGCCATATGCTGTTTTTCATTTGGACCGTGGATGTTGTCATCCGGTAAGCCAAATCCAAGCATGAGCGTGTCGACGTCAAGCACATGTTGGAGCATATCTACGACTGGCACCGTACCGCCCAGACGATCATAGATCGCTGGTTTCCCCCAGGTTTCCTCGAATGCACGGGCTGCAGTCTGAACCGCAGTGGAGCTGGTGTCGATCATCGCTGGATTGGCATGGGAATGCTCAAGCAATTCCCAGGTCATGGTCTCGGGGATGTGCTGTTCCAGATACTTAAGTAGTGATTGTTTGATGTTGGCCGGGGTCTGGTCGGGGACCAGGCGCATCGAAAACTTTGCCATCGCCCGGGCCGGGAGCACGGTTTTGGAGCCCTCACCGGTGAATCCACTCAGGATGCCATTCACATCAAAGGTTGGACGGGACCGGGCTCGTTCTGTCGTTGAGTAACCGGCTTCACCAAAGAGGGCTTTTGCCCCGGCTTTTTCCTTCCACCACTCGTCCGATAGATCCGGAAGCATCTTGCGATCATGCGGCGTGAGCTCACGGACATCGTCATAGAAGCCGGGCAGGAGGATGTGCCCGTGCTCATCCTTCATCCCTGCCAGGAGTCGGGCCATGACCAGGGCCGGGTTATCGACGACGCCACCGAAAGTACCGGAATGCAGGTCGGTCCGCTGTCCATGCAGGCGAAGCTCGAAATACGTCAGGCCGCGCAGGCCAACCGTGATGGCCGGCTGATCTTCAGCCAGGATGCCAGAGTCAGAATTCAGGCATAGATCTGCCTGGAGCAGTTCTTTGTTTGCCTGAATGAATCCCTCCAGACTCGGGGAGCCAATTTCCTCCTCACCCTCGATCATGAATTTGAAATTCACCTTCAAGCCGGAAGTCTGCTGCAGCGCTTCGATCGCCTTTAAGTGCGCAATTAATTGTCCCTTCATATCCGAAGCTCCCCGGGCGAAGAGATTCCCTTCGCGCAGCTCAGGTTTGAACGGATCACTGTCCCACTCATCGAGCGGATCAACGGGTTGGACATCGTAATGGCCGTAGAGCAGCAGGGTGGGAGCATCTGGACCAGCCTGCAGCCATTCACCGTACACAACGGGGTGGCGGGCAGTGGGCATTAAGGCTACGTTCTTGAAACCCAGGCGGCGCATTTTATCAGCGATCCACTCCGCCGCCCTTGTGATATCCTCTTTGTGTTCGGGCAGCGTTGATATAGATGGAATGCTGAGTAAATCTTTCAAGTCTGCTAGGATCTCTGCCTGATGATCTTGGGCGTATTCGATGGCTGCAGTTGACTCCGGCATGCGTATCTCCTTGATCACGGGTTTGGCACCGCTGAACCGTGCCCCTGGCAATTCCAAACTTGCTGGTACTCTGCACAAATCCGGTCCGAATTCGGTCGACGCATGTGTGATAGTGAGCACACTGCGAGCCCGGTTGAAGACCAAAGTGAGATAATTCTACCACTGCGATTCGCTTCATTTTCCGACGTGAAGTGAGCAGGGTATTTGTGGGATCGCAGGAATGGCGAGCTTCGCCTGGAGAGATCGTGATGGGAATGGAATTAGAGTATTCAGAAGAATTAAGGGTATTCGATGGTGTTGCCGGCGCGATAGGTCATACACCGCTCGTCAAGCTAAACAAGATTGCGGATCAGGTAAGCTGCGCAATCTATGCGAAATTGGAAATGTTGAATCCCGGCGGGTCTGTCAAAGACCGGATTGCCTTCGGTATTCTCGACGCATATGAGGCTTCAGGCGAGTTGCAGCCGGGCGGTACTGTCGTCGAAGCGACCTCCGGCAATACGGGCGTTGGGCTGGCGATTGCCTGTGTACTGCGGGGTTATAGCTCGATTTTCGTGCTGCCGGATAAGATGAGCCAGGAGAAGATTGACCTGCTGCGGGCATACGGTGCCCGCGTCGTGATCACGCCCACGGCCGTCGTCCCGGCTGACCCCCGGTCCTATTATTCCGTCGCACGGCGGCTGGTCGAAGAAACTCCGGGCGCGGTGCTGGCCAACCAGTATCACAATCCTGCCAACCCGGCCAGCCACGAGCGAACGACTGGTCCGGAAATCTGGGCTCAAACCGCTGGCAAGGTCACGGATATCGTGATCGGAATGGGGACTGGCGGGACAATCACCGGTATTGCCCGTTTCATGCGCAGCATAGAATCCGGCGTGAAGATTATCGGTGTCGACCCAATCGGTTCGATCCTCTATGATGCATGGCGCCAAGGAGGCAATCCAGAAGGGCTCGAGGCAGCCGGCTACCTGGTGGAAGGAATCGGGGAAGACTTCATTCCAGGTACGCTCGACTTGAGCCTGGTTGATGAGGTGATCCAGGTTTCCGATGAGGATGCGTTCTCATGGACACGCCGCCTCGTACAGGAGGAAGGTATCTTCGCTGGCGGTTCTTCCGGAGCGGCGCTCGCTGGAGCTGTCAAGTATGCGGCGGAGCTTGGACCGGATCGCTTAATGGTTGTGATTTTGCCCGATTCTGGCTCGCGATATCTCTCAAAAATCTTCGATGACCACTGGATGCGCGATCACGGTTTTCTGCTTCGTGGTGGTGAGCCAACAGTTCTCGAAGTCGCCCAAACGCGCGGTCTACCGGAGTTAATCACGGCCGACGCTGGGGATCGCCTGGAGCAGGTCATCGCTAAAATGCGGCAGTATGCGATTTCCCAACTCCCGGTTGTCGATCAGGCTGGGAGCTTGCTTGGCATTGTCACGGAGGTCGAATTGCTGCACGGACTTTTAACCAGCGAGCGGAACAGGGAAGGTGAAGCCACGATCGAGGGGCTGATCAATCGTGAGGTCCCAGCCGTACCGGAGGACACGCCCTTTCGTGAAACTCTGACTGAGCTCTCAGAGCATAAGGTTGTGGTGCTGGTGGATGAAGGAGGAAAGCCGCGTGGCATCCTGACAATGATCGATGCCCTCGAGTACGTCAGTGCACGGGGTGAAGCTTGAAGCCGCTCCCGGATCTGCCTGAACTGCGAATCGTAGATACAGCCTCGCTGCAGCCGCACGAGGATATCGATCCGGCGCGCATGGCACCGCTTAAGCGGGCACTGGAGCGGGATAGAGAGCTGCGAAACCCACCGATTGTCCTGCCGCTCTCCCAGGATGCGGAAACCTACCTGGTGCTGGATGGCGCCAACCGAACGACCGCATTTCGAGAGTTGGGTTTCGCGCACATGCTGGTTCAGGTCGTTCACTTCGGTGCTGAGTCCTTGAAACTGACTACCTGGAATCGTGTGATCCTCGGGACTAACCCCACTGCCTTGTTTGAAGCCATTGCAGCCAAGACCGAGACACTTCCGCTCCCCGGAGAGCGAAAGGAACGGCTGGAAGCTGTCGCAGCAGGTGACCGGCTAGCCTATTTATCTCTCCCGGACGGCAGCGGTTGGGCGCTTGGGCGCGAACATGAGCGGCTCCTGGCCAGGGTCGAGCACCTGCAGCGCTTGCTGGCTGCGATCGAGGATCTGGGTTACTCGGAGAGAACAGGTGAGGTTGAGGCAGGTTCGCTGATCGAAACCTATCCGGAACTTGCCGGGCTGCTGGCCTTTCCCGCCTTCGAGATCGAAGAGGTCATTGAGGTTGCTAATGCCGGGCTTTGCCTGCCCTCGGGATTGACGCGTTTCATCGTTTCTCCCCGAGCCCTGCGTGTCAATTTTCCAATCGAGCGGTTAGCAACGAGCCTGGATCGCGATCAGAAGCAGCATGAGCTTGAGGCATGGATCCAGGAAAAGCTGCGCGGCAGGCAGGTACGATACTATGCCGAATCCACTTTTCTCTTTGACGAGTGACTGTATCAAGACCCCCGAAATGCACCTTCGAGATCCTGCAGCAAATCGTCAGCAGCTTCGATGCCAACGGATAGCCGGATCAAAGCCGGGTCGACGGCAAGAGGAGTTTGCGTCGTTGAGGTGTGAGTCATGAGGGCCGGGATTTCGATCAGAGACTCAACCCCACCCAGAGACTCGGCCAGGGTGAACAATTCGGTCGATTCAACGAACTTACGAGCACCACTTTCCCCACCGGCGTGAATGAAGGAAACCATCCCGCCCCCGTTTCGCATCTGCCGCCTAGCGATTTCCACCTGGGGGTTCGTCTCCAACCCCGGATAAAAGACCTGCAGCACTTGCTCGTGCCGGGTGAGGTACTGCGCAACTGCGTGAGCGTTTGCGGCATGGCGCTCCATCCGCAGGGGGAGCGTCTTGATGCCGCGCAGGATCAGAAAGCAGTCGAGTGGTCCGGGAACCGCCCCCACCGCATTTTGGAGAAACGACAACCGCTCGGCAAGCTCAGGATCCTTTAACGCCATGGCGCCTCCTACAACATCGGAATGGCCGCCGAGATACTTGGTTGTTGAATGAAGGCTGATATCCGCACCGAGCAGGAGCGGTTGCTGCAGATAGGGTGTGGCGAACGTGTTATCCACGCAAATAAGCGGGCGAGGTGAGAGGGAATCAGCCCATGAACAAATTTGCTCGATGTCGTACAGTCTGAGCATGGGGTTTGTCGGCGTTTCGATCCAGATCAAACGCGGGGTCTTCACCAACTGCATTCCCAGAAGGTCGCTGACATAGTCGATCTCAAGTCCGTATTGTCGGTAAACCTGTTCCATGATGCGGTAGGTCCCCCCGTATAGGTCGCTCACCGCCAGGATCGAATCGCCAGGTTCGAGCAAATGCAGGACCGCATCGGTGGCAGCCATGCCGGAGGCGAAGGCCAATCCAAACCTGCCTCCTTCCAGGGCAGCCAGGTTAGCTTCAAGGGCAGTCCTTGTGGGATTTGCGGTGCGAGCGTACTCATAGCCCAAATGTTCGCCGACAGCCCTTTGACGGAAGGTCGAAGTTTGGTAAATTGGGGTCATCACCGCGCCCGTAGTGGTATCAGCATCCTGCCCGGCGTGGATCGCGAGGGTATCGAATTTCCATTTGGGCATGCCCGGTTCCTTTTCACAGGGGTAAGTACAGCGAACGGACTATTCCTTGCACGATCATCATACCTTATACTGCAGGTATTAACCCATGTTTATCCAGATCGAGGATCCATCTGAAGCGCCTGTACCGCCGGAAGATGTCCGATTCCGCGGACTTCACGTGGAACCCTATCTCGACGGGGGGCGTGTACGCCTAACTTTCGATATCACCCCATTTCAAAGCGGGCCTGATCTTGAAATCGAAGTTTTCGATCAATCATCGCAGGAGGTCGCCACGCTGGTTATCGTAGGTGCACACACGAACAAGCTTTCGCTTACAGCACACCTGCGACCGCCTGATCCTGGAGGGAAGTACGACCTACGGGCACGCCTGTCTTACGAGGATCTAGGCCAGGTTGATCAGCTCGAGCAAAAATTTACGATAGACGCTGGAGACCATTCTCTAGATGGCTAAGTTGGATTCGGTCGTCCGCCACGCAATAACTGCCCCGGCGTTCGACCAGACAAAGCTGCATCGTGAACGATTGGTGGATGAAATCCACGCCAATATCCCACGCAAATTAATTGCCGTCGTTGCCCCACCTGGTTATGGCAAGACCACCCTGCTTTCGGATTTCAGTGAACATACGGAACTGCCGGTCTGCTGGGTGCGCCTGTCCGAGGCTGATCGCGATGTCTTTCGCTTCGCGGAAATGCTGATGGCCTCACTCGAGCGCCGCTTCCGGCGGTTGAAGGATCAAATTAATCTCGACCGCCTTGTCGGCTCAACCCCGCAGGCGCTGGCGCGTGTCTTTGCCGAGGTAATCGATAGCAGGGTAAGCGAAACCTTTGTCATCGTGCTGGACGACATCCACTTGATTAACAGTTCGGAAGCTACCAGGTCCTTCCTGGATGAGTTCTTGGCCGTCCTGCCAGAGCAGGCTACCGTCATCGCCGCTGGACGGGAAGTGATCGAGGTTTCGCTTGCCCGGCTGATGGCTGAGGGAGATCTGAGCGGAATCGGACCACCGGACCTGGCGTTGACGCAAGGGGAGATTATCGAACTTGCCAGACTTCAATCCGGGTTCAACCTGTCCGAAGCTCATGCAATACGCCTGCAGGTGGAGACGAAAGGCTGGGTAACAGGCTTGCTGCTTTCAGGAGAACTGGCGGGTGGAGATCTACCTGCGTTGGTCTTTGACGCACGCCCGATGGTATATGAATATCTGGCATCGGTCGTGCTGAACCGGCAGCCAGAGGACATGCGCCGATTCTTGCTAGACAGTGCGGTTTTCCCGGTGATGACGACCGATGGCTGCAACGAAGTGCTCCAGCGGGACGACAGCCAGCGATACCTGACGCGCCTCGTCCGGGATGGATTGTTTGTTTCGGCCACGAATGAAACGCCGCGAACCTACGAATACCACCCTCAGTTTCGTGAATTTCTTATCGAGTCACTTGGAAGTTCCGATCCGAAGAGGTTACAGACGCTGCGTACACGCGCTGCAGCTTACCTGGCGAAACATGCACTCCCCGAGCAGGCAGTCGATTTGTACTTGGAAGCTGGACAGGGGAGCAAGGCTGCCCAGATCGCAGAGAAACATGCCCAGGACATGTTCTACCGCGGGCGGATCGGAACCCTGGAGGATTGGCAGACGAAACTCTTGGAAGAAGGACAGGTAATCCCTTCTGTCCTCCTCTTTCTAGCCCAATATTATTCTATTCGAGGAAATATCTCTGAAGCGGAGAGTCACTTCAACAATGCATTAATTTTGGAGAATACCTGTAATAAGAAATCATTATCATTGCTTTATGCTTTTACTGAGGGTTGGATCGGAATTGCTAAAGAAGATGAGAAGGTGGTTTCACTTGCGTGCCGCAAAGTGAAGAAGTTAATTACAAGCAGGACAAGTCGTATTGATAAGGCTATCTATAAACGCATGCAAGCTTGGGAGGTGCAGCACATTCGTGGAAATCTAGCTGCATCCGAGGAACTACTTCAAGAAGCGGTAGATCTTCTTATTGATCAAAGCAATCGAAACTCGGTTGTTAGTACAATGCATGATCTTTCAAATATTCAATTACTTCTGGGTAAGACTCGCCAATCTCATGTTACTGATCAGCGCGCTCATGAAATTTTGCAAACGACTGGATCACCTTTGCCACTGGCAATTTCCTTCAACAACCTAGGCTACCATGAACACCTTGCAGGTCAATTTCAGGAGGCTCTTGAATTCTTTAATGAGGGATTGAAATATGCCAGGCGGGCAGCCAGCCAGATTCACGAAGCAACCATACTTTTTAGCCAGGCAGATTTATTCTCCGACTTAGGGCTTTCCTTGCAAGCGGCGGAACTTTACGGGCAAGGACTCATGATCGCAACGGAGATCGATCAGGTGAGTTTGATTCGCTATGGATGTCTGCAGACGAGCGTACTTCACCGACGTCGCGGAAGTACGGCGCTTGCTCATGACTGGCTTTCACGGGCTGTGACAGTAGTCGAAGAGGGGAAAACAGAGCCTGAAGTCCAGATCCAACTCAGCGCGCTCGAGTGTGGTGTCCGTCCCGAGCATGTCGTTTCCCATCTTGAAGAGCAACTGAAATCCGCCAGCATTGACGCAATACAGCATACGTTGGTTTTGTTTTTCCTTGGAAAGACCCATCTTGTAGCTGGAGACTTGCAGGGAGCACGAAACGTGTTCGAACAGACACTGACCTGGGCTGGGGCGAACAGCATGGAGCAAGTTCTCGCGGCAGAGCTGGCAGCCGACGAAGCTGTCATGGAATATATGCGGGCACAGCTGCAGGGCAACCCGGTCCTATCGGTCGTCTTCCGGCGGATCGACACCATGCGGGCAATCGCCCAGCAATATCAAACGGCAGAGGAGGGAGAGACGGCCTCGGATACCGTCCGTTTCCTCTCGCTTGGAAAAACCGAACTGCAGAACGCACCATCGGATATCAATAACCTCAAACCGCTCGCGCGCGAGGTGCTCTTCTTTATAATTGACAACCAGCCCGTCGAGCGTGACGTCCTGCTCGAGACCTTCTGGCCGCACTATCCCCCCGGCCGCCAGGTCGCCAATCTCCACACTGCGATTTACAGCCTTCGGCGGCTGCTCGGGAAGGAGATGATCGAGCACGAGGGCTCCGCCTACTCTTTGTCTGGTGAGTGGCAGGTTGATTATGACGTTGAGCGCTTCGAGCGGACTGCAAGGGTGGCCGAAAGCCTCCCGCTGGGCGATCCGCGCCGCATGTTCGCGCTCACCGAGGCGATCAACTCCTACAACGGACCCTTCCTGCCAGAGTTCGATTCAGAATGGTCCGTCGAACGGCGGCGGGAGCTCGAACTGCGCTATCTCGACCTACTCGGCCAGCACGCGCAGGAAGCGCTGGTGCGGGACCAGCCCGGCCGGGCGCTCCGGACGCTGCGCCAGGCTCTCGAGCTCGATCCGCTGCGGGACGACACCAACCTGCGCTACCTGGAGGCGCTTGGCCGATTGGGACGGCGCACCGAGCTGGTCGAGCACTACCAGGAATACACACGCATGCTTTCCAGAGAACTTGGTCTCGATCCACCTGAGAGTGTGCGTGAACTGTATTCCCGACTGATAAGTTAAACGAAAATCTGGTGTGATCTTTAGACTCTGCTTAAAAAGCGTTTAGAATCTGTTGAGTGGCATCGAGTAAGGTACTTCTGAGGGAAGTACCAATATTACGACAGGAGGTTGCCATGATGACAGCTCGTTGCCCGCATTGTCCCGGTGGTAATGGGGGATAGTTGTAACGTAAGCCCCTAACAATCCATCGGAACGTTCGCTAGTTTTATTAACCAGGCAGCGAGGCTCTGGGCCTCCTGTTTTTAATTAAATAGACAGTCTCTTGGCT
>Ga0315534_1000312_pt1 | contig 32674 bp, 27 predicted proteins | sample SalMarSW160240MG_FD_203094 | JGI IMG/M metagenome (GOLD analysis project Ga0315534, IMG submission 203094) | Salt marsh sediment microbial communities from the Plum Island Ecosystem LTER, Massachusetts, United States - Salt Marsh Sediment SW1602-40 ...
GATGGTGTCTTCGACGGTCAGGTTCTTGGTGTACCAGGCTACTATCACCCCGACAAGTCGATAGAGGAGCACGTAGCCCACGAAGACGAACCCGACGAAAAGGAACCCCTCGAGGGCGTGCGCCCACGCGTCGTCAAGAAAGGTCAGCTCTGCGACGGCGGCCCGCACGCCCACAAGCACGATGAGGACGAACACCGGTGTTCGCACAGCCTCGATGATGAGGTCATCCAGAGCAGTCTTGGTTCTCCCAGTGAGGCGCAAAACGACGCGGTCGAGGAACAGCGTCGCCAGCCGCGCGGCGAACGCCACGACGATCACCAGCAAACCAGCCGTCGCGAGTTCTCGGAACACCTGATCGGACAACGGCCACGGCAACGAGCCCATCGAACCTCCTCTGCTTGGAGCCTGTGGAATGCTGGACCGGACGGTCAGCCATCCGTGGTCTGCGGCGAAGCATCCTCAAGGTCCTCTCGCCGACCTCGTGGTATCGTAGACTTCCACCCCGATATCACCTGCTAGAACGTGAAACTGTAGATCACGGCGTTCGCCACCGGCCGGAACTCCCACTCTCGGTCAGCGGGATAGGAGCAAGAGATGACGTAGATGTCACCCTGTGGCCCCTGGAAGTACCCGCTCATCTCCTGGATTTCCGGCGTAGGCCCCTCCTTCAGAACGCGGACACCTAGCACCTCATTCAAGGGGATGTCGCTGGCGAGGTCCACGCCGCCTTCCTGAGCGGCCACCCACTCCTTCAAGGGCTGGCCCCCTGCATTGAGAACAACGTCCGTCTGGACCAGCATGCCTTGCCTCATGATCTCCAGCAGATCACGCACCCCTGAAAGGTCCACACTACTGAAGGACAACCCCCTATCGTTTTTGTTGAAGCGATACCAGTTTCGGGGATAGCCGACCCCATAACCGTACTCTGGATTCAGGTAGTAGGCGAAGTCAGGGGTGATCCACTTCCAACTGTCGAGGAGAGCTTCCCACGCCGCCTGGCACGAGCCAGCAGCGGCGCTAGCATAGCTGAAAGTGAGGATCAGCAGTCGGCCCTCATGTACAGCCAGCACCAACTCCTTGACAACGCCTTCCTCTTCGGTGGGCGGAACGCGGCTTGCCTCTGCACCGTCCAGTTCGAACTCCTGTGCGTTGGGAAACACCTGAGGCAATTGCGCCACAACGTCGCGCACGGGAATCCCGTAGATATCGACCGACGCAGTGACCTCCAGCAGACATCCTTCAGCTCGCATGCTCTCTCGGTTGTGCGTGCCCGGATCCAGGTTGCTGAAACTGGCGAGCAATGGCCGGCTGCCGAAGCCCGTGTACCACTCAGGAGGGTATTGCAGCCAGTAGCCGAAAGCGGCGTTCACATAGTGACCCGGCTGGCCAAGGGGGAGATCCGAGATGCTAACCGCTTCACGCCCTGGCCAGGGCGTGAAGGTGGGCTCGACACGTATGACTACACCTGTCGATGACACCGCAGGGGTTCCTTCTTCGATGGACGCCGTTGCAGCGCCTCCAGGTGTGGGTGTCGTCTGCGGGCCGACGACCGGCGTGAAGGTCGCCACAGTACCCAGAGTAGCTGTAGGCGACTCCACCGAAGTCACTGGCGCCACCGGTGCAGAGCAGGCACCAGCGAGTACAGCCACAAGAACAGTCATAGACAGCCATGTGCACTTCATTGTCGTCCTCCTGGGGAATTCCTCGATCGGCCAAACCTAGCCTATGCTCCACCGGGGAACACAACCAGGGTTGCTCATGATGGCGGGGCACAATCCTGTTTCCATGCTAGCACAGTTCCACGCCTACTTCAAGCCCACTGCTGCCCCGGCGATCTTCCAGGGTGCTATCGGAACATCGTGGGTCCATCTGGCGTCAATTAAGTGGAGAAACCTGTCAAGCTGGTTGGAAGGGAGCATGTTTTTGATCAGGGCCATACTCTGCGTCGTCGGCTTTGCTATCGTACTCTCGATCAGCGGCTGCGCCACAACGCAGGACGTACCCTTGGATGAACTCCTTTCCAGCCCAGAGCGATACGACGGCAGATGGATCTGCACCGAGGGCATCCAAGCAACGGGCTTCGAAGTGAGCGCCCTCGGCGCACAGGTGCGGCGAGAGGGGAGCGCGGTCTACCTCGCTGGTCCCTTGATCTGGCTCGAAGGCGCCGAGATCGTGTCCAGCACCGACTGCTTGGATAGTACAGCGGCCCCCTCGGCCCGATTCTGCAAGGCGACCGTCTGTGGGCTTTTCCAGTCCGGAGGCAGCTACGGCCACTTGGGTGGCTATGATCACCAGTTGGGAGCGGGAGACAGGTAGACTGGCTCTGCCAGGGTGGCTTTCCGAGTAGTCTCTACCACCAGCCCAGGTACTGTGAACTAGGGGCCAGGAATGGACAATCCTCCACATCCGAGGTACTATCCGGTGACACCACGCCCCCGATGAGGCGCGTAGGCGCTGACGCCACAAGACGGCACAGGCGCATACTTCGTGCTACTGTCTTCCCAACTCCGTCTGTGGTGGCAGCGGAGTGCTTCCAGGCCCAGGAGGGCACTGGAGGATTCTGGACAACGACTTCGGCGAACCCAACACGGGTCGCGGCCGCACATCTGCTCACACGTCACACGGCACGGCGGCACCATGACAAGACTTAGGTGGATAGTGTCCGCAGTCTTGCTCACACCCTTCTTGGTCGCCCGCTGCGGATCCGCTCTCACCGTCCCGCACCCCACCCCGTTCTGCTTCCTCGGGGCCACGGTAGTTCCGTCAGAAACCCCTCCAGGCACGTTGCGCTACAGCAATCCCACTCTGGGGTTCTGCGTTGACTATCCCAGGGACGCCGAGATCACTCAGCGGGAACACGGACCGTGCACCGATGATCCGAGCCGATTGTGCGACTCAGTCCTCTTTCAAATGACCGACACATATAGCAATCGCTATGGCCTCACAGTCTTCCGATACTGGCCGGCTGTAGGCAAGACCATCACAGACACAGCAGAGTACAACCTGCGCAGTCTGGCATCGTCATCACGCGATCAAGTCGAGACCAGATGCTGCCTCACGGTCGGTGGTGAGCCGGCCATGGAGGTGATCTATCCGGCATCGCCACTCGATAGCTTCCGGAATCGACAAGTGCTGGTCGTGCACGATGGTGGGGAGTACTGGCTCGTATTCTGGTGGGGCGTGCCGTTCCAACCCGACGGAGTGACCGATCTCCCAGCCCTCAGCGTAGCGCAAGCTATCTTCGACACGTTCCTCCAGACTTTCGCTTTCGTCCCCATTGCACAGACCCCGATCCCGCCGCCCCCCGTGCCCACCGCTGTTCCGACACCAACACGCACCCCTACCCCGCCCACCGGGCTGGGAGGCAACCAAGGTCACGAGATCGGAGAGTAGGGTCCACGCTGGCCTCTTGCTCCAGGCGATCTCGACCCATTCCTCCCCTTGTGCTACAATCATGCACAGGACCACCCTGGCGCTGCCTCGCAGGGCGCCCAGTCAGTTGTCGAGCGACCCCAGCACTCAGCGGGCCGCTCACTATAGGGAGGACGACCAGTGTCCGCAAGACCCAGCAAGAAGACGAAAGTTGTCTGCACCGTGGGCCCAGGCAGCATGAACCCGGAGACCATCAAGCGTATGTACGCCGCCGGGATGGACGTCGTCCGCATCAACACGGCGCACGGGGACTTCGACCAGTACGACCAGATCGTCGAGATGGCTCGCGCAGTGGGCGAGATTCCGATCATGCTCGATCTCAAGGGTCCCGAGGTGAGGGTCAGGACCAGCACCCCCCGCGAAGTGGAGACGGGCGACGTGATAGTGGCTGGCTTCGAGGACGAGGAGTTCGCCTTCTCCTACGACTTCTACGATGAGGTGGACGTAGGCGACAAGATCACCATAGACGACGGCACCATCATCAGCATTGTGGAGAGAAAGGAGGACGGGAAGCTCCATCTGCGCGTCCTCGATGAGGGGGTGATCCAGAAGAACAAGGGCGTCAACATCCCAGGGAAAAGGCTTCGTGTGCCGCGGCTTTCGGAGAAGGATCTGGAGGCCATAGAGTACGCCGAGCGCAAGAACGTAGAGTTCCTGGCCCTCTCCTTCACCAGAGACGCCGGTGACGTAGCCAACCTCAGGAGGAGAGTCGGCACAGGCAAGCAGGCCATCATCGCGAAGATTGAGAACCAGGAGGGCGTCTGGAACGCTGCCGACATCCTCGAGGAGTCCGATGCACTGATGGTGGCCAGGGGAGACTTGGGCGTGGAGATCGAGTACCAGAAGGTACCCCTCATCCAGAAAGAACTGATCAGGCTATGCAACCAGCGAGGTAAGGTCGTGATCATCGCCACGCAGATGCTGGAATCCATGGTGGACAGCCCGACTCCAACCCGGGCGGAGACCAGCGACGTGGCCAACGCCATACTGGACGGCAGCGACGCCGTGATGCTTTCCGGCGAGACCGCCGTCGGGAAGTATCCAGTGAAGGCCGTGGAGATGATGACCAAGATTGCTCTGGAGGCCGAGCGCGTGCTAAAGGGGCAGATCACCAGCAATGGCTTCTACAACGTCTCCGAGACCGTGAGCAGATCGATCGACGTCATAGCCAACTCCATGCCCCTGGACAAGATCGTGACCCTGACCAGATCAGGCTACACGGCCAGGATGATCGCCAGGTTCAGGCCCAAGCAACCCATCATCGCAGTGGCCAGCGACGAGATGGTCAAGAGACAGCTCGAGCTGGTGTTCGGAGTGACTCCGGTCTACGCGCGGTACCAGGAGACCGATGATATCATTCTCAACGCATGCCAGGTGCTCGTGGACAAGGGACTCCTGGAGGAGAGCGACCACGTGCTCTTCACCGCTGGAGTACGAACGGAAATCGCACACGAAAGCAACCTGATCGAGATTCACAAGGTAGCCGACCTGTTGAAGGTCGCCAACAGGCAGTGATTCCTGCCCTACGAAGGGGGCATCTCCGTGGAAGTGACCATAGATCCGCAAGGCACCGTCGACATCCTCCGTCAGTTGGTCAGTATCGAGTCCGTCAACCCCAGTCTGGTGCCTGGAGGCTCGGGCGAGGCACAGATCGCCTCTTTCGTCGCTCGAGTGCTGGGTGACGCGGGTGTCGAGACCGGACTTCAGGAAGTCGCCCCTGGCCGTCCCAACGTCATCGGACGACTGCCTGGTAGTGGAGGTGGAAGGTCCCTGATACTCAACGCACATCTGGACACCGTCTCGGTGGAGGGCATGGAAGATCCCTTCTCTGCCCGCATCATCGATGGCAAGCTCTCCGGACGCGGCGCCTGGGATACCAAAGGTGGCCTCGCGGCGGGCATCTCAGCACTCCTCGCGCTCCGAGCTGCTCACGCATCGCTGCGAGGAGATGTGCTCCTGGTGGGCGCGGCTGACGAGGAACATGCCAGCCTCGGGACGCAGGCCCTGGTGCAGGACGTTCACGCCGATGGGTGCGTGATCCTGGAACCGACGGGCCTCGACCTGTGGGTTGCTCATGGAGGCTTCGCCTGGGTGGAGATTGAGACGCAGGGGATCGCGGCCCACGGAAGTCTTCCAGCCAAAGGAGTGGACGCCATCGCTCAGATGGGCAAGGTCCTGACCGGGCTCGAAGGTCTGCGGCAGCGCCTACGTGACGAGAAGTCCTTCACGTCCTCTCTCGGCGGGGACACCATGCACCCCTCCCTCCACGCTTCTCTCATCGAGGGTGGCCGCGAGTGGAGCAGTTACCCCGATCGCTGCCTCCTGAGGTTCGAGCGGCGTCTGATCCCTAGTGAGACACAGCAGGACCTGGAGAGCGAACTTCAGAGGCTGCTATCGAGTCTGTCCACCGAAGATCCGAAGCTGAGGGCCGATTGGCGGCTGTCCATGGTACGTCCTCCCTGGCAGGCAAAGGATGACCCACTTTTCGCAGCGCTGGAATCGGCCTGCGAAGCGGAGCTCGGCCAGGCTCCAGGGCGCGCCACCGGCCTGATGTGGACCGACGCAGCCCTCATGCAGCAGGCGGGCATCCCATCTGTGATCCTGGGACCCAGGGGCGAAGGCAAGCACGGATTGGTGGAATGGGTGGACGTAGACAGCGTGATCTCTTGTGCACGGATACTGGTGGACACGGCACTGGACTTCTGCAATCGACCCAGTTGACCGACTGTATCAAGGGCTTCACGTTGCGCCAGCTCCGTCCACGCTAGGCAGCCTGCCCGTACAGAACGCCTTCGTTGACGTAGCGCAACAACTCACTGGCACTCAGCCGCGTGATGCCTAATCTGCGCAGCCTGCGACCCCGACGACGATAGTCGGTCCCCTGAACAATGCACGCCAGCCGGACAATCCCGTCGATCCCCTTCACAGAGACCCCATGGCGGCGCCCTAGACCCACTATGGGCACCAGACACATGGGCACGTCCTCCACCAGATAGCGGTGGTTCAATGAGCGAGGAGCCTTCACGTCTCGGTAGCCCGGGTTGTTGAGGATGACCTCGCGCAGGCTGTCTCCCCGGCTATCGTACGCCGCTCGCAGCCATTCCATGGCGGTCTGTGTGTGAACACCTAGAGCTCTGGCCACAGCCACCCGTTCGCCATCCAGGGCCCCCAGCAAACGACCCACCGCTGGGGTCACGCCGTCCACGTAGAAAGAAAACTCGCCCTTGGGCGACTCGATGCGCCCCGCATTGATGAGCGCCAGAGCCGGGTGCAGCACCGACCACACGTTGCCCAGCCCTGTATGAAGGACGCTGCCCCCATCTATGAATTGGGGAAACGCGGTCTGCAGGACACCCAAGACTTGCTCTGTCCGGTTGGCGGGCAATGCTGCCAGCGGCACCGCGTCCTTGATGCGGAAGATCTGTGCCTCCGCCGGCCCCGTCGAACGACTCCTGTAGATGAAGGATTGCGTCTCTGCAATGGTGACATCGGCCGGGCAAGATCTCTCCCTCAGTACGTTGTCCACCTCGATGGCCCCGCCGGTGCGGCCCGGGTTGAGCACCACTATCTGTCCGTCGCGTAAGTAGCGACAGACCCGCCGTGCGAGGTCCCTATGGGCAGTCGACGGCACGACGACCATGACCACCTGAGCCTCCGCCAGTGCCTCCCCCAAGTCCGAGGTGACCGACCGCAGTGCGGCAAAACCGTGTGGCCCGCCCTTGTAGCTTCTGAGCTCGATGCCACCTCGCTCCTTGATGTGACTCACATTCTCCGGTGTCCGATTGTAGAGAGTGACGGGAAAGCCCATCAGAGACAGATGCGCAGCCATGGCCTTGCCACCGTGACTTGCCCCAATGACTGCGAATCTCGTATCGCCGCTCATGCAGTTATTCCTCCCTCTCAGTCAGTCCCAACACCAGTCCGGTCCACTGGCGCCAATCCCAATTCCATCGCCCTCTAGAGAAGTTACCTAGGCCATCCGCACGTGTCAACTCGGGAGCAGAGTGAGATCAAGCAGTTGGCTGTACAACCAGTCGGTCACCGAGCGCTGTTCGATACGAGCACGCAGCTCCCCAGCCCGATCCTTCCGCTCCTCCGCTCCCATAGCCAGGGCCTGATGCATAGCCTCCGCCATGTCGACCAGATCATACGGAGAGACCACCAATGCCGCCTCTCCAAGCTCTTCGCTGGCGCCAGCGCCCTCAGACAGGACAAGAACCCCGTCCTGCTCGTTCACCACCGGGCCCTCCTTGGCCACCAGGTTCATCCCATCCACAATGGGGTTAACCAAGAGCACATCGTACAGCTGCATAGCGGCCACCGCGCGCGGATAGTTCTCCCCCACGTACAGCTTCACGGGTTGCCACTCAGCATCCCCATACTTGAGGTTTATCCTCTGCACCAGCACCACTGTCTCCTCGAGGTATTGCTGGTACTCTTCGATACCGAGACGCGACGGAACGAGGAAGGCTACGAAGCGCACCCTACCCACGTATTCGGGGTGACCCTCGAGCAGCAGATCGAAGGCCTGGAACCCTCGGATGATGTTCTTGCTGGGTTCGGCTCTATCCACTCGGACGATGGTCCGTTCTCCCAATCGTGGCAGCAGATGCTTGCGATGTCTGGCGGTGCCACGCGTTCTCTTCACCCTGTTCAAAGCGGCAATGTCTATAGAAATAGGATAGGTTCGCACTCGCAAGAGGTTGCCGTTTACCCGCACGGTCTGCGAATGGTAGTCCACCTCTGCGCCCGGCAGCAGACTCTGGCAGGTTCGCAGGAAGTTCCGCGCCCAACGTTTGGTATGGAAGCCGAGGATCGTGTTACAGCACAGACTGCTGAGGATGCTTTCCCTGATGGCAGGTGGTAGGATCATCCAGTATTCAGGCCCCGGCCAAGGGATGTGTACGAACTGGGAGACCAGACTGCGTTCCGGCAAGCTCGACGCGAGATCACCCGGGCATAGATAGAGATGATAGTCCTGTAGCATAACGATCACTGGCTTGCCGAGGCTCTGAGCCTCCTCTACGATCACGTCAGCAAAGGCCTGGTTCACCTCCGCATACTTGTCCCAGGCAGACCACGTCTCGATGGTGAACGTCGGGTTGTGCACCACATCCCACATGTGATGTTGAAGAAACCACAGCAGAGGATTGCTGATCTCCGAGTAGTACTGGCGATACGTTTCTTCCTCGGTCATCACGAACCGCAGGCCGAACGTATACTCCCCTGTGGCGACGGGCAGAACCCGTCCCGAGGTCTCCTCAGCCATCTCGCGGTCCACGTCCGACATTGGACTACAGATCCACAAGGGATTCACGTATCGACTGATCGCGCTGACAGCACTGACCACCCCTCCTGTCCCACGCCGCCGACGTACCTTGCCAGAAGAAGTGCGCTCGAAAGTGATCGGCCCTCGATTCGAGGCCACCACCAGCCGTCTGTCGGCGAACAGCCGCTGGGCCATGCTCCGCAGCCGAGCACGTCGCTGTCGAACAGTCATACGGGACTCGTCAGGCACGGTCATCTGCTACACCTCAAGGGGCGAACGGGTCGTGTCCCGTCACCGCCACCGCCCGATCGCCTCGCCGGCCGTGTGTCATGCCGAACTCCACTCTCTCGCCCTCATACAACACCTTGAAACCTGTATACTCTATGTCGGAGTAGTGAACCAATGCCTCCCCTGCGCCATCGCCGCGCTGGATGAAACCATACCCCTTCGCCCGATTGAACCACTTCACTACCCCCGAGAACCTCTGTCCGTTCCCCTCTCCTTGCTGACAGGATGGACACCTCTCAGGCTCCGAGACCTCGCGCTGAGCCGCCATTCGTCGCTGTTCTTCGACCCGGAAAACGAACTCACTGCCACACTCTTCGCACTCGACTACTCTATCGGCACATGCCATGCTCTCCACTCCCTGTCTCAAATCAGCACCACAGGACCTATGCGCCGACGACGTCGCCACCCTGGCTCAGCGTCTGGCCGGGGTGGCGCACAGTCCCGCCAATTCCTAGGATGTTGCTCCCGTGATCACCGCCACCCACCACGTTCACTAGTAGAGATCCGGGTCGTACTGAGGAATGCCCTCCACACCTCCTCGCGCTAGCTTGAGGTAGACCTTGGACTCCCGACACTTGAACTCCTCAACCCACTGAGGCTCCACGACTACCTTTCGGCCGCCCCACCAGTTCCTCGTGTCCACCAGCACGTACTTGATAAACCAGTCCTCGTCGCACAGGAGGAAGTCCTCCACATGACCTATCTCGCCATCTTTGGCCTGGATATGGTAACCTATGATCTCACTCATACTCCTCAGGCGTGCGCCTCCCGTATCCCTGTTCGTACGTTGGGACGTCCCTGCTCGCTCGCCCTCGCCTGCTTCGTCATCCATGTGCAAGAGTGCAAGAGGCGGCATCGAACATGTGCCAAACGGCACCCGCCATGGCCACACGGGAACCCATGGGTGATATGCACTCTGCTCCTCCCTCCGCAGTGACGACACGGTTCTCTGCGTGCTGGCCTCGGGGCATTCGTGCAGTTGCGCCCGGCTCAAGGCAACCGGCAGCACCTCTTCTTCCTCGTCAGGCACGCGCAGCTCTTTCGGAGAGACCAGCACTCTCCGGTCAAAGGGCCAACGACCCACGCTGACCACGACGAAGCACACAGACCAATCTTCGTCCTCGAAGTAGACGTCATGCACCGTGCCAACATCGCCGTCGCAGGCTCTGACGTCGAATCCGCATAGCTGTCTGGCCGTGCTCGACATACCTCAATCTCCAATGCAGATGGGGTGCTTCAGCATGTGAATATGGTCTATTCTTTGGATCTCATCGACTCTAGCCATCCGTCGATCTCGCGGGCTGCCACGTCCCGTCCTCCCAGTCCGAAGGCAAGAGCAACCGCCAGCGCAAGCGCAGCCAGCAGCAGCCCAAAAGCCAGTTGGATGATCTCGTTGGCCAGGCCCATCTCCGATAGGCCAATCGCGCCGGCGAGCACCAGGATGGACACCCGTGCCGCGAGAGCCATCAGGCCAGCCTGAGCTGCACCACTGGCCATGATGACCTTGGCAGCCAGATTGGCCAGATAGAGACCGATCCCGAAAATGACCAGCCCCAAGACCACTTGACCCAGGAAGACGGTCAGCTCAGATACGAGCGTCGCCAGTATCTGAAAACCCAGTAGCTGCGATGCCTCGATACTGGCCAGGAGCATAACCCCAACCAGCACGAGATAGCCGACGATCTCCGACGGCGTCCACTGAACCTCGCTGGACTCCCTGCCCAGACCCAGACGGGCAAGAATGGCATTGAACCCAAGCCCTGTCAATACGTTGGTGACCAGCCCGGCCACCAGGCGCCCCACGATGTAGGCGACCACCAGGATCAGCACGGCGGCAAAGACGCTCGGTAGCGACAACAGGATCGCGTTCAGCATGTTGCTGGCGGGCCCGGTGATCGCGTCGAGAGCCACAGCGTCGAGGGCAGCGACCAGCACAGGGATCAGGACAAGCACATAGACCACCAGCCCAATCACGTCAGACAGACGCTGCTCCCCCAGAACCTGGTCAAGACCTACCCGCGCACTGACGCGATCAACGCCAACAGAGACCAGTAGACTGGCCACTATGCGCTGCACGATCCGGGCGGCAAGCCAACCGACGGCCAGAATGAGTCCCGCCGCGAACACATTGGGCAGGAAGCCAAGTACCGCATCGATCATCCCCTGTACCGGCTCCAGCAATCCCTCTACGGCCAGAGCGCCCAGTACCGCAGGAAGGAAAAGCAACAGGACGAGCCAATACACAGCCTCACTCAACGTCTTGGAGAGCGGCACGCGCTCTGCGTCCTCGGTACCCGCCAAAGTGTCGAAACGCTCTTCCACTTTGGCTATCCGGAGTGCCCGGGAAGTGGCGTATCTCAGTATGCTGGCCACAATCCAGGCCACCAGCAAGAGCAGTCCACCTCCAATGAGACGAGGGGCGTACTGGAATACCTGGATCAGTAACTGGTTGAGCGGCTCGGTGATGAGCGTGAGGCCCAGCACTTGAAAGAAGGCCACCAAGACGAAGATCATGAGCAGCCAGAACACACCCCTGGCTATCCATCTCTCCACCTCTATCCCCTCGGCCGCCTCGTCACCGCTTACCCATGCGGCCAGACGGTTGTCCATGGTCGTTCGCCCAAGCACCCTGCGCACCACGGCAGATACGACGAGGGCAACCAGCCACCCGACGAGGAGTACGAGCACAGCCCCAACCAGCGTGGGGATGGAGTTCAGCACCAACTGCAATAGGTTAAGTAACACTTCCTGCATTCCTTTACCTCCTTTGTTTCTCTTCGTGTAGACTCATGTGTCCATACAGGTTCCTGCTCAAGCACCCCCATACTTGCGCGTCCCAGATAACGAATGCGAAGCCCGAATCCCTGCAAGCGCCACGCAGTGCACCGGAATGAATCGAAACAGCCTGTCGCTTGCCTCATGACTCTACGCTGCACATGGAGGAATCGAATAGGACTCCCTATCTCTCTCGAATCGTGGCTCCAATCTCACTTCGCTATTGACTGGCGCGACCTACCAACCACAAACCCCTGCCTCCAGACTCCGAGGGGACTGTCACCTAGTCACACCTGAGATACGGCGTCGATGCGAAAGCCGCTTCGGGAAGTGCTCAGGTATGCCATGTAGCGACACAGTACACAACATGACTCGCACACTGCCTATCTGTCTGAGGAGATCAGAGCGTAACCCTCAGCCACCCGCTAGCTTCGCTTGATACCCAACAGGCGCCTGACGCGTTTCTCATCTGCGGGGCTAACCGACACGTCTTCACGCAACTCCCGCTTCGACCGCTTGCTCTTCCTGCGCCGCAAGTGGGTCGCTCGCGCCTTCCTTCTCCTCAGTTTGCCCCGGCCAGTGGTTTTGAAGCGCTTTGATGTCGTTTTGTGAGTCTTCATCTTGGGCACAGTATCGTCAGTTACTCCTACTAGGTCATGCTGCGCTCTACGGCGCCAGGTTCGACTAGCGTCGCGGACGACCGCCCCCGTTGGGCCGCCGGCGGTTCTTCTTGCGCCTGGCCTTGCGGATCGCTCTATTCTTCGCCATCCGCCGCTTTTCGCTCTTGGACACAAACCACCGTTTTCTGCGCAGCGACTTGAGAATCCCCGACCTAGACACGGCCTTGCGCCATCGCTTCAACAACTCTTCCTGCGACTCACCTGGTCTCAGACTTACCGACAAATCACACACCTCCCGTCTTCAACTCATCTTCACTCGTTGCCTCATCCCTGCACAGAACAGCAAAACTCGGCCCATCCTGCACGGCATCGTTGCCGAGCGGAGCAGCCGAGTCCACAGCGCACCAGAGCCTTGGTTCAGGCTCGCTCTCACACGCTCTGGCTAGAGCATCTCAGGCTTCCTCCACAGCCACCGTGGATCTGAAGAACGCCTCTCAGCTACCTCCAACACATCATCCTAAACCGACCTGGCCCCAGATAGGATCGTCGCCGCATCCAAGCCAGCCACACTATCACCGGGCACGACCGCTGCCGTTTCCACGGAATCACGCGCCCTTCTCCCTTCCGTTCCCAGGCCCCATCGCCGTCCTCGTTGCCTCCGCACCGAGCCTTCACCGCCACGTCGATGTAGTGTGCATGGCGTATAAGCTAAGGTTATCTGCCACTATTATATGCGACACTCTGCTGGCTGTCAAGTGGGCCACCACCTACGGCTGGCACCAAGCGAGCGCGACACCTATCCTGACTATTGTCGCCGCACCGGGAGTCGCACGGTCCTCTCTGAGCAACCTATCGAGCCCTGCCTCAACAGCGCCCTGCGCAGACGTGCCTTCAGGTCCGGGCGCCCCCGTGCGAGGCTGGCTTATGATCGGCGCGCCTTCTTGTCCCCCGCGTCCAAACGTTCCTTGTACTCCAGCAGCTTGAGGGCCGCCTCCAGACGCGGATCCCTCGTGCCACCAGTCGTCTCGCCCTGCTCGATGATCTTCGCGGCGCTAGCCAAGAGTTGCTCCAGCGGAGCGCCGCTCCAGCCCCCAGGCAGGTTCCTGAGTCCAAGGCGCTCAGCGGTGATTCGCTCACCCGTCACAAGCTTCCTCAACCAACACACCTCCTTCTCAATCTTCCGGGCACCGTCGGGGCAGCACAGCGATAATGACTCCCGCCCCTACCGCACCTACTCTGCTCTTCCCCAAGTCTGTACAAGGCAGACCACCGGAACAGCCGCCTCCGCACAGGCCATGCGCCATGCAGCCCGCTCCCTCGCGGCCCATGATCAACAAGACCCCCCAAACGATGGCAACCTGTAGATCGTCTCGAATGAGCCGAGCAGATCGAGATACTGCTCCAAGAGCCGGATCATCAGAAACCTCTCCCTTACCGTCTCCCTGCCCCTCCGCCCCATCGTTTGACACAATTCATCATCGGTCAGCAACTGGACGATTCTATCCGCAGCTTGCTCCACCGTGGACACCAGAAACCCATTCGCCCCGTCCACGATCTGATACCTGATCCCGCCCACATCGCCACCGATCACCGGTGTGCCTTTCCACATCGCCTCGGTCACAGTGAGTCCGAAGCCCTCGCGGAGTGACTTCTGCAGGACAACGGCCGACCTGCTCTGGAGAGCATTCACTAGAGCCGTGTCCTGCCGCGCCAGGATAATGATGCGTTCTTCACGGCAGCCGAGCAACGACTGGTAGACTTCCTCACCCTCCGGGTCGTCCGTGGCCACGTCTCCTAGCAGCACCAAGGTGGCGTCCACCCGCTCCCTGGCCAGTTTGAAGGCCTCCACGACACCCTCGGGGTCCTTCCATCGATCAAAACGAGAGACCTGGGTCACGAGCGGCAGGTCCGTGGGGATCCCATAGTAGTCCAGACGCGCTTGCTTCTCTTCTTCGCTGAGCTGCCTGTTCTTGATGGAGAAGGGGTCGATGGCCGGCAAGAAGAACACCTGGGGCACGCTGGTCTCCAGAGCATACTCTTCGAGCGTAAGGATCACCGCATCGTACTTCTCCACAAACGGCGCCAGGTAGTCCCACAGTTCCCGGTTCGGCTCCGTGAGATCGACGTGACATCTCCAGATCCACGGTCCTTTCTTCTGGTAGTGGGTGACGAGGGGAAGAGGCTGGGGATCATGGACCACCACCCTGTCGTGATCCAGGTGGTTTCTGATCGCGTTCTCATACACGACACCCTCGTAGATCTCGCGCTTCAGCTCGCTCAGGTTGATCTCCCCGCCCTGAAGCGCGTTGTGCATCTTCTTGGTCACGCTGAAGAAGTCAGGCGAGCCCTGGATGACCCGCCACTCCGTGTTGATGCCCACAGCATTCATCAGCAGCGTCAGGGAAGAGAGCATCTCGGCCACGCCACCGCCGTAGTAGGTGGAATTGACGTGGGCTACGCGGAGACCTTGAAGAGCCCTGGCCTTGTCCTTCACACGCTCGATCGTCTCAGCCCCGACGAACTGCTCGTAGTCCTCTACCTGCACTATCCCCAGGTCTCTCACCAGCTGTTACCTCTTCTTGCAGCCTCCAAGCCCATCCCTGGTCAAATGGGACAAGCACACAGTGGAGTCTGGACTTCCGTTGGCCGTCACGCCGCGTCTCGAGGCCCACACAAAGACTCGGCGCACCTGCTATCCTCTGACTAACGGGCAGGCGTGACCGAGTCACAAACGCACGACGGTATTCAATTCACCCGACTATCCGAGACACTGCAGCGACCCACCCGCTACCTTTCTGCAAGCGCTCCCCAGCCCTCTCCCTTTCCCGGCCGCAATCACCAGGTCCACTCTCCGACCCAAGCCAGTCGCTGCGTGGCGCTCACACTTCCAGTCCTCGTACTCCACGTCTCTAGATTACCAGCAGTCGAGAGACCGGGCAACTTCAATCGCCACCAGCCCCCCGAGGTGCCAACCTGCGCTCGAGAGCAGCATCTATTCTCTCCATGGCCTCGTCCTCGGCGATGCCCTCGGAGGCAGCCAGTTCCTTCGCCAAAAGCTCCTTGGCCCTCTGGAGCATCCGACGGTCGCCTGTCGTCGCTCGCCCCTGGCTTTCCACCCACCCAAGATCGCGGACTACACGGCCGACTTCGATGAAACTCCCTTCTCGGAGACGTTGGTCGATCACGCCACGCCTCTTGCGATAGTCCTCAGATAGCTTCCTGGGACGCCCTGAGAAGACCTTGGACAGTCCGCTACGGTCCGCCTTGGCCACCGGTTTTCGCAGTCCCAGCTCTTCCGATTTCTCCACAGGCGTCAGCAGGCGTCCCTTGCCCTGAAGCAGCTCTATGACGTAGTACCTCGAGGCAGTTCCATCACGGCCCCGCTTCTCTATGGAGACAAGCGTACCGGCACCGTAGACGGGGTGCAAGACCTTGTCGCCCACCCGTAGTTCTGCCATCTCGCCCTGCCTCTCTAGCTGGTGACCTCAGCACTGTATCGTGTCACTTGGTTCCTTCTCCACTTCCACCTTGCGCCGTCAGCCCGTAGCGAACTCCAGGCACCAACGACGACACCCCGTTCTTCGTCTCTCCCACCACACAACTCAGTTCCATTTCCAGCCCCAAAGCCCTCGAGGCGGAGTGTCCGAGCCAGCATCGCCCTGCCCTCGAGGCAAGTCTACGATCGCAAGCACAGAAGACTTCCTTGTGCGCCTCCCTCAGTCTAGTAGACGTTGAGGGAGCTCCTCTCAGCTACCTCCGATAGATCCTCCTGCCCGGGCAGGATGTACTTGATGGCCGTCTCCAGCCGCTTGTGGCCCATAACCCTGGCCACCAATGGCAAGTCCCCGGTGTCTCTAAGCAGTTGCTGCCCGCAAGTCTGGCGCAGCGTATAAGTAGATACGTTTTTCAGTCCGGCCGCCTCCGCGTAAGTACTGACCAATCTCTGCACCGACCGCACAGACAGAGGCTCGCCCTTCACACTGAGGAACAAGAACTCGCTCGTCGATCCCGCGCGTTCAGCCAGGTAGACCTCGATGGCCTTGCGTACCGAGCTACTCAGAGGTACCTCTCGACCTTTGGAGGCTCCCTCTCCCGGGACGCTCACCGAACCGTTGTCCTCGCCCAACTCGACGTGAGCCAATCTCAGCCTGGTCAGTTCTCCTACACGGATTCCGGTCTGAAGCATAAGTTGGATGATGGCGTAGTCACGCTTCGCAAGACGTGAGGATCGATCTCTGACCGCCTCCAGCAAGCGCTCGACCTCCAGGCGATCCAGTCCCCTCGCTCCCTCCGTCCTCGCCAGCGGCAGCAGCTTGATCCCTAGCGTGGGATCCTGGTCCACGAGCCCGGCCTGAACGGCATACTTGAAGAACTTGCGGACACCCTGCAGCCGACGATTGACGGTCGCGGGCGGGTGCGCCTTGGCCGTCACCAGGTTGAGACAGTAGGCTCGAAGGTCCTCCTCAGTCGTCCGCAGCAGTGGTCCCCTGCCTCCACGATCGAGCCACGAAGCGAAATGCCTCAGATCCGCGACGTAGTTCTTCGCGGTCCGCTCTGCCAGCCCGGACAGTGCCAGGTACTCACCGTATTGGATTGCAGCGCCTTCCAGTACCGTTTCACTCATCGCCAACCTACGATGCCAGCGAGATTGTTCAGACACTCGTACGGGAGGGTATGGCGGATAATATAGCCTTATGCGTAATTATTGTAACCGAGACGCTCGTCATTGTCAAACTTGCCGCCTCGTCAAGCCCGCACCGATCCAGCGAGTCTGTAGCTCCTCATGCCCTCGCACACTGTATGAGCGCAGGCCCACGACATGTCGCGGGCCTACGTATGGATACAGACCGTGGTTCTGTCTCAGCTTCTTCGCTTGCCGTTGGACACCCAGGGGTTGTGCCTCATTCGAGGCCGGCCAGAGAGACGCCCCCACCCTCCGAGCGCTCCCTAGCTACCGAGCAACGTGGCGAGTTGACTGGCCTCTTCTTCCGTGTTCATGTGGAAGGCGTACACAGCGTCGCCTTCCGTGTCTCCGGCCGGCGCCTCGAAGGACACGGTGTGTCCTTCGGCCATCTTGTTGATCCCTGCGACGTAGGGCAGAATAACGAGCCACAGACCCTTCCTGGCCCAACCAGGACCGATCTTCACCCTCTTCACAGAGCCGACCGGGAAGGTGTGAATGGGACGTCCAGATCCGATGGCCGTCATGTTGGCCAGCTCCCACAGCCCGGCCGCACCCATCACCCCCACGTACCAGTGCAGGACAAGCAGCGCTGGCACGAGCAGCAAGTACCGCCAGTCTCTGACCACGACGCTGACCAGTACGGCGGGAACAACGAGCGCCAGAACAAGGAGCTGAGAGGCTAGCCACAGACGATAGGGGAGTACCCCCACCCGCGGCCCGGAGATCGAGACCGCTTCGCCATCCACTTTGATCCTGGTCCAGCTCCCGAACCGCGAACTAGTGCGGTAACCGTATCCTTCGAAGGTCTGTTGTCCCTCGGTCATCGCCTCCCACCCCTGCTGTCATCCTCCAATTCCCTGGGCAGGGACCCCATCGGCACGAGAAGGTCAGGCCCAGATCGGAGGTGTAGCGGTGCGGCCGCTTCAGAGGACATCCAGAAAGGCTGCAGCCAAACGCCCAGCACTCCTACCAGCAGAGTGTCCAAGCTCGATACGTCTTGACCGTCAACCGCTGTTCCGATACTGCGAAATGGCGTCCTCGAGGACGGCCTCTGCAAGCACGGAACAGTGCAGCTTGCTCTCTGGCAAGCCGCCCAGAGCCTCCGACACGTCCTCATTCCGCAACGCCAGTGCTTCGTCGACAGACTTCCCGATGATCAACTCCGTGAGCACACTGGCCGCCGCGATGGCTGTAGGGCAGCCAAAGACCTTGACCTTGGCGCCCACGATCCTCTCGTCCTCGATCTCGAGATAGAGGCGGACCGTGTCTCCATCCGCCGGGTTGCCTGCGTTTCCTATACAAGTTGCATCCTCGATCGATCCCACGTTGCGCGGGTTCGTGAAGTGTTCCACGACCTCGTCACTGTGCATCTACGCGTCTGCTCCTTTCCAGCATTTTGGTCTCCAGCCACACACAGCATCTCTAGAGATTGTGCTCGATCCTCGACATCCTCACAACCCTCGCGAGAACAGGCCCTCACCGCTCACGCGCTCTTCGCCGGTCCTCTCCCGCGGGAGTCGAGCACTGGTGCTGGCCAGGCGACATGGCCGCAGGAGAGCCCATCCAACCCTGGCGGGAGTCCGGGCACGCTGACCTCGAGCCTGGTGACCTCTATCCAGCGCGGCTCGACCTGCGTGGCGTAGACAGTCGCCAGCAGGCAGGACGCTGCCCCGCCCGCCAGAGTTCCACAGCCAATGCTTAGAAACTCCCTGCGAGAGAGTCACGAATTCTCGCGCGACTGGTCGGTGCTTTCCATGAGATCAGACTACCTGATACTATCCCGCTCGCGCTGGAGCAACGTCGATTCTATGGGCGGTGGAAGGGGAGTACAAGCGCTGTCAGAGGGTGGAGAAGCTTCTGCCCTGGTCTCGTCACCGCTGGCGCATCTGGTCCAGGTAGCCCTGGGCCTCGTCTATCAGTCGTTCGTCGTCTGTAGCCAATGCCAGGCACGACTGGAAGTCCTCCAGGGCCTCGTCCTCTCGATCTAGTTCCTGGTAGACGAACCCGCGCTGGCAGTAGGCCTGCGCGTAGTTGGGGTTCAGCCTGATAGCCTCAGAGCAGTCGGCTGCGGCCTCCTCGTACCTGCCCAGAGAGGCGTACGCACGTCCGCGATCGTACCATATCTCGTGGTAGCTGGGGTTGATGTGCAGGGCTGCGGTGTAGTCTGCGATGGCTCCCTCGAAGTCGCTTTGGGCATGCAACGCCAACCCCCTCGTGCGATAGGCCTCCCGGTAACCCGGACTGAGCGACAGCGCCGTGTTGCAGTCGGAGATAGCCCCCGCATACCAGCCCTGCTCATAATAGGCCGCCGCCCGACCTGCGTATGGTCCTGCGGACTGCGGATCCAAACGGATGGCCTCGTTGTAATCCTCGATAGCCTCCTCGTAGCGGCCTAGCGCCGAATAGGTATCCCCCAGTCGGCAGAAGGCCCAGCCGAGGCCCGGGTCTAGCCGAGTGGCCTCCTCGAAGTCGATAATCGCTTCTTCACGCCCGCCAAGTCGCATGTACGCACACGCCCGACCGTAGTATGCCATGGCCCAGTCGGGTGCCAGACGAATCGCCTCAGAGTAGTCTCTAACAGCTTCGTAATACTGACCCCGCTGGTAGTGATCCTCGGCGAAGGCAAAGTAGTCGGCGCCCGTGAGACTGTAGCGGGGAAGATCGTTGCGACCGCCGAGACGGTCCCAAACCTCAACCCAGGCTGGCAGCCCCACCCAGAAGGCCAGCGCTGAGATGACCAACACTCCCAAGGCAGCCAGACTGCGCCGCCACGGAGACACCGGACCAGACAAAGCCATGCCAAGAAACACGAGCAGACAGACCACCCACACGGTAGCCAGTCCGACGGCTCCAAACACCCTCACCAGCACGTCAGGCTGGGAGCCGAGCCCGTAGGTAGCCAGCGCGACTACGATGACCCCGAATGCGCAGATCAAGAGCAGTCGCTCTGCCTTCTCCCGTCGGCTCATCTCTCCTCTCCGTAGCTCGTACCAACCACTGCTGTCATCGCCGTGCCGTTGGCGCTCAGGCCGCTACAACTACAGTGAGCACAAGCCTCGAACCCATTGGCCCCGCCATCAGTGTAGCACATCTGCGCCGTCATGTCAAGGGCGGTTGACGACAGATGGCCCCCATCTGCGCCCCAGCGGTTGCACCTCGGATGTCCGTGTCTCTGTGCAATGGGGACCCGCTCCTACCCTCATTTGCCTTTCCACTGCAGCCATGGCAGAATCACCGAACACTCCATGAAAGGAAGGAAAGAATGAAACATTATCGAATGGCACTCTTTGTGGCGGTCGTCGTGCTGCTATCCTCCTCCATCCTGGCCTGCTCCGGCACGGGCCCCAGCCCGGAGCCCACGGCCACGGCGCCATCGTCAGAGCCGACGCCAGTCCCCACGCCGACCACGATACCACCCACCCCCACAACGGAGGTGAAGGAGCCCAACTACTCCAGTGACGTCCTCGGCATCTCCCTCTGGTACCCCGAGACCTGGATCCAGGAAGAGATGTCGGACGCGGTCGCCTTTGCCAGCTCTGCCTCGCTGTGGGACGACGACTGGGAGACGGGCGCCGCTTTCGCCGTCTTCGTCGCGGAATTCGAAGAAGGACAGTCGATCAAGGAAGCGATCCAGCAACTTCTGGATGAGAGTTACCTGGAAGATGTGGTGACCACCGAACTCGAACCCATCTCCATCGGCGATGACCGCGGAGTGATCACCAGCCTCGAAGCCACACCCATGGATACCTCTTTCGAGTTGAAGGGGTTCATGGCCGGTGCCGAACACAACCGCCTGGCGTACGTATTCATGGGCATCTCCGTCAAAGAGGACTGGCCTGAGTATGGAGAGACTCTGGACGCCATGCTGCGCAGCGTGTGCTTCACCGTGCCAGAGGGCACATACACCAGCGACAACCTTGGTCTAAGGATCTGGTACCCCGAGGACTGGGTTATGGACGAAGACAGCGACCAGATCGTGTTCGCCACCTCGGACGACGTGATCAATACCGGCGATCTGGAGGCCGGTGCAGCCTTCATGATCAGAAGCTCCTCCATGGGAGATGTCCTGCTCGAAGACTGGTTCGAAGAGGAGGCAGCGCTGTTCACGTTTGACTCAGGCGGCCAGATCAACGACGTCGGTCCGCAGAAGATCGGTGAATACGATGGTCTGATCTTCGAGTTGGCGGGCGTTCCCTCCGGAGCCGACAGTGAGATCAAGGGCTTCGTCGCCGCCGTGGAGTACGAGGACTGGGGATACCTGTTCCTGGCCGTCGCCGCCGTGGACGAGTGGGGAGACTATGCCCCCACTCTGGAAGAGATGCTCAGCAGCATTGAGTTCATAGAGTTCATGGAATGATCGCATCCGGGCCGGCCAGCGCGCCAGCGCCCGGCGGGTAGGACATCGAAGCAAGAGAGGGGCACGAAGTCACGTGCCCCTCGTTCTTGTCGCTACTCTTCTCTCCTCGGCGCGAGAAGCAGCTACTGTTTCTCGTAGACTCGACCCTCCTGTTCCGGTGGCCTCACGCGCCCGACTACGCCCGCCACGACAATGATGGTCAGCACGTAGGGTGCCGTTTGCAGGAACTCGGGCGGCAAGGGCACATTGATGAAGGGCAATACCGGCTCGATGATCTGCATCTTGACCTGCAACGCATTGGCGAAACCAAAGAGCAGAGCTGCCGCAAACCCGCCGACGGGGTTCCAGTTGCCGAAGATCATCGCCGCCAGTGCCACAAACCCTAGCCCCCGCGTCATACCATCCTCGAAGGTTCCCACCTGGCCCAGCGAGAAGTAGGCTCCGCCGATGCCAGCGATGAGCCCCCCGATGATCACGCTTATGTAGCGCATGCGGTTGACGTTGACGCCGACCGTGTCCGCCGCGCGCGGGTGTTCGCCGCAGGCACGCATTCGCAACCCCCAAGGAGTGAAGAAGACAACGTAGTTGACAAGCACCAAGAGAACTAGCATGATGTACGTTGTGGGCTGGTGGTTGAAGAGGATCTGTCCCACGATGGGAATATCCGCCAATAGCGGGATGGGCGTGGTGTCGAAGTGACCTGGAGTGCTGAGGCCAGCGGGCTCCAGCAGGCGAAGGTTGAGGAAGCGGGTGGCGCCCACCGCCAGGATGTTGATCACGGTGCCGGCGACGATCTGGTCGACTTTGTACTTGATGGAAAGCACAGCGTGGACTGCTCCCATCAGCCCCCCGATGAGGGTAGCCGCGATCAGCCCCATCCATAGGTTGTTGAACAGGGCCGCAAAAGCCACGCCCGCGAAAGCGCCAAAAAGCATCATGCCCTCGATGGCGATGTTGATGATACCCGACCGCTCGCAGAGGAGACCGCACATGGCTCCCAGGGTCAGGGGAGTGGCTGCGAGCAGAGTAGCCTGGAGCATCCCCGGCAGGTTCAGGCTGGTGCCACTCGTCATCCACACCAGGAAGGCACAGACTGCCAGAGCGGCGAGAGCGAGGGTGAGCCACGTACGTAGGGCCGTGAGACCCGGATACAGGCGTAGCCCAGCCGCAAAGAGGCAGAGCACACCTATCGCGTACAGCGTTGGTTGGGCAGACAAGGAGAAAAGCGTGCCCAGCATCTGATCGGTGAAGGTGGCCTGGTCGCCCGGCTGTGTGCCAGCGGCCCCCAACAGCAGGATGCCGCCGCCCACAACCAGCATCACCACGGTGCCAAGTATGTTCCTCCAGTTGAGGCCACCCTCCTTGGAGACGCTGGCGGTTCGCGCCTGAACTGCCATACCTTCCTCCGCTATGCTCCCCAACCGCGCGAGAATACGGCCATCTCCGCCTCGATCTCTTCTCTGCGCCGTTCGTGGAAGCGGTAGAGAGCCCGGATAATGGCGGGCGCCGCAATGAAGACGATCACCAATGCCTGAACAATCTGAACGATCTCGGTAGGGACGCCAGCCACCGATTGCATGCGAGCCGCACCTGCTCGGAGTACTCCGAAAATGATGGAGGCTGCCACCACCCCCGTAGGATGGCTCTTGCCCAACAACGCCAGAGCGATGGCGTCAAAGCCATAGCCGGCCCGAAAGCCCAGAGCCACATTGTGGCTGATACCCAACCCCTGGCTCACCCCAGCCAGACCCGCCAGACAACCGCTGAGGAACATGGCCAGCACATACGTCTTGGGTACGCTCATGCCGCCGTAGCGAGCTGCATCCGGGTTCGCCCCAACCGTTCGCAACTCATAGCCCCATGTGGTCTTGAACAGAAACCAGCCGGTTGCAGCCGCGGCCGCCAAGGCCAGCGGGAAGCCCCAGTGCACCGTAGCCGGATGATCGAGGAAGCGCGGCAGGTAGGCGCTGGGAGCGATCTCTTGAGTACGGCAGGTCCCCTGGATGTGCTCGAGCGGCCCGCACAACAGCCACTCGCTAAGGCGGAAGGAGATGTAGTTGAGCATGATGGTGGTGATGACCTCATGGGCGCCCGTTCGTGCTCTGAGAAAGCCCGCGATGGCCGACCACAAACCGCCTGCTATCGACCCTACTAGGATCGCCAGTGGCAGGTGGATAATCATGGGTAGGCCTGTGAAGGAGAAGCCCACAATCACCGCCGCGATCCAGCCCACGCCAATCTGCCCCTCAGCGCCGATGTTGAACAAGCCAGCCCGAAAGCCCAGGGCCACCGCCAGCCCCGCAAAGATATAAGGCACCGACTGAACCATGCTGTCGCTCGGACCGCGAACCGCCTTCAGCATCGGCTCCAGCCCCTCACCGCCCACCGAGCGCCCGATTGCCTCCAGAATATCGCCCGGATTGCCGAAAGATCCCTCGTATAGCGCTCCGTAGGCCCGCGCCACGTTGCCCAAGGCGAGCCGCAGAGCCTCCAAGATCTGACCGGCGGCCAGCGCCTGATAAACCGCCTGATCGGTGAACATCAGCACCAGCGCGCCGATAGCCAAGGCTGTGAGAATAGAGAGCAGCGGAATCGCCAGGTCGCGCAACCGCTCGCCCAGCCAAGGACGCATCCAACTCCACCCCCCTCGTGGTAGGGAGAACAGCGCCAGCGCGGCCAAGCCGACGAGTAGCGTGATGGGCCACAGCCCCAAAGCTACCAGCAGCAGCAAGACCAACCACCTACTGAGCAGCAGAGCCACACCTATCAGGATGGCGGCACCCACTAGCCGCAGCCAAAGTGGCAGTCCGGCTATCCTTTGACGGAGATCAGCCGAGTCGCGTTCTTCACCCAACGGCTGCTCCCTCCTTCTCCTCGACCCGAGCCCCGGCCATCATCAAGCCCAACTCCTCGCGCGTCACCTTGTCCGCATCCAAGGTGCCTACGATCCTGCCCTCGTACATCACCGCGATGCGGTCGGACAGGGCCATAATCTCGTCCAACTCCACCGACACCAGAAGCACGGCTACTCCACTATCTCGCTTTTCCACTATCTGGCGGTGGATATACTCAATGGAACCTACGTCCAGTCCCCGTGTCGGTTGCGCGGCGATCATCAGCTTGATCGGTCGGGAGAACTCACGGGCCACAATCAGCTTCTGTTGATTGCCCCCGGACAAGGTTTGGGCGGGGAGGATAATGCTGGGGGTACGTACGTCGAACTCCTTCACCACGCGGTCGGCGTATTCGTAGACCTCCTCGAATTGTATCACCGGACCCTCGGCGTACGGCTCCAGATAGTAGGTGGACAACACAACATTGTCGAAGATGGGAAAGGAAAGAACCAGGCCATCCCGCTGCCGGTCCTCGGGAACGTGAGCCACGCCCAGCTCTGTGATCCGCCGCGGCGGTGCGTTGGTTACATCTTGGCCCAGGATGCGGACCGAGCCTCCGGTGGCCGGATGCAGACCAGTCAACACCTCGACTAGCTCCGTCTGGCCGTTGCCCTGCACCCCAGCCACGCCCAGTATCTCGCCAGTTCGCACGAAGAAGTCTACCCCCCGCACAACCCCATGACCTCGTCCGTCCTCGGCAGTCAGACCATGAACCTCCAGCACCACTTCACCGGGCGATGCCGGCCCTTTCTCCACGACGAGCTCCACCTCCCGCCCCACCATCATCTCGGCCAGTTCCTCTGGCGAGGTATCCACAGGCTTCCTTTCACCGACGAGCTGGCCGTCGCGCAGCACGATCACCCGGTCAGCGATGGTCATGACCTCCTTCAGCTTGTGGGTGATGAACATGATGGACTTGCCCTGGTCCGTCAAGGAGCGCATGATCTCGAACAGCTCTTCGGTCTCCTGCGGCGTGAGAACCGCCGTGGGCTCATCCAGGATGAGGATCTCGGCCTCCCGGTAGAGGGTCTTGATGATCTCCACGCGCTGTTGCACCCCCACAGGGATGTTCTCGACGAGCGCATCGGGGTCCACGGCCAGGCCGTACTGCTCCGACAGCTCTCGGATGCGCTGCACCGCGGCGCCTTGGTCGAGGGCGGTGAGAATCACTCTCAGCGCGGGATAGGAGGCGGCGGAGCAGAGGATCGCCGGCAGGACGAACAACCCCATCTGCCCCAGCGCCCCTCGCCAAAGGCCCAAGGCGATCAGGAGTCCGCAACTTCCTAGCGCAGTGATGGGAAAGTACACCCTGAAGCCAGGCCTGGTCAGCCAGCCGAGCAGCAGAACCAGGCCAAAGAGACCCGCCACTACCCCACCACCGATTGCCGCTCCCAGGAGCCACTGCACCGGCCCGTCAAGGGCAAAGATCCCTCCCACGAAGCAAAGCAACGCAGTTGCGGCGCCCACCAACCCTAGGGTGCGCCAGGACAAGGAGGCCCGCGTCGGCTCTGTGCCCATGACGATGTTCTCGGCCACAGTGAAGACGGGGACCAATTGGAAGTGCTGGTGGACCATGCCAATACCGAGACGAATGGCATCGTTGGGGTCGTCGATCTGGACTCTGGTGCCGCGCACCTCGATCTGGCCTTCATCGGGGGCATAGAGACCATAGAGGATATTCATCAAGGTGCTCTTGCCAGCACCGTTCTCGCCCAAGAACGCCAGGATCTCCCCATGGTTGAGGGCGAAGCTGATGTGGTCGTTGGCCAGGACCCCGGGGAAGCGCTTCGTGGCGTTGTCTACCCTCAATACCGGCGTCATTGTCGCTCCATTCCGTAACAGCGGATTCGCGGTATCAGCGCCAGAGAAGCGAGGCTCTGATCCCGCCAATCGGCTGTTTCCAGAATAGGCGGTGCCGGGTGAGCACCCAGCACCGCCTACGATCACATTGCGTCGGCCGAGGCTATCCTTCCCAACCGGTGTCAATGCTTCCGTCGATGATGCCCGCCCTGATCGTCTCTAGCTCTTGTACGATCTCATCGGGAATCTGACCCTCGAAGTCGTGGAAGGGGGCCATGTCTACGCCGCCGTTCTCCAGCGTGCCCACGTAGACCCCGCCGCCGGCGAAGGTACCATCGAGTACTGACTGCACCACGCCGAACACCGCGTTGTCCAGACGCTTGATGGTAGACGTGATCAGGATGTCCTTCTCGTTAGGCAACGTGTTGTACTGGTCCACGTCGACGCCGACGGCCCACACCCCGCGCTCTTTAGCCGCGGTGATGCCGCCGTTGCCGGTCTTGCCGCCGATACCGTAGATGACATCCGCACCCTCGTCAATCAGCGACTCGCCCTGGATCTTGCCCTCGTCGGGGGCCTCAAAGTCGCCCACGTACGTTCCCTTGATCTGCACATTCGCATCGTGCTGCTCATTGTAGTACGCCACCGCAGCCTCGTGTGCGGCGACGAAGATCTCCACAGTTGGAATCTGCATGCCAGCTACGTAGCCAAGCTGTGGGTCCTCCGGATCCTGAGTATCGGCCCAGTATGACCCCAGGTAGCCGGTGAGGAAGGCCGCCCCGTCGGTGGCAAAGACGATGCCCACTACATTGGGGATGCCGGGGTCATAGGCGTAGTCAACGATGCCGAACTTGATGTCCGGATACTGCTCCGCCATTTTGGCCGTGGCATCGCCCAGCAGATAACCGACGGTGATGATCAGGTCATAATCCTGCTCGGCGAACTCCGTGATGTTCTTCTCGTAGTCCGCCTGAGCCTGGCTCTCGATGAACTGGGAGCATACGCCCAGCTCTTCCTCCGCCATGACCAGGCCTTCCCAGGTGTTCTGGTTGAAGCTGGCGTCGTCAATACCGCCTACGTCGGAGACCATGCCGACTTTGAGCGCGCACTCCTCCTCTGGTTCGCTCGGCTGCGATGGGGCGGCGGGGCCGCAGGCCGCGACCACCATCGAGAGCGCCACCAGAATGGCCATTGAAAACAGGATCCACCTCTTCATTACTTTCCTCCCTTTCGTAGTAATCTGTGAATGCGTTTGGACTACGATTGTTCCCGTGGGTAGACCACCTCCTTCCCTTCGACCATCGTTTCCCAGCTTGACTGGGTTCCGTGTACACTGTCAAACACATCGGAGACTGCGCGCCTTGTCAACGGCGCAACCTCTGCAAAACAACGGTAAGATTCTATCCCATACAGCTACGGATGGCAAGCATGGCCCGGCACACGATCTGCCAGGGTGCTACTCCCCAATGCGCGGACCCACCAGGTCCCAGATCTCCTCGGCGCTCCACGTCCGTGTGCCATCGAGGACCACCGCATCGGGATGCTCGAGTAGCCATTGATCGTGCAGAGCCTCGAGCTGGCGCAGGTATTCCACACTCAGACCGCTCTCCTCGTGCCTGGCGCGCACTTTGACGCGTTCCAGGCACACCTCGGCCGGTGTGCGATAGTAGATAATGCAGTCAGGCTCCACACAGTAGTTGGTGGCCAGGAAATCCCACAGCCCACAGTACACCTGCCACTCCACGTCGGTCATCCCACCGAGATGATGGCTGTTGCTCGCAAACACGTAGCGGTCTGTGAAAATCGATCTCTCGAGGACCACACGCCTATGGCTTGTGAGGGCGAGCACCTCTTGCCAGGTCTTGGCCCGCGTAACGAAGGCGGTGATCTGGAAAGTGAACGCCCAACGTTCCATGTCGCTATAGAAGGCATCGAGCAGATTGGAGGCGAAACCGTCTTGCCAGGCCTCAACCGGCTCCTCGATGAAGTCGAACAGGCCCGACTCCTTCAAGGTCCTGCCCACGGTGCTCTTGCCAGCGCCGATGTTGCCCTCCAGTAGTATCATCCTGCGATCCTCCATCTCTGTCACCTCTTTGTCTGTTGTGTCGGCGCTTGCGGCCAATCTCCCGCGATCTGGCACCGTTTCCTCTTCGCTATGTCAGCTTGCCACGGGGCATCGGCCCCAACTCGCCCTCGGTCAATGCCGCAGGGCGACAAACCAGTCATCCACTCCGCGCCAAACCACGATGGTCCTCCCACACCACGTCTGGGTCAGATCCCAGACAGCGAGTCACTCCGAAAGGAACTCGCTGCGCACCTCTTACGAGAGACCGCTGGTCGTTGCCTATGTGAAGGAAAGAACTATCACCAAGATGGCCACGGCAAAGAGAACCACTGGGACGATCAGACAGCCTTTGGTCGTCCTGTTGTAGACACGATCATAGGCCGCCCTTCTCGGGTTGGTCAGCCAACCGTAGCCTCGCGGAGCTTTGACCCCCATACGATGGCGGACAACTCGCTTCCAAGAAGTCCTTGCAGCCAACCTCTTCTTCAGGGAAGGCTCTCTGTAGCCGATCTTCATTGGGCAACGCCTCCACGTGCCACGCTTGATGCCTTCCAGCGTCTGGGCTGGGCACAAACGAACGGCGCCTCATGGAGCCAGCTCCAGAGGACCCCCTTGCAGGCCACCGACTCACCGTGGTGTCGGCGGCTCCGCACACCAAGAAGTGTCCGTCCGGAGGTAAAGAAGAGGGTGTCGACGCTATTCGGACCACCTTGGAGCATCTGCAGGAGCTCCCAGGCGGGAACCGCCCACAGTTTCACCTCGTTGGCCATGCCGCCGGAGACCAGAGTCTGGCGATGGGGAGCGAAAGCGACGCTGGTCACATGACCGTGGTGAGCCGATATGGTGGCCGGCTTCTCCATCGAGGTTCCTCGTCTCCCTGAGGACACCTGGCACCAATGGTCATCCGGGGTAAGTGTAGAACGGCTAGCCTATTCTATCACGAACTGGCTGACGCCGCTAGAGCAGCCCCCCACCGACTTCTCCTCCAAGAGAGCGCTGCCGCCGCCCCTTACGAGGCCCCTCTGCGGGCCGATCATCACTTGCGTCCCCATCTGTCCAGTCATGAACACTGAGAGACCCCTGCCACGCCAGGTTGCACTAAGAGAGCGACGGTAGTATAATCTTGCCACTTCGCCGACACGAGAGACCAACGTGGTCTTGTGTTATGCGATATATGTGGTGGGTCGGGTGCAGGATGAGCACCCCCATCAGTGGAACGCGGCAGCGCAGAGGCTCGTCCTGCAAGAAGGGCGAGCCTTTGCTCTTGGTGGCCATTCGCCGTCGTTTTGTCGGAGTGCCCAGACAGGCGCATTCCCGGACAGAATATCGCGGCACCAGATAGCGCGCCACGTGCAGCAGAATCGGGCCTTGCTGGTCCCACGCGGGTGACATCTGTTCACGTCGGCAAGGACTAGCACCGGCTGCTTCTCAGGCAGGGCAGCAAGGAGGTGGCCAAGGTGGCAAGCCAGACACCGTACGAACAGGCCATGCGCAGCGAGGCACGGAGGCTCATCGCTCAACACGGCGATCTCGCGGAAGTCCGCTGCCTCTCCGGCCTCCCGAACACCCGGATTGAGTTGCTCTTCGCTGATGGCCACCAGGAGATCATCACCCGGCATTCCGGTGGCACAGACATCTCCATAATGAAGTTCGGCTACTCCGGAACCGGAACGGAGTGCTTCTGGGCCTTCCTGGATGAAGCTGGCTTCAAGGGCGTCAGCCTGGCCCAACTCCAGACCATGAAAGGGCCACAGGTGTTGCGGAAAGGCCATCCCGGAGCGCTGCCCATGCCCCAAGAGGAAGACACAGAGCAGGAGCCTCCCGCCACAACCCACGAGGCGACAGATCTGCCCCTCTGGCGAGACGTGTCTCGCGACCCCTCCCTACTGGACCCTCTCGTCCTGCAACAACTGGCCAAGAGCATCTGCGTCTTGGTCCGCGATGACACGGGGCCCGTCGCGGCCTTGGTCGTACGTGCCTCTCCGGACGAGTTCCGTGGCCCGCTCACCGCAGAGACCGAGATGAGCCTGTACATCCATGCCTTCCAGGCGGCCACCTTCCAGCTCTACGGTGTGTACCCCATTCTCTGGGACGATCCTAAAGAGCCCTTCTTCAAGGAGACCTGGATCGTCGGAGCAGGCACTGTTACGGGGCCATCAGACCCCCTCAGCGAAGGCCAGCTCAGCAGGCTGGAATCCCTGCTGACGCAAGAGTACTGCTACTTCCTGGTCGTGGATCATTCGAACCATGTGATTGCCGCACGCAAGGTGCCCTACACGCCCGCCACCCAGGAGCGCTTCCTGGGACTTCTGCCAGGAGTCAGGGCCGATCGAAGCTTGACCATCTCCAACACACAGCTCATAGCTGGGGTGGCCGAGTACATGAACCGCGTGTCCCTGAACGAAATCAGGCAGGGCGCCAGAAAGCTGCTGGGCCTGGAGACGGCGCCTGTACAAGAGTTGCCCGTGGCTACAGCCCCAGCCCAGCAGCAAGCGGACCACACATACCCCTGGCGCGGCAAGAGCGTGCTCAGAAGAGTGGCTACGGCACTGCTGGGTTTGGCATGGTTCTTCCTCTGCGGATGGGCGGCGGGTGCCGCAGTAGCCATGCAAGGGGTCGAACTCAACTGGCTGCTCTCCCTACTCATAGTCTTCTTCGTCCTGGTGGTGCCTGCCAGTTGCCTGGTCGACGCTCTGCGTCCCACCAGGATCCGCGAGATAGCGATCTCGCCCTCCAGAGGCGTCGTTTTCCATCGTAAGAGCGGCCAGGAGAAGCCAGTCTTCGCCAAGCTTGAACGTCTGGAAGAGCCCAAGCCGGGCAAGCGCATCCTGCTCCACGGTCGCTCGCCGCAAGGGAATCGCGTCCGTGCAGAGGTCAACAGATCGAACCTGCCCGAGGGAGGTTTCGATCGTCTCAAACAAGACCTGTTGACATTCGCTCCTCAGGCCAAGGTCGAGGTCACCACTCGCCGTGTGCTCCTGCGGCGAGTACTGGCTGCCCTGTGCAGCGTCCCAGCCACCCTCGGTCTGCTTGCTGCCCTGTCTCTCGGCAGCTCCATCATCTACGACCGTCTCCAGGGGACCGTATCTCTCTCCCTGTCCCTCCAGACGCAGATCGCCATCACATTGGGCTCGTTCGCGGCCTTTCTGCTCTTCGCTGCCGTGACCACCGTGGTCTCCGATCGGCGCAGGAGCATGGCTGCCCTGTGGAGCGTCTTCCTCGTGCTGGGACTTCTGGGCGCGGGGGTCATCCTGATGGGTATCACGGGTGGCGGGCCAGGAGGCATCGAACTGCCCATGGTGGCACCGCTGACGACGATCCTGGCACCCGGCCCCACCCCCACGCCGGGGTCGCCCTTCGCCGATCGAGTGGTGGCTTACAACCCCGGTCAAGGTCAGAGCCAGCAATACGCAGACCCGCAGACCGCGCTAGGCGCTCCCGATCTGGTCGAACAGCCGTGCTGCTCAGGCATGCTCCAACTAGGCGCGGGCGGAAGCGTGCTCCTGGTCTTCAGCGACAACGTCGTCCGCGATGGGTCTGGACCAGATCTACAGGTCTTCGGGGAATCCGCCCGGGATGACTTCATCCTCGTCGAGGTCAGCAACGACGGAGAGACCTGGTATTCATATCCGATGGTGGATGAGTGCCCGGAGCCCTTAGATCTGGCAGACGTAGGGCTGAAGGAGGTCGTCTTCGTCCGCATCACGGACGTACAGCCAGGCACCGCTACGGGGGCGGAACTGGACGCCGTCGAAGCACTTCACAGCGGCTCCCCCCTGGCGGGAGGTGTCCCCCAGCACCTCCCCGATGCCCTGGCCCGCGCCGACTTGACCCTCACAGAGGAGCCCGGGGTCGCGGGCGATGTGGTCTGTCAGGTCCCTGCCGATTCCGCCCTCACCGTCGCGGGTTGCAACCCTGAGGCCACCTGGGCCCAGGTCACGACCTCCGATGGGCACGAGGGTTGGTGCAGCACAACCCATTTGGCTCTCAACGTGTCCCTTGCGGACTATGGGGAAACTCAACCGGCTGCCAGCCCCACCCCACTTCCGCCAGCTCCGCCTGCTGCCGTCACCTCCGTGGAACTCGGTCAAGCTCTTGCTGAAGCACTGGCGCAGGCGACCATCACAGGACAGGGCCTGGAGAGGATCGATCTGATCCTGGAGTCACTGAGTGCGCAGCCGCTAGAGATCACCATCCAGGCCGGCACCATCTTCCTCGCACAGACAGGGGGTACTCAGAACATGGTTGTGAGAAGGTCCCAGACGGTGGAGCTGCCCTCACAGGGGAGCAGGCAGACCCTCACCCTGTCTGCGGCTTGCGCGAGCATGGAACTGGACGCACCAGGAGAGAGCGACCACTTCGCGGTGAGCACGGCCCCCGTGCCTGAAGACCTGATCAAGCTGCTCAACCTCCCCGCCTTCCTGGAGGAGCCTTTCCGCGTGCAGCAGTTCGCCATCTGGACCATGACCGACAACCCACCGCGCGGCGGC